>PPYE01208347.1_pt1 | contig 12439 bp, 8 predicted proteins | sample 1559881 | NCBI WGS metagenome assembly PPYE01 (sample SAMN08240022, study PRJNA423297) | Human gut metagenome, whole genome shotgun sequencing project.
GTTGTTTTATAAATAATTTTAAAAAGGAAGCGTCTTTATGCTACGCTTCCTCTTCTTTTCCGTTCATCATTTCTGCAGACCTGCTGAAATTCTCTTAACTTTTCTTTTGCTTCCGGGCTGAGGTTCTGTGGCACCTGAATTCGGATCGTCACATACTGATCACCATGAACAGATGGATTTTTCATCGAAACGATACCTTTGCCCTTCAGACGGATCTTCCTTCCTGTCTGAGCGCCTTCCGGAATACGGCAGATCACATCACCGTACAATGTAGAGACTTTTGCCTCGCCGCCAAAAACAGCTGTTGTGAATGGAATTTCTGTTGTTGTATAGACATCCATACCATTCCGTTCGTATCCTGGCTTTGGCTGAATATTTACTTTCAACAAAAGATCTCCGGCTTCTCCTCCGTTAAATCCAGGATTTCCTTTTCCCTTCAGACGGATGCTCTTGCCATTTTCGATACCTGCCGGAACATGTACCTGCAGTGTCTGGGAACCGCTTCCTGACGGATCCGAAAGACGGATCATTTTATCGCATCCAAATGCAGCATCTTCAAAGCTGATACTTACTTCAGACCTGAGGTCACTGCCTTTTTCCTGGGTATGCCCTCCAAATCCGCTTCCTCCGAAACCACTGTGAAAGCCCTGTCCGCCAAATCCACTGCTCTGACGACTGTATCCACTGTTTTTCTGACCATGGAACATATTTCCAAAGATATCTCCGAAAATATCTCCCATATCACCCATATTACTATTTTCAAAATGATACTCATGATAACCATTGCCGCCCTGACCAAAGTCAAATTCTCCAAAGCCTCCATGAAAACCGCCTCCGGCCCCATTCTGTCCACCGGCTCCATATGGATTTCCACTGCCCTCTTCAAATGCAGCAAAACCATACTGATCGTATAATTTCTTCTTTTCTGTATCACTTAATACATTGTAAGCTTCTGTAACTTCTTTAAATTTCTGTTCTGCCTGTTTATCACCAGGATTCATATCCGGATGATATTTTTTTGCAAGTTTTCTGTATGCACGTTTGATCGCCTTGGCATCGGCATCTCTTCCGACTCCAAGGACTTCATAATAATCTCTCTTAGCCATAATGCCACCTCCGGTTCACATTGCTAAAAAGGAGATGCAGTTATTTTCACCGCATCCCCTGTCCATCTCTTTTGTTCTATATGTAATATAACACGCACACATACTATTGTCAAGAGTTCCTCAAATATTTTAAAAATAATCTGATATATACGGAGTCTGCTGCTCAATCGCATCCTCAAGCATATCAATCGTCCACTCTGCTGCCTGAATACGTCCAATCTTTGCAAGATATTCCGGACGTTTGTAGCCCATCAGCATAGTGGTCATTGTCTGAATATTGATCGTATCTTCGCATGGCTCCATGATCCGCATAACCTGTCCATGACCATCCCTTGAGATTATCAGATGGAAATTTCCCTGATTACATTCCATGATCGGATCGACCAGGCGGAATTTCCATTCCCGGTCAAGTACACTTGGTTTAAACGGATATTTCTCAATGAAGGAAACAAAATCAACGATCCTACCCATATAATATGGAGAAATCACTTCTTTGATACTCGCATCTTCCAGAAGGAATGCCAGCGGTTCATCTGTATATGTATCGCCTTCTACCTGATTGATCATGGAAAAATGAGCTGCCACAAAGTTCCAGAGACCTGTCCTTGCCTCCTCATTATTAAAAATCATATCTTTAATATGAAATACTTCTTTGGCTATCCAGTAGATCACATAACCATCCGGCTCATTTTTTTCATTATAATATACTGCTGCCATGATATCATCAGAATCCCACAACCAGTACTCATTCCATGCCAGATCATCACGAAGGATCGCACCATGTGTTCTCATGGCATAACGCTTGTAGGTTTCTTTCAGCTCTTCTCCCTCCGTATCCACACGGCGGACATCCCCCGGAACCTGATGATTCTTCGGGAGCTGATAATCCTTGATTTCATAGGAAATCTTATCAGAAATGATTTCCCAGCCTTTGCGTCTGTAATACGGTATGGAATAAGGGTAAAGATAACAGATATCCTGTCCACGCTCTTTCATATTCTTGAGTGCCTGTTCCAGAAGCTTGTGCATCAGCCCCATGTTGGAATATTCCGGGTAGGTTCCTACACCGGTAAGGCCGCCCATCGCATAAGTCTGCCCAAAGATCCGTACATGCATCGGATAAACTGCCACCTGAGAAACCAGGGTATCATTATCAAACCATCCTATAACATCTGCCTTTTCCATGGTAGGAAATTTGGCACGGATAATTTCTCTCTCCTGCCATCCAATGGAACTCAGCTCCTGCTCAGTTACCTGAAATACATAACGAAGAAGTGCATTATACTGTTCCATGTATTCACTGCCTACGGGTTTCATTTTGAGATTCTTTTTGTTATTCATGTCTTCTTTCCCTTTTGTCTGATGCCGGCTGCTTCTATTACATTTAATACCCACAAGTCCCACCCCTCAGTTGAAGGGTGGGACTTCATACTGCATATATGAAGTGCTCCAGACTGCACTTCAGATTTAAAATCAAAATTCCGGTTCAATTAAACCGTATGTGTTTCCTTTACGTTTGTATACTACATTGACCTGTTCAGTCTCTGCATTAAAGAATACGAAAAAGTTATGTCCCAGGAGTTCCATCTGTACGCATGCATCTTCCGGATACATAGGTTTGATTCCAAATTTCTTGGTACGGATGATCTTAACCTCTTCATCTTCTTCATAATCCTTGTCCAGATACTCTTTCTGGAAGTTTGCAGCTGCCTGCTGTTTATCAACGATTTTATTTTTGTATTTACGAAGCTGACGTTCGATGACTTCTTCAACCAGGTCAATGGATACATACATATCATTGCTTACCTGTTCGGATCTGATGATATTTCCTTTCATCGGGATCGTTACTTCGATTTTCTGTCTTTCTTTTTCGACACTTAAAGTTACTACCACTTCTGTGTCAGGAGTAAAATACCGTTCCAGTTTGCCGAGTTTATCCTCTACTGCGGTCTTGAGTCCCTGGGAAACTGTGATGTTCTTTCCACTAATAATAAATTTCATAGTCCCATCCCCTTTGCTGTTTATTTTGGATGATATTTTTATAAACAACTGTTTTGTTGTCTATGCGTCCATTATAACACACTCCAACGAATTTTAACACAACTTTACAAAAAATTTATATAAATTCTGACTAAAGACCAGTATAAAAATTATAATTCCAATGATTGTCATTCCCACGCCATAGTTTTGGTATGGTGTTTCATATTTTAATACAATCTCATGAGTTCCAGACGGAACTTCCACTCCGCACATACCTTCATTGATATTATACACACCGGCATCCTCTCCATCGATCTGTGCAGTCCATCCCTTCTGATAGAACAGCGGAACACACAGCATTTTGTTCTCAGATGCATCGTTTGTTACCTGTGCCTGATATGTACTGTCAGAAAATGTCACCTCATCAGCTCCGGATTCCTTCAATGCTGTATAACCACTTTCCGTAATATCGCAGGATTTTAATTCGAAATTATTTATCACTGCTGATTCAACCGGAGAACTTACATCTACACGAAGCTCTGTGATTCCCCCAGGTACAAGATGTTCCCATGTCCTGTTGTCCTCAGTGACTTTAAATGTGTAAACTTTCTCCGCAGAGAAGCCTTCATCTCCCTCTGTCTGATAATAAACAGCCATTTCTGTTTCATCAGGTGCGTCTACTGTCAGTGAAAGTCCATACAACTTGTCGTTGTCTGCAAAACAGGACGCCACGCCTGGAAATACAACATTTGGATCTGCGCCGAGATTGCTCACGGTAATGCCTTCTGATCCTTTCTCCATCGTACAGTCAGTCGCTGTATCCGCATAATCCAGCAGCGACAGGTCTGTTTGCTCCGGAAGGTCCGCCTTCTGATAAGAAGACGTCTCCTCTGCATCCGTATAATAAAAGCCAGACAAAGAAGCCAGTGTTTTGTCCAGTCCGGACATTTCTTTTACTTCTTCCTGATTCCATTCTTTATCATACAGATATCCAAATGGAAGTGCATACTGATTCTCAAAGACTGATCTGCCACCCGCCTCTCCAACAGATGTATATATCTTCTGAGGTGCATGGTATCCGGTCCCTGTGATCAGATATTTCGTTCCCAGCAGAGAACTCCTGATATAGTCATCCATATTGAAGTCTACGAAATTACCGGACAGTGTTTCCGGTCCGTACATCTTATGATAAGCAACCAGTGACGCCGGATTGGTGCTCATATACACCGAAAGTCCATTGTAGCCCTGACTCATTCCATCGTTTTCTGATGCCGATGTATAGGATTTCTCGATACGGTATACCGAATCATCCTGCTCTTTCAGCATAGCCACAGCTTCTTTTGTCCCATCATTGTAATATTCTGTTGCCACCTGATTTCTGGTCGGAGATTCACGATGCCACAGAGACGGATAATCCAAAACAAACAACTCACATATCAGAACCAGCAATACAGCAGCCGGAAAAATTCTGTACATTTTTTTTACAGAAGTTCCAACTGCAAATAATATCAGATAGACTGCCAAAAATCCTATTACTCCTGCCGTAACCTTATGGTCCGGTTTTATATTTTTAAAGCTGTACATCCATGCCAGCAATCCGCCACAGATAACAATGGCAAGTATGCTGCCGGTCAGAACTGTTTTTCTGTTCTTTTCTCTGAATACCTCCTGAAGGAAACACCCAATAACAAGTGCTTCCACAAAACATATCATAAACGTCCATCGATAGGAATGTTTCGTAAATACGAGAATACGGCTGGTAAGCGGCATGATCGTCAGGAAGACCAGAAACACCGTAAGAACCAGTGCCTTTACTCGGGTGCTTTTCTTTACAATAAAATAGCTGACTGCAAAAACTGTCAGGATACTGACCGCAAGTATCATTCCCTCATAATAATTGAGGTATCCTGTATAATCTTTGTCAATTCCCAGCATATGATTTGAAAAAAATCTGGCCACGATCGTTCCCAGCGTTTTTCCTTTATATGGACTCAGTAAATGAGAAGTTCCTTTTGCAGCCAGTACCCCTGCCCTGGCACTCTCCAGAAATGTATCTGCGATCGGTACCAGTGCCACACCTCCGATCAGTACACCAAGAATTCCCATGCCGCCAAGTCCGGCCACTTTTCCAACAGTACGTTTCAGGGAATATCGCTGCATGATGCTGTAAATAAAGACATAAAATACAGCAAAAAAAGCGATCATGTACAGGAAATAATAACTGGAGATCAGCAGCATCGTTACCGTGAGCACGAGTCCTGCACTTTTCCAGCGCTGTTCTCCATTCAGATAACACTGAAGAAAATACATAAAGACTGTAAACAGTGCCATACAGGTACAAAAGCCGTAATGCTGTCCCCAGAGAATCACATAACCGGAAAAGGTCCATGCGAGCGCCGCTGCCATAGTTCCGATTCCATCCTGCATCAGTTTTCTGTAAAACAGATATCCAACAAGGGAAATCGTTATCATCTTCAGATAGGCAGATGCAAGAACAGCCCAGGGAAGAAGTCTCTGCGGAGCAAGCAGGATCAGAAGATTGTAGGGAATCAAATATGCCGGATAATAGGATGACACATCCATTCCCAGTCCCGCCTGCAGCACATAACCACTTTCTCCACTCCGAAACAGAGAAGAAAAAAGTCTATACTGGGCATAATTGATCTGCATGGTATCTGCTCCTGTATCTGTAAACACATAGGCATATCCACCCAGAATAAATTTACTGTACAAAATGGCAAAAAGTCCGCTTGTGAGCAGAAACAGCCATACCAGTTCGTTTTTCCACAGTGGTTTTTTCTGCGTATCTGTCATTCCTCGTCCTCCTCCGGCTCGTCAAAATTCAGTCGTTCTTCTTCCACCACAAGTGGTCTGTCAAGAACTCTGGTATTAATGCTCAGAACGTATTCCCCAAGAAGTCCGATAAAGAACAACTGCAATGCCCCCAGGAAAAACATACCGATCACCATCGGTGCTACTCCGGCTGAAAAGCGATCCCAGTACATGAGTTTGAGGACCAGATAGACCACTGCAGCTGCCAGGCTGAGTCCTCCAATGATAAAACCTGCAAAAGTTGCCAGTCTCATCACCACCTTGGAATAAGAAGTAATTCCGATCATTGCATAATCATAAAGACTGTAGAAATTATTTTTGCTTTTTCCTGCGCGCCGCTTTGGCTGTGTATATTCAATCGCTTTATAATCAAATCCCAGTTCAGCAATAATGCCTCGAAGATACGGCATCGGATCATGCAGGTCACGCACAACATCCACAAATTTTCTGTCATACAGACCAAAGCCGGTAAACTGATCAATATGATCAATATCTGTAATCTTATTGATCAGTCTGTAATAGCATTCACGCACCAGGTACATGCCACGGCGTTCTTTACTTGCACTCTTCACTCCAATTACAATCTTTGTTCCCTTTTCCCATTCCCGGACAAATTGGGGGATCATGTCTACCGGATCCTGAAAATCTGCACACATACGTACCACACAGTCGCCATATGCCTGTTTCATTCCATACACCGGTGATCTCGCCTGTCCGAAATTTTTTGCATTAAAGATTGCCTTGATCTTTCTGTTATTTGCACATAGTCCGCGAAGAAGCGCTTTTGTATTATCTTTTGAATGGTTGTCTATAAACAGGATCTCATAATCATATTCACTGAGGTCTTTCTCCATAACCTCTATGATCGCCTGTGACAGAGGAACCACATTTGCCTCTTCGTTATAGGTGGGAATTACCACCGAAATTTTCTTTCTCATTATTTTCTGTCTCCTGTATTCTGACTTTCCAGCCAGCAAAGCGTTTCTTTTATTCCTTCTTCAAAGGTATATTCCGGTACAAATCCAGTATCCTTTGTAAGACTATCTATATCTGCACACAGATTCCGCACTGCTCCCGGCGGATATGGTCTCGCGCCGATTCCCGGTGAATCCGCTCCGGTAAGTTCCGCCATCTGCATGATATATTCCCGCAGAGGATGTGCCTGCCCGCTTCCCACACAGTAAACTGCACCATCTCTGCCTTTTTCGCCGATCAGATAATATGCGCGCCCTGCATCTTTGCTGTAAAGATAATCCCATCTCTGTTCTGCAGGGGTAAACTCTGTTTTTTCGCCTTTCAGCATTTTGCGCAGACCAGAAGCGATCATTGTCGTCTCTTTTTCATATATTCCATACACACTGAAAATTCTCGGCCAGATCCATTCTATTCCAAGTTCCTTACAAAGCATGAAAGAAAGCTGGTTTGCAGCGAGCTTGCTCGCACCGTAAGGCGTCGTCGGATGTACCGGACTGTCCGGTGCGATCCGCGGAACATCCATCGGTCCATATTCTGCCTGTGAACCTGCTCCGATAAATCTTTTGCATCCCATTGCATGAGCAGCACGGACAGCCTTCAGAGTATAAAAGACATTTCTGCTCTGCAGCTCTGTACTGCTGTTTCGATTTTCCCCGGTATTTCCCCATGCAATATGAAAAAACGTATCGCATTCTCCGGTGATCTTCGCTGGAAGTTCTTCCAGTTTTTCCAGTTCACATTCTATCTGATGTATCCGTGCACTCTCCGGCAGACGTTTTGTCTTCGAAGACCCTGCACGTACAACTGCATAAACCTCAATGTCATGTCTGATACATTCTTCGATCAATGCTGTTCCGATCATACTGGTTGCTCCGGTAACAACGATTCGTTTCATTGCATTTCTCCATTCGTTTCTGTAAACATATTTTCTTCCAGTTCTTCTTTGCTGAGGAAAGGATACATATCTTCCAGCGGTGCCGATACCATACTTCCATCCGGAAGTTTTTTTGCAGAGGTTTTTGGTTCTGTTTTCTGATATTTTGTCACAAACACCTCGCACACAGATGCCCCGGTTTCCTCCAGGACCTGATGAAGTGTTTCCGGAAGTTCTTCTGCAGCATGCACTGCCCGATAAGAAAATCCATATGCCGGTATGATCTTGGACAGATCCGGGAAACTCAGATCTCCACTCTCTGCTCCAACTCCCACCAGCGGTGGTTCAAAATAACTCTGTTGTGTCTGTCGGATAGAATGATAACCCTGGTTATTGATCACAAATAATTTTACCGGAAGACGGTTCTGCCATATTGTCTGTAATTCCTGCAGATTCATCTGCAGACTTCCCTCACCGGTCACACAGACTACTGGTTTTCCGGGCTGTGCGACACAGATTCCGGTCGCTGCCGGGAGACAGAATCCCATGGACGCAGTATTTGGATTTGTAATAAAACGCTGACCTTTTTTTACCCGAAATGCCTGACTTCCTGCCACTCTGGAAGTTCCCACACTGACCATCAGTGTCTGCCCCTCCTGCATTGCTTTTGACAGTTCTTCATAAAAAGCATAAATATTGGTACAGCCTTCTTCTACCGTCTCATAATGTTTCGCTGTCACCACCGGATATTTCTGTTTCCATACCTGACACTGACGTATCCAGTCTCTGCCTTTAAACAACGGATTTGTTTCATCTGCTCCCCGAAGTTTTGCCGCACAGATAAGCTTGCGTATCAGATCTCCTGCGTCACCACAGACTGGAAGACTGACATGGAGACTTGGTTTTTTCAGTTCATTTTCATCAATGTCATTCAGGATCGTATAACTGCCCCTTGCCCAGTCCTGATACTGAAAACCGGTCTGTGCAAATCCCTGGCGATTCCCGATAGAAAGAAGCACATCGCTGTTCTGAAGTGCAAAATTTCCCGGACGTGTCCCGGTTCCTCCGCTTCTTCCGGCAAAATACGGATGTTCAGACTCCATGGCATCCACACTGCTCATTCCGGTGATCACCGGAACTCCCAGAATATTTACAAGTTTTTGAAAATCATCCATTGCACCTGCAAGACGTACTCCATTTCCCGGAAACAGAACCGGGCGACGGCTTTTTTCTATCTTGTCCAGAATCTGCTGAATGATATCCTGTGAAATTTCTGCCGGTTTTTCTTTCGGATTCTCCTGTGGATCATATCCTCTCAATTTTTCTGTGTCAATGACTGCCCCCTGCACATCCAGAGGAATATCAAGCCACACCGGTCCCGGTCGTCCGTTCACCGCCATATAGAGGGCTTTTTCCAGATGATACCGGATATCTTCCGGATGAATGATCATCTGTGCATATTTTGTAATTGAGGTCACAACCGGTACAATATTACATTCCTGCACTCCCATGCTTCGAAGTTTCAGCCCGGACGCTGCAACCGTAGTTGCATATCTTGCCTGTCCTGAAAAAACCAGCATAGGAATCGAATCCATCCAACCGCCGAGCACACCGGTAATGGCATTCGTTGCACCAGGACCGGTCGTCACACAGACTGCTGCCATCCGATTATCCATACGTGCATAAGCCTCTGCAGCCATGGCACATGCCTGTTCATGATGCTGATAAGTACAGTGCAGTTTCGGATGATGTCCAAAAGCATCATTCATATGCATGGCACCACCGCCTGTTACGGTAAACACATCACGGATTCCCCACTCTGCTATATAATCCGCTATATAATCCGATACTTTCTGTTTCATTATGCCTGCTTCCTTCCATTCCATTTATTTTCACAGACCATAAATTTACCGGATGCCTGAATCGGGATCTGGTCCACATAGGTGATCCGAAGCTCTGCGTCTTCACCCAGGTAATGTCGGTATGCTGCGAGAAGTTCTGTTTCGTCCAGTCTGGAACGGTCCGCATTCACCAACAGTTCATAGTCTTTTTCTCCCCACTGGATGCATTTTGCCTGGTAAACAGTTCCTTCGAACTTCAGCAGTGTATTCATAAAAACGTGGATTGATAGCGGCTCACCTTTTGTGTTATACATAAGAGAACCACGACGTCCGTAAATCTCTGTATATTTTGCATGCACCCGGCCGTTCTTGTCATAATATACACGCATTTTCCCTGTGTCACCGGTATCATAACGAACCATTGGAAATGTTTTATTATAATAATCTGTCACAACGATTCTTCCCAGTTCTCCCGGCTCCGCCGGTTCATCGGAATCCAGTTTCAGAATCTCCGGATAAAAATTATACAGGTCAACCGTATATTCCGGATCCTCATCAAGCTGGATCGCAATAAAGCCATTTTCATTATTTCCATAGGACCGTACCGGAGAAAATCCAAACAGCTCTTTTGTCAGATCATAAGTTTCCTGCGGAAGTGCTTCTCCCATGGAAAATACCATTTCAACAGACCAGCGGCTGATATCTCTTCCTGTTTTTCTGATATACTGAGTCAACGCCGTCAGTGCACTGGAATACGTAACCAGAACCTGAATCTTCTTCTTTTCAATATCACGGCAGATTTTATCCAGTGACTCATCTCCCATATTGGAAATATCCACCATGATCAGATTATTTTTAAAAGATTTCCACTTACTGATCGTATTTTTTCCTTTTATCCACGCACGAAATTCTCCACGTTTCATTCCCATACGAAAGCCATTCAGTTCCATGCAGGAGATAAAGTTCATATTTACACGGCTCATTTTATCTCCGTCACAGAGTACTGTAAACGGAGTTCCTGTAGAACCACTGGTACTGAGCCTGTAGAGATTTCCCTGTTCTCTGACACAATCCACCAGCACCTCATCATAATGTTCGATAAAGTCACCTTTTGTCATGACCGGAAAATCTTCCAGTTTCGTCCATTCCGGATGTTCTTTATAATAAGGAGAGTGCTGTTTTACATAAGAAAGAAGTGTCTGTACTCTTCTTTCCATATAATCTTCTGTTACACCCTCAACAATTTCATGTTTATTGACTTCTTTTAATTTTTTCAATCTGCCGCCCTTTGCAGCGTCAAGAAGATTAAATACCTCTCTTCTTAAAACTTCACCTGTCTGCATTTCTGTCTCCTTTATCCTTTCCTGCTTTCACAATACCCAGAATCACTACTGCTGCAACACGGAGACTATTGGCTCCAAGTGAAGCAACAGCAAATCCCATCATTCCATATGTGCGTGCCGCAAGTACTGATGACACGAGCAAAATACAAAAATGTGCAAGCTGAATCCACAACTGCCACCGTTCATCTGTAAACGTCAGAACGAGTATAAACAAAAATGCAGAAAACAGCCCAAGAATCTGCGCAAGATTCACAACCGTTACAATCCCTTTTACTGACTCATAAAGATTTCTGTAAAACAGCCACACAAAAAGTGGTGTTCCGATCTGACAGGCCACAAAAAAAGCAAGACTTACACCGCCTCCGGCAAGAACAGCCTTTCCAAACTGTGAACGCGTCAGTCGTTCTTTTCTTTTTGTAAGATAAGAGATCACGATCGTATTAATTGGCGCGATCAGAAGTACCAGCGTCTTTCCGATCAGCGAAACAACATAATACTGTGTGACCTGTTCATTACCGAGGATCTGTTTGATCACAAGGCGATCCATATTCATTGTCGTATTGGTAATAAGATACGATAACGTAAGAAAAAAGCCTCGACCGAGTGCCGTCGTAAAAAATTCGCTTCTTCTGAAAAACTGATGAAAAATATTTCCGGTAACACCGACAAAAGCCAGTGCCGCGGCTTCACCGATCAGATAGATCCACACCCATTGTCCGGTCAGGCGATATATACCAAATCCGGCAAGATATCCGATTCCGATCAAAAAATAGTAAATAAAATATCTCCGGTAGTTCAGATTCAGACGATATTCCACATCACCATAATAGCGGAATACAGTCAGCATAAACATCAGGAAAACGCCAGCTGCCATCAACGGACTTTCCAGGCTTTTGCCGGACATAAACAGTGCAACAATACTTCCGATCAGTCCAAAGCCAAGCAGAAGCCAGTCATAGTCCCCATTGGTCACATCAAAATCCCGTCTTACTACAAGACGGCTGTTATTCAGAGCCTGCCCGATAGACGGACATATGATCGCAACAAGTCCTGTAATGTACAAAAGACCGCCAAGCTGTTCTGCTCCCATCATTCTGTTAAGAAGCGGAGTGATCACAATCTGGAGCACTGCATTCATAAAAAGCAGACCGCCCATCGTATACAGGGTATTTACCGCAATACCTTTTTTCTGTTCTCTGCCTTCCAAACTGTTTTCTCCTGCCATTTACCCACAGAATCCTTTATGCTGCTGATATTTTTCACATCGGTTTTCTATGTATTTTCTTTTTCCGGAAGCAAGCACCGGAATCTCATCAACGATTTCCACTTTAATGCGGGCTTCCTCTCCCAGATACGGTCGAATACGACGCAGGATTTCCTCCCGATCCATTGCTTCCGGATCGCCATTCAGCCAGATCGTATAATCTCTGACATCTTCCTGAATAAATCGATACTGCTTTACTCCCTGAATGTCCCACAGATTATTGG
>PPYE01740692.1_pt1 | contig 12438 bp, 13 predicted proteins | sample 1559881 | NCBI WGS metagenome assembly PPYE01 (sample SAMN08240022, study PRJNA423297) | Human gut metagenome, whole genome shotgun sequencing project.
CCTGATACCAGGGGGCCAGTGCCGGGCGGGACGGGGCGGAGCGGGGACGCTTATAGTTTTCCGCCTCCAGGGAAAACTCCGTCTGGCGCTCCAGATCGCGGGTCAGGCGCTCCATGGGCTTGGGATCCCGATCCATGCGGGCGCGGAGCTTGGCCATGGTGAGGGGCCGCGCCATATAGTACCCCAGGCCGTAGCTCCAGCCGTCGGGGGTCAGCTCGAACCAGAAGGTGGGGTGAGCGGTCCATTGCTCGGCGGGCTGTTCCACGCAGAGCCACAGGTGGTCTTTGTAGGGCCCGCGGCCATGGAGCCGCCGGGCGTCCCGGTAGATGCGGGTCACCTTGCGGATGAGCCCCAGGTCCGGCCGCTGCTCGGCGAGGAAGGCATAGAGCTCGTCCGCCAGAGCGCACATGGGCTGATAGAATTGGGTGAGATAGGTCTGCTTGTGGGCTTCAAACCAGCTGCGCTCATTGTTGAAGCGGATGCCCCACATGAAGTCCACGGTCTCGTCGGTAAATCCGGTAAACATAGTGCCTCCTGAGAAGAATCGCCGCAACGCGGCAAGAAAGCCGGGGCGGGCATCTGCCCGCCCCGCCTGATGGAAAACTCAGTCCTCCGCCTGGGCGGCCGCCACGATGAGCTTGACGCAAAGGTCATAGCCCAGGGTGCCGCTGTCCAGCGTCAGGTCGTAGTTGTGGCTGTCGCCCCACTTTTTGCCGGTGTAGCGGGTGTAATAGGTATGGCGGCTGGCGTCCTTCTTGGCCATGAGCTTTTGGATCTCGGTGGCGTTGGTGCTGCCGATCAGCTCGCTGACCCGGACGGCCCGGTGCACATCGTCGGCGTGGATGAACACGTTGACGCTGTCGATGCCGGCCTCCCGCAGGAATTCGTCGGCGCAGCGGCCCAGGATCACGCAGGGCCCCTGCTGGGCGAAGCGGAGGATCACCGCCTTCTGCACGTCGTGGATGGCTTCCTGGGAGTCGCGGTAATAGGCGCTGGAAATGGAGCACAGGCTCCGGAAGAACGAATCCGCCCGGGAGCTGTCCTCCTCTTCCGTCTCCACCAGTTCCGTGTCGAAACCGCTGGCCTTTACGGATTCCCGGAGAATGTCCTTGTCATAAAAGGGAATGCCCAGCTGCTGGGCTACCTGCTTGCCGATGGAGTGGCCGCCGGCGCCGTATTCCCGGCTGATGGTAATGATCTTCTTCATCCTGTGTGCCTCCGTTTCGCTGCTGCCAAGAGCTTGATCTTTGGCTCATCATACCATATCCGCCGCCCTGGCGCAACGAAAATCTCAGCACCCCAGGCTCCGCTCCAGCAGGGCGGTCAGCACCTCGGCGCTCTGATATTCCCGCTGGCTCAGCTCACTGAACAGACGGGAAAGGCACGGATCCGTGGTACCGTCGGCGGCCCGGGCGTAGTTGAAGGCGGTACAGGCGGCCAGGTGGTATTGCTCCCGCAGGGCCGCGCACCAGCCGCCCTGCCGGGGGCAGGGGCGGCACACAGGCGGATGGTAGCATGTACCGGTGATCAGGTAGTATACCGCCAGGAGCCGCTTGGCGTGGGCCTCTTCCTCCGCCGCTGCCTGACGCAGCTTCTGACGGGCCCAGGCGGGGCCCTGGCGGGCCAGCAGGTTCAGCTGGCGGCACTGGGTCAGGCACTCATCCACAAAACCGGTGATGACGCCCAGCATATCGGCCGCGGCGGAGCCCATGCAGCAGGGATCCATCACGGCGCCGGGCAGATTGGCGGGGGCGGGGTACATGCCGGGGGAGGCCCCCGCGCCGGAGATGGCCGTCTGCACAGGGGCGGTCTCCTGCCCGGAGACAGTTGGCTGAGCGGCGGCCATGGGCTCGGCGGCGGACTGTGGCGCCATGGCGGGGACGGCGGTGTCAGCGGCGGGGAACGGCTCCATGCCCGGAGCCACCCGCTGCCATACCTGTGCGCTGCGGCGCAGGTCCAGAACGGACGGGCGATCTTGTTCCATAAAAAGTCCCTCCTTTTCCTCCCAGTATATGCGCGGAGAAAAAAACTGTGCCTGTTGCATGTACCACAGGTAAAAAACGCCCGATGCGGTTAAAATACCCTGGGAAAAGACACGCCATCCGTTGCATTTTTTTACCGTTTCTGCTAAAATAGACAAGCTGTGAGCATTTTTTCCCAAGAAGGAGGTTTCGTTCCATGCTGGAACTGAAGCATATCAGCTATACTGTCCAGGAAGGGGACAGTACGCTGGGCATTTTGAATGATATTTCCCTGAGCATCGACGATCACAAGCTGGTGGTGTTCACCGGCCCCAACGGCGGCGGCAAGACCACCCTGGCCAAGATCATCATGGGCCTGGTGAAGCCCACTGCCGGCCAGATCCTCTGGAACGGGCAGGACATCACGGACCTTGGTATCACGGAGCGGGCGCGCCTGGGCATCAGCTACGGCTTCCAGCAGCCTCCCCGGTTCAAGGGTCTGACTGTCCGCGACCTGCTGACGCTGGCCAGCGGGGACGAAAAGCTCTCCAAGGACCGCTGCTGCCAGTACCTGACAAAGGTGGGCCTGTGCGCCAACGACTATCTGGACCGGGAGGTGGACGTGTCCCTCTCCGGCGGCGAGGTCAAGCGCATTGAGATCGCCTCCATCCTGGCCCGGAACAGCCAGCTGATGATTTTCGACGAGCCGGAGGCGGGCATCGACCTGTGGAGCTTCGCCCGGCTGACGGAGACCTTTGAACAGATCCACGCCAACGGCACCGCCACCATGATCATCATCTCCCACCAGGAGCGCATCATCTCCCTGGCGGACGAGGTCATCGTGGTGGGTGACGGAGCCATCCGCCACCGGGGCAGCGCACAGGATATCCTGCCCCAGATCCTGGCGGACACCACCGGCGGCTGCCCGGTGCTCATGACGAAGGGAGGCGCTGCACAATGATGGAAAACGAGATCGACCGCGAGCTTCTGGAAAAGATCGCGGACATGCTGGGCAAGCCTGTGGGCGCCTTCAACATCCGCAAGGACTGCGGCTGTGACGGCCGGGAGTCCACGGAGCATATCAAGATCGAAAACCGCACGGACGGCCACAGCGGCATCGACATCCGCATTCTGGACGGCACCGTGGGCGAGAAGTGCTACATTCCCGCCATCATCACTAAGCCGGGCATCCAGGAAGTGGTGTACAACGACTTCTACATCGGCGAAAACTGCGATGTGGAGATCGTGGCCGGCTGCGGCATCCACAACTGCGGCGACCAGGAGTCCCGCCACGAGGGCGTGCATACGTTCCACGTGGGCAAGAACTCCCACGTCCACTATGCGGAAAAGCACTACGGCCAGGGCGACGGCCGTGGAGGCAAGGTCATGAACCCCCAGACCATCGTGTATCTGGACGAAGGTGCTACCATCCAGATGGACAGCGTCCAGATCCGGGGCGTGGATTCCACCAAGCGCTATACGAAGATCGTCTGCGGCAAGGGCGCTGAGGCGGTGGTCACCGAGCGATTGCTGACCCACGGCGACCAGGTGGCCGAAAGCGATATGGAGATCGTGCTGGAGGGCGAGGATGCCAAGGGCCGGGTCATCTCCCGGTCTGTTGCCCAGGACGATTCCTCCCAGGTGTTCTATCCCCGCATGGTGGGCAACGCCAAGTGCTTCGGCCATGTGCAGTGTGACTCCATCATCATGGGCAACGCCAAGATCAAGTCCATTCCCGCCATCACCGCCAACTGCACGGAGGCGCAGCTGGTCCACGAGGCGGCCATCGGCAAGATCGCCGGCGAGCAGCTTTTGAAGCTGGAGACCCTGGGCCTCACCGAGGAGGAGGCCGAGGAGTGCATCCTCAAGGGCTTCCTGGCCTGATGAAAACAAAAAGAGAGCTCCGATGCGGTGCATCGGGGCTCTTTTTATTATGCGGTTTTTTGCGCCGTCCCCACCAAAAGCCCAGGGAGAACAGGAGCGCCAGAAGCACCAGGGCCAGGAGGGATGCGAGCCAGAAAGACATGGACGCGCCTCCTTTTAAAAAAGCGGGCCGCCGCGGATGCGGCGGCCCAAAGACCTTACTCCATGGAAATAATATAATAGTAGACGGGCTGGCCGCCGGAGAGAACGGCTACCTCTGCCTCGGGGCAGGCCTGCTCAAAGACGGCGGCTGCCTTCTGGGCATCCTCCTCCGACACGTCCTCGCCGAAGTACAGCGAGATGAAGGAGGCCTCCTTTTCCCGGGCACTGGCTGCCAGGTTCTCCAGCAGGGTGTCCAGATTGCCGTCGGTGCCGAAGAGCTTGCCCTCCATCAGCGCCAGATAGTCACCGGCCTTGATGTCGAAGCCGTCAAAGTCGGAGTTGCGGGCGGCGTAGGTGATCTGGGCGGTGGAGACAGTGGAAAGGCTTTCGGTCATGGCCTTTTCCAGCGTCTCGGCATCCGGCGCCTCGAAGTCCACGTTCATCATGGCGGTGATGCCCTGGGGCACGGTCTTGGAGGGGATGACCACCACGCGCTTTTCCGTCAGGGCGGCGCACTGCTGGGCGGCCATGATGATGTTGGAGTTGTTGGGCAGGATGAACACCGTCTCGGCGGGGATCTTGTCCACGCCCTCCAGCAGGCTCTCCGTGGAGGGGTTCATGGTCTGTCCGCCGGAGACCACGCCGTCGGCGCCCAAGTCATGGAACACAGCGGCCAGGCCGTCGCCGGCGCACACGGCCAAAAAGCCGTAGGGCTTTTCCGGCTCGGCCACGGTGTGGCCGCCCTGGTCGCAGCCGGACTCCAGGGATTCTTCGATGGCATCCAGGTCGTCGGTGCTCTGGACATGCTTGCCGGCGGCCAGATCGTCGGCCTGGGTGCGCATGTTCTCGATCTTGGCCAGCTCCAGTGTGCCGTACTTCTGGGCCTCGTTCAGGGCGCTGCCGGGGATGTTGGTGTGGACATGGACCTTGAAGGCCTCGTCGTCCTCGCCGATGACCAGGCTGTCGCCGATGCTGTTGAGATAGGTGCGCAGGGGTTCCAGGGAGATGTCGGGCGTTGCCTTGCGGACGATGAACACCGTGTCGAAGGCAAAGGTGATCTCCTCGGCGGCCATGGCCACAAAGTCCGCCTTCTCCTTCTGGGGCTCGCTGTCGGATTCGGTCTCGGGCATGGGCTCGCCGCGAAGCTCGGCCAGCATGCCCTCCAGGATCAGCAGGTAGCCCTTGCCGCCTGCGTCCACGACCCCCGCCTTTTTCAAAACAGGGTTCATGTCGATGGTCTGGGCCAGCGCCTCGTTGCCCTGGCGGATGGCCGCTTCCAGTACCTTTTCCACGTCTGCCTCCTCTGCGGCGGTGTCCACTGCGGCCTTGGCGGCCAGGCGGGACACTGTCAGCACCGTGCCCTCGGCGGGCTTCATCACTGCCTTGTAGGCAGCGGACACGCCCTCCTGCATGGCGGCGGCGAAGGTGGCGGCATCGGCGCTCTCGCAGCCCTTGAGACCCTTGGAAAGACCCCGGAACAGCAAAGAGAGGATGACGCCGGAGTTGCCCCGGGCGCCCCGCAGCAGGGCGGAGGCGGTCACGGAGGCGGCCTGGTCCAGCGTGGCGGGCGAGGCCTTGCGCAGCTCGGTGACGGCGGCGCCGATGGTCATGGACATGTTGGTGCCCGTATCTCCGTCGGGCACAGGGAATACGTTCAGGTCATTGATGGCCTGCTTGTGCGCGGTGATGGCGGCGGCGCCGTGGAGCACCATCTGCTTGAACACCGCGCCGGTGATCTGTTCGTTCATTGGTTGTCTTCCTCCCTCACAGCGTCATGGAATCCACGCACACGTCCACCGCCTTGACGGTGACGCCGGTGTTTTTGGTGACGACATAGCGCACCTCGTTCATGATGGAGCTGCACACAGCCGGAAGGTTGACGCCGTTTTCCACAATGATGTGGAGCTCAATGGAAATGGAATTGTCGTCATGGTAGGTGATGTTAACGCCCTTGCTCATGGCTTCGCGGCGCAGCAGGTGCACCAGTCCGTCGGTCATGGAGCGGTATGCCATGCCCTTGACGCCGAAGCAGTTGGTGGCGGCAATGCCGGTGATGTTGGAAAATACGGCGCTGCTGACGGAGATCTCACCTTGATCAGATTTGAATTGAATCATGAGAACGTCCTTTCTTTTCCCAGTATTGTCAGAGGGACGCGGAGCCGCGGCCTCTATGCCTTGCAGAAAGTCACTAATGTAGCATACACTTTTAGAAATATATTATAAACGATACGGCCGTAAAGCACAAGCCCTAAAAACAATGGCAAAACCATGCGGCACCTATTGAAATACGGCCGTGTTTGCCGTAAAATAAAGAGCAGTTTTGACGCAGCTGCCCCAAAGGGGGCGGCGAAAGGAGAAATGGAATGCGCGTGATCACCGGCACGGCCAGAGGCCGCCGACTGAAAGAGCTGGAGGGGATGGAGACCCGCCCAACCACCGACCGGGTAAAAGAGGGATTGTTCAGCGCCCTGCAATTTGAGATCGAGGGCCGCCGGGTGCTGGACCTGTTCGCGGGCACCGGCCAGCTGGGCATCGAATGCCTGAGCCGGGGCGCGGCGTCGGCGGTGTTCGTGGACCGGCGCGCCGATGCAGTCAGGCTGATCCGGGAAAATCTGAAGGTCACAGAGCTCACGGACCGCGCCCGGGTTGTGAGTGCCGACTCCATGGAATTTTTGAAGGGACTGCGGGAGAAATTTGACATTATTTTCCTGGACCCGCCCTATGCCGCCGGGCTTTTGGAGCCGGCCATTGCCCACATCGCAAAGTTTGACATTCTTTCCCCGCATGGTATAATAATGGCGGAACATCCGGTGGAGCGGACCATGCCGGCTCTTTCAGCGCCGTACCGGCTCCACAAGACCTACCGCTACGGCAAGATCGCCGTGACCATGTACCGCCGCAGCGGAAACGAACAAAACGAGGAATAACTCCATGAAAACAGCCGTTTGCTCGGGCAGCTTTGACCCCATCACCCTGGGCCATCTGGATATCATCCGGCGCAGCGCCGCCTGCTTTGACAAGGTGTATGTGTGCGTCAGCCCCAATGCGGAAAAGAAAAACCAAATGTTCACCCCGGAGGAAAAGCTTCTGCTGGTCCGCACCGCCGTGGCGGAGCTGCCCAATGTGGAGGCGGAGCTCTTTTCCGGCCTCTTGGCGGACTATGCCGTCCGCCGCGGCGCCGCCGCCATCGTGCGGGGCGTGCGCAACACATCGGATTTCGATGTGGAATACCAGCTGGCACTCATCAACCAGGACATCCACCCCGGACTGGAGACTATGCTGCTGCCTGCCTCCGCGGCCTACCAGCACTTCAGCTCCTCCATGGCCCGGGAAATGATCCGCTACGGCCAGCCTCTGGAAAAATATCTGCCCGCGTCCATCATTCCCCTGGTGCGGGAGCTGACTGAGAAGAAAGAAGGATGATCGAATTGGCCAATGACATCAATCGATTGATCGATATGATCTATGAGCGCATCGAGGATGCCAAGTCTCCCGCCCTCAAGCCCAACATGAGCATGGTGGACCGGGATGAGCTGCTGGATCTTCTGGACGAGCTGCGGGCTCAGCTGCCTGTGGAGATCAAACGGGCCCAGGAGCTGCTGGCCGCCCGGGAAAAATTCGTGGACGACGCCAAGCGGGACGTGGAGCGCATGATGCGCCAGGCTGAGCTGGAGGCCAAGACCAAGGTCTCCGAGAGCGAGGTGCTCTATGCCGCCAAGGAGAAGGCCCGCCAGATCGTGGCCCGGGCGGAGGACCGCTCCCGCCAGCTCTATCAGGTGGCCAACGAGTACGCCGAGGACGCCCTGGCCCGCACGGAGGAGGCCGTCCAGGCCGCGTTGGACGAGGTCAAGCAGTCCCGGGTCCGGTTCCGTTCCGCCTCCGCTGCCAAGATGCAGGAGCAGCGGGACAAGCTGGACGGAAAGAGCGACCTGCAGGACGGGGCCGACGAAGCCTGAGCCGGGTCGACCATAACCTTTAAAAATTTGTAAAAAACGACGAAGCTTTTTGGGAAACTTTTTTGTGAGCAACAATATTTTGCGGAAAATGTTAAAAATAAGAGCCTCTGGCACAATATCTTGTGCCAGAGGCTCTTTGCTATTTTACGTAAACTGCCCAACGAAAAATCGAACATGTGTTTTAAATGCGGAAAAAAGGATGATTTTTAGAGAAAATCCCCCGTTTTACCGGGTTTCAGGGCGGAAAAAAATCCTTGCAATCCTGAATTATATCGCTTATACTCGAAATTAACGGTGGGGATTTGTGGGTGGTTTAGGTAGCTGAGTGTCATTTGAACCCAAAATTGCCCCCGAAAACAGGGAAAAGGGGGGGCGGCCATGGCGCGGCTGATGGGAAAATCCAACAACAGCATTGACTCCAAGGGCCGCCTGGTGATCCCCTCCGCTATGCGGGAGACCCTGGGAAACCTGTTTTACATCACCATCGGCGCCGAGGGGTGCCTGACCATCTACCCGGAGGCCAAGTGGGAGCAGATGTCCGAGGATATGGACGAGCTGCCCTATTCGGAGGCCCGGGCGCTGACGCTCCTCTATGCCAACGCCGTGGCCTGCGAGCCGGACGCCCAGGGGCGGGTGCTGATCCCCGCCACACTGCGCAAGTACGCGGGGCTGAAAAAGACAGCCACCATCGTGGGCATGAATACCTTCGCGGAGATCTGGGACGAGGATACCTGGGCTGCGCGTGAAAAGTCCATGCTGGAAAACAACGATATGGCGGCGGCCATGGATGCCCTGGCCCGTGCCCGCCGGAACCGGGGGTGACGCACATGCAATACACCCATCAGCCGGTGCTGCTGGAAGAGTGCATCCAGGCGCTGTGCATCCGTCCGGACGGGATCTATGTGGACGGAACGCTGGGCCGTGCCGGCCACTCACTGGAGATCGCCAAGCGTCTGACCACCGGACGACTCATCTGCATCGACCGGGACATGGCCGCTATCGATGCGGCAAAGGTCCGTCTGGCGCCCTATCTGGACCGTGTGACGCTGGTCCACAGCAACTTCTCCTCCCTGGCAGACGTTTTGCGCCAGGCGGGCGTGGAGGGCGCGGACGGCATGCTTTTCGATCTGGGCGTCTCCTCCCCGCAGCTGGATGATGCCTCCCGGGGCTTTTCCTATATGCACGACGCCCCGCTGGACATGCGGATGGACCGGGATGCCGCCCTGACGGCCTACGAGGTGGTGAACACCTGGAGCGGCGACGAGCTGCGGCGCATCCTGTATGAATACGGTGAGGAGCGCTATGCGCCCGCCATAGCCCGGGCCATCGTCCGGGCCCGGGAAGCAAAGTCCGTGGAAACGACCCTGGAGTTGGTGGACATCATCAAAGGTGCCATGCCGCCGGCGGCGCTGCGGGAAAAGCAGCACCCGGCCAAGCGCAGCTTCCAGGCCATCCGCATTGCCGTCAACGGCGAGCTGGACGAGCTGCCCCCCATGCTGACGGCCGCAGTGGACAACCTCCGCGGCGGCGGACGGCTGGCGGTGATCACGTTCCACTCCCTGGAGGACCGCATCGTCAAGCGGGCCATGCAGGACATGGCCAGAGGGTGCACCTGCCCGCCGGAGTTCCCGGTGTGCGTGTGCGGCAAAAAGCCGCGGATCCGGATCGTGAACCGAAAGCCCATCGTCTCCGGGGCGAAGGAGCTGGAGGAGAATCCCCGCGCCCGCAGTGCCAAGCTGCGCGTGGCGGAAAAGTGCGCAGGAAATGAAATTTGACGGGCCTGTTTTGGGACAAGCCCTGTGTGTGATGAAATGAGGAGGGACTCAGGTTGGCTTCAGCGGCGAAGGAGCTGCGCTACCGGCAGGGCGGCGCGGTTTACGGCAATCTGGCATATGACCTGGACCGGGAGCTTCGGGAGCGGGAGCTGCGCCACGCGGGGGAACTGCCCCGCCGGCAGGAGCAGGCGCTGGAGCGGCCCAAGGTCCGCAGCATCTCCAAGGTGCAGGTGCGGCAAAAGCAATCCCTGTCCGTCTTTTCTGTGGTGGGCTTCGGCGCAGTGGCTGTTTTGGCAGTGATGGTGCTTTTAAGCTATGTGCAGCTGACCGCCCTGTCCGCCCAGACGGTGAGCCTGCAAAATGAACTGGCCCAGCTGGAGGAGGAAAATGTGGTCCTCACGGCCCAGTATGAGCGGATGTTCGATCTGAACACCATCAAGGAGGCCGCGGAGGCTGCCGGTATGAGCAAGCCCAGCAGCAGCCAGATCTATTATATCGACCTGAGCGAAGGCGACAGCGCCGTAGTCTATGAGGAAGCGGAGCCCGGCATTTTGGGCCAGCTGCTGGAGTCGCTGCACCACGGGGTTTACGCGGTGGTGGAATATTTTGACTGACCGGGCACTATAATGCATTGACAGTGGGGAGTAAGAAGGGTGATGCTTTCTTACTCCCCGTTTGTGACAAAACGGAGGCATGGCATGGCAAATCCATCAAAGAGAAAAAGTGACGCGGCCCGCCGGGCAAACCAGGTGGTCCGCAGCAGAACGGTGCTGATGATGGCGATTTTGGGCGTCGCTACGTTTGTGGTGCTGTTCTGGAAGCTCTACGACCTGCAGGTCCGCCAGCACGATGATCTGCAGGAGAAGGCGGTGGCCCAGCAGACCCGCAGCACGGTGGTCACCGCGTCCCGGGGCACCATTTACGACTGCAACGGCCTTCCCCTGGCTCTGTCGGCTACGGCCGAGACCGTATTCATCTCCCCCTATGAGATCCTCAGCTATCTGGAAGAGCAGGAGAAGACAGCAGAGGAGGAGGCCAAGGCGGCGGAGGAAGAAGGCCGGCCCTATGTCCCGCCCATCATCCGGGATGAGGAATTCATTGCCCGGGGCCTTGGGCGGATCCTGGACGTGGCGCCCGAGACGATCCTGGAGAAGATGGAAAAGACCAACTCCAAGTACGAGATCGTCAAAAAGCGGGTGGACCAGGAGGTAGCCGACGAGGTGCGCCGTTTCATCAACGGCGAGATCGACGACGAGGGCAACGAGATCACCATGGAGACGGCGGCGGGAAAGACGGTCCTGAAGGAGAACCCGTCCCAAAGTCCCGTGAAGATCCGGGGCGTTTATATGGAGCCGGGCTCCAAGCGCTACTATCCGTACGGCACACTGGCATCCAGCGTCATCGGATTTGTCAACGGCGAAAACGAGGGCGGCGTGGGCCTGGAGGCCAAGTACAACTCCATCCTCTCCGGCACCGCCGGACTGACGGTCACCGCCAGAAATGCCGTGGGCGGCGACCTTCTTTACCAGTACGAACAGTACTATGACGCGGAGAACGGCAAGAACCTGGTTTTGACTCTGGACAGCAACATCCAGTACTATCTGGAAAAGGGCATCGAGAGCATGGTGGATAAGTTCGACGCGAAAAACGGTGCCACAGGCATCGTCATGGATGTCAATTCCGGCGCCATTTTGGCCATGGCCTCCTACCCCAACTACGACCCCAACGACTACAGCACCATTTACGATGAAACGCTCAAGGCACAGCTGGATCAGAAGCTGGCGGAGCTGGAGGCCGACCGTGCCTCCTACAAGACGGAGGAGGAGTACCAGGCGGCGGTGAGTGAGACCACCAGCGCCGTGGTGGGCACCCAGTGGCGCAACAAGTGCATCGACTCCACCTATGAGCCCGGCTCCACCTTCAAGCCCATCACCCTGGCCACGGCCCTGGAGGAGGGACTGGTGAACCAGAACACCACCTTCAACTGCACCGGCTCCATCATGGTCCAGGGCTGGGGCAAGCCCATCAACTGCTCCAAGCGAACTGGCCACGGCCTCCAAACGCTGGAGCAGGCGGTGGGAAACTCCTGCAACCCGGCCTTTATCACCATGGGCCTCAAGATCGGAACGGAGACCTATTACGACTATCTTCAGTCCTTCGGCCTGATGGAGACCACCGGCGTGGACATGATCGGCGAGACCAAGGGCATTTTTGCCGATGAGGACACCTTCAACTCCAACGTGGTGTCTCTGGCGTCCTACGCGTTCGGCCAGACGTTCAACGTCACGCCCCTGGAGCTGATCCGGGCTCAGGCCGCCTGCATCAACGGCGGCTACCTCTACACACCCTATGTGGTGGATCAGGTACTGGATGACGACGGCAACATCGTCTTCCAGCACACCACCGACACAGTCCGGCAGGTCATCAGCGAGGAGACCTCCTCCATTGTGCGCCAGTGTCTGGAGTACGTGGTGGCCAGCGGCACTGGCCGCAACGGCCAGGTGGCCGGCTACCGCATCGGCGGCAAGACCGGCACGGCCGATAAGACCGGCACCCGGACCAAAGACAACCCCCAGGGCGACGTGGTGGTGTCCTTCATGTGCTTTGCTCCGGCGGATGATCCGCAGGTCATCATGCTCATCACCATGGATACGCCCAGCCGTACCACCGGCACCTATGTCTCCGGCGGCAACATGGTGGCCCCCACGGCCAGCCAGGTCA
>PPYE01433511.1_pt1 | contig 12437 bp, 13 predicted proteins | sample 1559881 | NCBI WGS metagenome assembly PPYE01 (sample SAMN08240022, study PRJNA423297) | Human gut metagenome, whole genome shotgun sequencing project.
AATACCCGGTTCGATCAAGCGGTGAAGTATGCCCAAAACCGGAAACCGTACCTGTATACCTATCTGGAAGACGGGCGGTGCAGTCTGTCGAACAATCTAAGTGAGAATGCGATCCGGCCATTTACCGTGGGAAGAAAGAACTGGCTCTTTTGTGCCACACCGGAAGGGGCCCATGCAAGTGCAGTTGCGTATACTATGGTTGAGATGGCGAAAGCCCATGACCTCAACATTTTTAAGTATCTGACCTACATCCTGGAACACCGACCAGATAAAAATATGAATGATGAACAGTTGGCATCATTGGCGCCATGGGATCAGGATGTGATCGATACCTGTAAAAATAAAATATAGTAAAATGCTTGCATCCAGATATCCTTGCATCTGGATGCTATTTGTTATCTAGCGTACTGAGATTAGACGCTTACCTTATTAATAACAATATCACATATTTTAATCAATATTTTTTTATTATAATAAAAAATATTATTCATTTTGTTAATCATTTTGTTAATAAAAATGTAAATAATAATAAAAAAAAGCAATCTTTCTATTGTAAAATTATCTAATCTATCCTACATGGAAAAGTTGCTAATTCGTGGAACATTAAAACTTAGCGATTTGTCAATATTCTTTTTTACTTCTGATACAGAGTTAACTTATCTTAATTGCCTGCAATCTATCTCATTGCCTTCTATTTTCTTTATATTAATTTCAGTCCATGTTTTTCAAACAAATCTCTAAAAAACTGTTTGACCATTTCCTTTGCCCGATCTGCATTTTCGAACTCTTTTCCGCCAAAACGATACACCTCATATCCTGCAAGCGTCATATTTCTTTGAGCTTCAACCATTTGAGCATATAATAATGGAGAAGCAATATAATCTGGATACTTGCGTCCAGGAAATTGACACTTTTCACCATAATGCCCCAAAACACCATCCAATTCTATTACAACCCTTCGACTATCAGAAAATAGCATCAAAAAATCCATACACTGATGATTAAAAATTTTTATGGTACGTTCTCTCTGAATCTTAGAATCATAATACAAATAAACTTGCGGTATTAGTGCGGGAATTTCTTCGCCAATTTCTTCAACAAGCTCAAGATACGCAGAAAAGAAGCATTCCTCTATAGGGGACTCACAGTGCTCAACACTTTCCCATAATCGTTCCAAAAAAGAAGTTTCAAATGGTAAATGGTTATTATCATACCATTTTTTTAGGCAATTCCATCTTAATCCTTCTGAACCAATCACTTCATCATAAAAAAGATATTTCTCCTCATTTATCGGTATAGACACATCTTGATTTAAAACATCTGTCAGAAGAAGATCCGGCTTTCCAACTGCAGCAAAAACAATCCCCTGTATTTTACCTTTTACACCAGATAATTCGACAAGATCATATTCTACTTTATCACCATACTTATCGACAGCTTTTAATTCATAATTACAGTCTTTCAGATAAAAATTAATTACAGATACACATTTTGATTGTAAATCAATCCACTCTTCATTATCTTCATCGAACTTTTTTCGACTGAAAATTGGATTTACATACTCTTTGCAAAAATAAAGGAATTGTTCATCTGTCCAATCATAAATTCCCACTTCTGAAAACATTCCGTTCGTATCTCCCCAGTCGCCAGGAAATCTATCACAATGTCTAGCAATGGCATCCAAAAGAGTTTCCCCTCGTTGATAAGATATAGAGGATGCTTCTGGATAAACCCTCTCAAAAAATTTCCAGTATGATCCAATTCCCCCATCAATTTGTCCAATCAGAGTTAGCTTATCAATAATACCCTTTCGGACAGAATCAGGTATACGTTTTTGCATTTTCTACCCTTCCTCTCTTTACGAGTCATATTCTAATATTAAGCCTTAAAAAGCGACTTCTTTATCATATCTATTGTTTCAGCCATATACACAACTGCACTTGCATGAGCTCCTTCCAGTGTAGCACAAGAGATCCTGTTCTTTCTTCCCACGATAAATGGATGAATCACATTCTCACTTAGATTGTTCGACAGGATACACCGCCCATCTTCCAAATATGTATACAGATACGATTTCTGGTTTTAGTCATACTACATCTCTTAATCGAACCGGTTGTTCACTACCGGATACTATTTTTCTAGCCAGTCAAAGAAACCGTCTATGACTGGTTTGAATCTTTTGCATCTGTACTCTTTTCGTTGTTCAACGATATGGTATTTTACCCTAGTCTCCGTATATCCGAAAAGGATAATTGAGAGGAGACCGTTTTCCCCGAATTTTACCAGCCACATACAGGACTGCGACTGTGCACGCCTCTCAGTCTCTTTCAGCACCTGGATCTTAGTCTCATCCGCCATCAGGAAGCTCCTCTTCAAGAGTTCCTGGTGAAAAAATCTGTATACATGGATAAATTACCGGTCCACGCAGTTTATGATCCAGTTCGCTATCGTCATCCAGGAAAGTTCCACTCCAAACCGAAGCCCGTCGAACTACTGCCAGGTAAGCCGTCTCACTTTCTCTTGGCCTTTTGGCCATTGGAGCCTGCCATCCACAAACATCTTCTTATACAGGAGGACGATACCATCCTCTTCGTACAGGATGATCTTGATTCTGTCATAGCATCTTTCACAAAAAAGGAACAAGACATTATCCTCTTTGCTCATGTGAAACTTGTCTTTGATGATGGCACAGAAATGCGTACGGGAGATTAGGTGCTTACACACTACATTTTTCAACTCAATTACAATCTAATTTATTCTTTTATCCTTCGATAATTTGCCAACAAAGCCTAAAATCACACCCCTTGATGATGGAAAAGCCATTGAGACAGTAAAGTAAATCAAGGCATCTATAGCAATAGTTACAAATTGCCATATATAAGAGTCCGAAACTTTCATCAGAACAAGCGCTATCACGCCCATTACAATCGAGGAGATAATAGATGGTAACAGGTTTTTTAATGTTTTTGTTATATGTACTCCCAGGTATACCCTTGCTATCAGCAAATTAATTACCCCATAAAGCAATCTTGCGATGCATCTTGTTACAATCAGTGCTTTAAACCCAAAATTAAGTCCTAATAATAGTAACGGTATTAATTCGAATAACTGAAGTACTTGGGATAGCACTGCTAATTTGGGTTTTCCTTTTGAAGTAAACACAATACTAATATACTGCCCTGTTAATATCGTAAAGGCATTGGCAAGACCCCATAATCCAATTAACAGACTAGCTTCTGACCATTGATTTCCTAAAATAATGGACGTTGCTAGATTGCGATAAATAAATACTCCTACTCCAATAGGTATTAATAATATTCCTACTGAACGTTGGAACAAAAAAAACATCCTATCATACTCTGTCTTGTCTTCTTTTACATCTGCTAACGTGGATAATAAAACTGAACTCGTAGCTGAGATTACTATATTAAATAGTCCATTCACTATTGTGATGCTGTTCTTATACAGTCCTAAATAGTAACTATTGAGCCCATTCCCTACAAAAAATACATCAATATAGCTCGTTAGCCAAAGAAATATTGATTCAATAAGAATCCAAACACTAAAACCAAACATCCTTTTTAAGATTTGGCTATTAAAATATAAATATGGTTTCCACTCTGATTTTAATGTGAGTACCAATGCAATAAGAAATTGTGTTACTAGCGTTCCGATTATTACACTCCAGTAACTGTATCCTAACGATGCTAAAGGTATTGTAACAATAACAGGAACAAAAGCACCTAGAAGTCGTACATAAAACAAAGTCTTAAAGTCAAACTTCTTTTTATAAATCGCCATCTGTATACTTGAAAAGGATGTAAAGACCAGAGCAATGCTGGCAATTACAATAACATTCCCAAGGCCTGGATTACCTACCAGCACTGCAATTTGCTCTGAAAAAACAGAAATCAACACCCATATTGCAATGGAAATCCCAAGATTTGCCCAGAAAGCAACATTAGCACTCTTTTTTAACTCGTTTTCAAATTCAAATTTTTCTTGGATAAGATATTTCTGGAAACCGGCATCTGTAAATATATCAGCAAAACTTGTTACCATATTTACAGTTGCAATGATTCCAAATTCGTCCGGTGTCAATATTCTGGCCAAAACCATGCTTGTAAATGGTGTTATAAACTTCGCAGAAATCTCTGCAAGACTCGACCACTTGATTGCATTAGACACCTTTTTATTTATATCTGTATGCTCCATATTTTTCCTAACTTCCAAAATTACCATATTAATTGCATGCTATATTTCTATATATTTTCCTGTTATGTCCGTAAATACATTATTAGGCGTTCGTGAATAAGTGCCTATATATTCTGAAAATAAAAACCAACCAATCTTATTATTTCAAAAAATAATGGTACCTTATAATCTCCAGAACCTCATACCAGATGCCTTCAGTTCATCTAGTCTGTACAGACTCTTGACATCAATAAGAACCTTTTCTTCATCAGGAACATCCTTGAACAGTGTCTTCAATTGCATTGTTGACATGCTTCTGAACTCGTTATGACCAACTGCTACAATCAAGCAATCTGCTTTTGGTAGTTCTTCAAACGGAACCAAATCCACACCATATTCGTGCTTAGCTACCTCGACATCAGCCCAAGAATCAGAAATGATTGGATTAATCTCATATTCATTAAGTCTCTTGATAATATCAACAACTTTGCTATTTCTGGTATCAGGGCAGTTCTCCTTAAAGGTGATACCCAGAATGACAACATTCGCCTTCTTTGGTGCAAGTCCAGCTTCAATCATCTGTTTGATGGCAGCATCAGCAACGAAAGCACCCATGCTATCATTAACTTTTCTACCGTTCAAAATGATCTGGCTGTGATAGCCAAGCTTCTCAGCAGCATTTGTCAGATAATACGGATCGACACCAATACAGTGACCACCAACAAGCCCTGGTTTGAATCCAAGTGCATTCCATTTTGAGTTCATACCATAAATAACCTCATCAGTATCGATGCCCATTCTATCGCAAATCATTGCAACTTCGTTCACAAATGCAATGTTGATATCACGCTGACTGTTCTCAACAACCTTTACAGCTTCGGCTGTTTTGATTGTGGAAACAGGAACAGTACCTGCTTTGATTACAATATCATATACCTTTTTAATCTCGGTTTTAGATCCCTCATCCATACCGGAAACAATCTTACAAATGCTAGTCAAGGTATGTACTCTGTCACCCGGGTTGATACGCTCAGGGGAATAACCAATTTTCCAATCAACGCCACACTTAAGACCAGATTCCTTCTCAATGATTGGAACACATATATCCTCTGTAACTCCAGGATAAACAGTTGACTCAAATACAACAATTGTGCCCGGAGTGATGTTCTGACCGACAGTGCGGGAAGCGCCTTCAACAGGTCTAAGATCAGGTGTGGTATCATCATTTACAGGTGTCGGTACAGCAACAATAATGAATTTTGCTTCTTTCAGGCGAGCTGGATCAGCTGTAAAATCAACTGTTGTATTCTTGATTGCTTCGCCGACCTCATTAGTTGAGTCAATACCATTACGATATTCCTCTACACGTTTTTTATTGATATCGAAGCCGATAACATTAATATGCTTTGCGAATTCTACCGCAATAGGCATACCCACATAACCAAGACCGACAAGTGCCAGCTTTTCTTTGCCAGAAATGAGGCCATTATAAATAGTGTTGAATTCCATTTTCTTACTTACTCCTTATTCTTTTCAGTCGTTCAGTCAGTAGCTTCTACATTGCGAGTATATTAAAAGACGCATCACACTAAGCCCTGGTTAACTACTGTTTTGTTTCTTATAAAAACTAAAAACGTCTCTGAATTAAATGAGATGTCAATATTCTATACAATTGCTTTCTTCAGTTCGGATACAACCAAATCCACATCATCCTTGCTCTTATATGGATCAATAGGAAGACTAAGGACTGTTGAACAAAGCTTCTCAGTCACAGGACAATCCGCCTTAGCAGAATCGGTTCCTTCGAATGCCCCCTGTAGATGCATTGGCTTTGTGTAATAGACCATGGAAGGTATACCTGCAACTTTTAGTTTTGCCTGTACATCTTTTCGGTCAACGCCATCAGACAGCTGAATTGTATACTGTGCCCAAGAGCTGAAGTAGCCTTCTTTCACTTCAGGCAATACAAGATTAGTATCTCTCAATCCTTCAGTATACCAACTCGCCACCTTATTCACATCGGAAATCTCATAATCCACAAAAGCCTTAAACTTAGTCAACAGGATAGCTGCCTGTATTGTATCTAAACGACTGTTCTTTCCAATGCGAATGTTGTTGTATTTTGCATTAGGGTCATTAGGATTGCTAGTGTCTTTTCCATGCACACAGATAGAGCGAATTAAATTAGCCCATTCATCATTGTCGGTAAAAATTGCGCCACCATCTCCATAGCATCCTAAGGGCTTAGCCGGAAAGAATGATGTGGTTGAAATATCACCAAAGCTACACACAAGTTTTCCGTTAATATTTCCACCAAATCCCTGTGCTCCATCTTCCAGAAGAAACAAATCGTATTTTTTACAGATTTCCTTAATTGCGGGGTAGTTTGCAGGAAGTCCGAAAAGGTCTACAGCCACAACCGCTTTTGCTTTGTATTTTTCTTCTGCAATTACCTTTTGAATGGCTTCTTCCAGTTTTACAGGATCAATATTATACGTTCTTTCATCTACATCAACGTAGATTGGTGTCGCACCTTCATCCGCAGGACACTCTCCCGATGAGAAAAAAGTGAAGTCAGGGACAAAAACTGCATCCCCTTTACTAACACCCCATGCTCTCATAGCGATTGCAATGGCATCAGTACCATTCGCGCATGTAATACAATGTTTTACTCCGACATATTCAGCCAGTGCTTTTTCCAGTTCTTTGACTTCTGGTCCAGAGATGAAATGTGCTGAAGCCGCAACACTCATCATCTTCGCATCTATCTGAGACTTGAGCACCTTATATTGTTTTGGTAAATCTCTAAATTGCATACATTTTTCTCCATTCTATTGATAAATATTTGTAAAACCTTTCTCCTGTTTTTCGTCCAAGTTTCCCTTCTCTCCATTTTCCTTAGCATTGCTTCTGGTCTATATTTCCATTCCGCCGCCAATACATAATGTAGCCAAGCCAGTTTTACTGTTCCTTCGTTGCATTTCATGTAAAAGGATTACAAGAATACAACATCCAAATGCTCCTACCGGATACCCAAGTGCAATAGCACCGCCATTTACATTTAGCTTTCCTTGTGGGAATTGAAGTTCTCTTGCAACTGCAATAGACTGTGCTGCAAAAGTTTCATTTGCTTCAATAAAATCAATATCATTGATTGTCATGTCAAGCTTTGCAAACAACTTCTTTGTTGATTCAGCAAGATCAACACCCATAATAGAAGGATCAACACCACCAACCCCATTCTGCCATTGGAATCAATCCGAGTTCCTTAACTTCATCTTCGCTCACAAGAGTCACCGAAGCAACACCCTCATCGATACCAGCTATATTACCTGCGGTTACAATTCCACCTGCTTTAAATGCGGGTTTCAACCTTACAAGCGACTCAACAATTGTTCCTGGTCTTGGACCTTCATCTGTATCAATGATTACTGTTTACTTTTTCTGATTTACTTCAACAGAGACAATTCATCCGTGAACTTTCCGACTTCAATAGCTTCAACCGCCTTATTTTGACTATTCGCAACGAATTCATCTAGCTTTTCTCTAGCGATTTCCCATTGTTCACATACATTTTCTGCTATGATACCCATATTGTAATCGTTGAAGAAATCTCACAATACGTCATTCACCATTGTGTCTACCATTGGAGTATTTTCCATGCGATAACTATATCGTGCCTGTTTTAATACATATGGGGCATTGGGCATATTTTCCATGCCACCAGCAGCAACAATATCTGCGTCACCGCTCTGAATCATTCTAGCTGCGCTATTTACGCAATCAAGGCCTGATTCGCATAACTACATTGATATTTTCTGCAGTTGTGGTTACCGTCAGTCCTGCTTTTATGGAAGCCTGTCTTGCCACATTCTGCCCTAACCCCGCCTGGATAACACAACACACATATATACTTTACATCTTCAGGTTTTATTCCAGCTCGGTTAACGGACTCTTTGATTACAATTGATTCCAATTCTGTTGCAGAGATAGTGCTAAGTGTTCCTACCATTTTTCAATCGTAGTTCTGCATTCTTCTAATATATATACTTTTCTCATTGTTTATCCTTTACTTCTTGGCAAATGGTTGCGCGGGATTGCCTACAACAACTGTACTATCAGGAACTGATTTTGTAACCACCGCGCCCATTCCAATAAAGGCATTACTTCCCAAATTTGTTCTATTCCTCACAACCGCATTGATTCCTACATATGCATGTTCATCGATGCTAACAAATCCTCCGATTATTGCCCCTGCAGTAATCTCGGTATTTACACCAAAATGGACATCATGGCCAACGTGAACATGCGCGTCAATTTTTACATTATCCTCAATAATTGTATTTCCGCCAGTTCCTCGAGAAATATTGTCAAAAGCACCTATTTCTACATTATTACCAATATGTACTTTTCCAAGAGAAGGAATTCTTATTTTATTTCCGCTTTCATCCTCTGCAATTGTAAATCCATTTGCACCAATTACAGCGTATTCATTCGATACAAAATTATCACCAATTATGGAATTTCTAATCACTGTTCCACAAAGAATGCATGCATGATTTCCAATTTTACAATCATTTCCAATAAAAACATTAGGTTCGATATAAGCATTTTCACCAATCTCAACATTGTTTCCTATATAAAATCCACCTTCTGTTAATTTATAGCCCAATGATTTCCCTTGTTGTCTTTCTACCGACTCAAAATCAGTTGCTATTTTTGCATACATTAACTGGGGGTTTTCAGTAAAGATAACGCAATTATCTTCTGTCAATTCTTGAGGTACTTCAATACCCTTTTCGACAACGACAAGGCATTCTTTATGACCAAACAGATTAGAAATCAGATGCCTCACTTTTTTTGAAATAAACATCATTGTATTGTCTCGAGGTGCACCGATATATGATGCCCCATCAATGTTAAAACAAAAGTCTTTTGATATTCTATTTACATTATAATTCATTCTTTTTACCTCTCTGAACTTCCGATTCGTACACTACTTTTTAAACCTATCAACAAAGTCCATCGTAGAGCAGCTCTCAAGAGGCAACTTCACAGGACGATGCTCTGCTGCGGATTTGTAGATGGCAAGAACAAGTTCAAGAGCTCTTTTTCCTGCTTCTCCATCGACATAAGGCTGACGGCCAGTCTGAATAGCATCGATGACATCCGCATAAAGCGGAGTATGACCAAACCCATATACATTCGGTGGATTTTCTCCGTAGGTTTTCTTCACATATTCCGGATCATCCAAACCATCAGCAAAGTTCCACTCTTCGATAATGTTGTCAGAGGTTCCTGCTGCCTTAGCCGTTCCATTCTGACCAAAGATGTACAAAGTCTCCTCTAGATTCTTCGGATAAACATTTGTAGTTCCTTCAATGAGTCCATAAGAACCATTGGAGAACTTGACAAGAGCCATACCAAGATCTTCTGCTTCAAGGTACGGATGCTCAAGCTGATCTGTATAAGCCATAACTTCCTCTATATCATCACCCATCATCCAACGTAGAAGGTCGATGTTATGGATACACTGATTCATAAGGCAACCACCATCCTGAGCCCAGGTGCCACGCCAAGGGGCCTGTTCATAATAACCCTTGCCACGATTCCAACGGACATGTGCAGCTCCGTGCGAGAGTTTCCCGAATCTGCCTTCTTCCAAGGCTTTTCTGATGTATTGAACAGACTTGTTGAATCTATTCTGATGATTTGCGCACACCAGTACTCCTTTTTCCTTACCCGCTTTGATAATGGTATCTGCATCAACAATAGAAAGAGCGATAGGTTTTTCAATTATTACGTTACAACCAGCATCTATACAATCCAATGCAATAGCCGCATGCTTACCAGACTCGGTTGCGATTGCCACAAGCTCCGGTTTTTCTTTCTCAAGCAATTCTTTGTAGTCTGCGTACTTATGTACAGTTTCAAGTCCAAATTTATTTGACTTTTCCTCCATTGCCTCTGAAAGAATGTCAGACATAGCTACAAAATCAAGTCTGTTATTCTTTGCCGCCTCAATATGATTTGGGCTGATGCGGCCACAGCCAATTAATGCGTATTTCATTCAGATAATTCCCTCCTTATATTGTTCATTATGCTTACTTAATCCTGTTTGTTTCTGACCCAGGAACAAATAACGGCAAACACTAAATAATAAATTTGATAATAATATGATACAGTAGCGATATCGGCAACAAGCATAGATATAGCCATCGCAGCATAAATTACAATTTCTAGATTATCTCTGTTACTAACATAATAAGATATATATTTTTTAAGCAGTAATACATACCTCAAATAATAAATAATTGTAAATACTATCCCACCAGACACTAAAAGTTCAATATAATTATTGTGTGCATATTTGTAATTTCCTGACCATGATCCATAACTCTGATAAAAAGAATTAAAGCCCGATCCAAACCATGGATTTTCTTTTATCATCTGCATTCCATGTTCAATCATAAGAACTCTTGTGTAGGTTGAATCAATACCTCTACCACCATTAAAAATATCTAGTAGAGACGAAAACCTATAACCGATGAGATGATAAAGAATCGGAATATTCATAATACAATAAAAAACTACAATTCCTATAAACACCGCAAGAATTATACGCAGAACAATAGATTTTTTTGAAGTAAAGATAAAATAAACCCCCAGCCCAACAACCAAATATATCAGAGCTTTTCTAGAACCACTTAATAAAACAAATAAAGCGTTTATACACATTGCAAAACAATAATGATGTTTTGGATATTTTTTCCAAAGAAAAAAAGAAGCTAGAAAAGCAATTCCAAAACAAAATCCCATTTCATTACTTTGCAAGCCATACTTAGCTAAGTATTCTGTCATTCCTGCACTATGCAAGCCCAAAAAGATATTTCTCCTAGCAATAATGACAGTGTAAATAGCTAAAATAAGCCCCGCTCCAGAAAGCATCTTCAACAAGCATTCTCTTTTGACTCTGCAATCTGCGTAGGATTCAATTGCAAAAAATACACAAGTACATATGAGTATACTAATCGCGGTCTGTATATTTACGCCGAGTAACCTTGACCATCCTCCTGGTAAGCATTCTTTTAGGAAAAAAGAATATGTTGCAAATACAATCACCCAGAATTCAATGGTATTAATTTTCAATCCATCTTTTGCTATTCGATTAGCAAAACAAATAAAAGCCAGAAATATCAGAATTACATTAGATATATAGGACATTACACTAACGTTACTAAACAAAAATAAACATACAATATATAATCCTATCAATTTTTCAATTATTGAATCCGTCTTAGTTTTCATATCATTCCTCAAATTATAATGCTGTGGATATAATCTAACCATTGTTGAGCAATATTTTTTACATCTAACATCTTAGCAATTTTCTTTGCATTACAGCCTATTTTTTTTCGGAAATCATCATTTTTTATCAGCTCACTTAATGCGCATGCCATTTCTGACTCGTTTCCCACTTCAACAAGTATTCCATTATGATGGTTTTGAATGACAGCTCTTGCTCCAAATGCGGGGGCATCCGTTGAAATGCATGCACAGCCCATGCTCATTGCCTCAATTAATGCATTTGGCATTCCCTCATAGTTTGATGGCAATACAAAAATACTGGATTTGGCCATTATTTCTAGAGGCTTATTAGTCTTTCCCATCAATCTTACTTTATTATTGAGGCCTAAGTTATTAATCAATTTCTGTAGCTTGTCTTTTTCTATACCATCACCATATATCTCTACACGATATTCCGGAAAATCTTTATACACTTTATAAAATGACTTAATTAATAGCTGAACATTTTTTTGTTCAACCAATCTACAGACAGCAATAATCTTCTTTTCTCTTTCGCCATCTTTATTTATATCATTAAATTGGCTGGCTAATGGATTAAAGATTACTTTGGATTTTTTTATGGTCCTTTTACCAAAACAGCTCTGTGCAAACTCTGTTTGAAAGACAACCCCATCAGAAATAGGGTATAAGATGTCTCTAATAATTCGTATTATTTTATTCTTAGGATCAACTAAAGGGTTATTTCTTTCAGATATTATTATTTTATTATTTAATCCGATATTGGCAATAATAGAGCTAATATTTGTTCTTGTTATAAATGAAATAATTACATCCGGTGATTCCCTCTTGAAGATACAACGTAGTTTTTTTACTCCTGTGATTTTATTTAGTAAATAATTACTATTGCTACTTTTTGTATCTATACACTTTACTTT
>PPYE01091268.1_pt1 | contig 12435 bp, 6 predicted proteins | sample 1559881 | NCBI WGS metagenome assembly PPYE01 (sample SAMN08240022, study PRJNA423297) | Human gut metagenome, whole genome shotgun sequencing project.
AGTAATTATCACTTTCCATTTTGTCTGCTTCTGCTGGATATTCTTCCGCAATGCCGATTTCCAGAATTCAATGGATATGTTGGGACAGATATTCACCACTTTCCGTCCGCAACTGTTCCCGCAATTACTAGAAGGATATTGGAAAGTGTTTGCGTTGATGTTGCTTGGCTTCCTGCTTCATTTTGCTCCCGATAGTTGGGAAAATGCAGTTTGTCGAGGCGTTATTCGTTTGCCGTTCCTAGGAAAGGCAGTATTGATGGTCGCTTTGATTTACCTGGTTATTCAGATAAAGAGTTCGGAAATTCAGCCGTTTATTTATTTCCAGTTTTAAAGTCTTTTTCACATCGGGGAATAAATAGTTCTGATGCACGAAACAAAATCTTCCTCTAGGGAGGGTGGATTGGTTAATGTAGGACAAACTAGTCATTTTGTTGATTAATAGGGATACTATTCAGTATATTTTTTCTTTCTTTGCAAAGGAAAAAATCATTAATCAAATGGATAATTCATTCACTTATCAACCGGCAGCCGACCGTTATGAACGTATGCAGTATAAATATTGCGGTAAGAGCGGCTTGCAGTTACCTCTTATTTCTTTGGGCTTGTGGCACAACTTTGGTAGTGTGGACAACTTCACCGTGGCAACCGATATGATAAAGTATGCTTTTGACCACGGTATCACTCATTTCGATTTGGCGAATAACTACGGTCCTGTTCCGGGAAGTGCGGAAACCAACTTCGGACGTATTTTGAAAGAAAATTTCCAAGGTTATCGGGATGAGATGATTATCTCTTCCAAAGCCGGACATGAAATGTGGGCGGGCCCTTACGGTGGCAATAGTTCCCGTAAGAATCTGATGGCAAGTATCGACCAGAGTCTCCGTCGCACGGGATTGGAGTATTTCGATATTTTTTATAGCCATCGCTATGACGGTGTTACTTCGGTGGAAGAGACCATCCAAACATTGATTGACATCGTGAAGCAAGGGAAAGCCCTCTATATCGGAATCTCCAAATATCCGCCCGCACAGGCGCGTATAGCCTATGAGATGATGGCGAAAGCCGGAGTCCCTTGTCTCATCAGCCAATATCGGTATAGTATGTTTGACCGTGCGGTTGAGGCTGAAACGATTCCTTTGGCATCAGAATACGGTTCCGGTTTGATTGCTTTTTCTCCCTTGTCGCAAGGACTATTGACGGATAAGTACCTGAACGGCATCCCGGAAGGTTCACGAGCCGCACGCTCTTCCGGTTTCCTTCAACGTTCGCAGGTCACTCCCGAAAGGGTGGCAGCTGCCCGGCAGTTGAATGAAATCGCCCGCCGCCGCGGACAAACACTAGCTGAAATGGCATTGGCATGGGTGCTGAAGGACGAACGGATGACATCGGTGATAGTGGGGGCAAGTTCTGTGAATCAGTTGGCAGACAACTTGAACGTATTGGGGCATTTGGAGTTTACGGCCGCCGAATTGAAGGAGATAGAAGATGTTTTGCTTCAATAAGTAGCGGGGCAGATAGCCAAGAACGTGACGAGTTGGCGTGCCGTTATATGTTGCCGAAGAAAACGGATAATGCTGTTTTTGCGGTTTTTCACAGTGCCCACGCTGCATTGCAGTTGAATGGCTATTTCCTCGTTTTTTAGTCCCTGTTCAAAACTAAGAGAGAAAACCGTGCGCAGCTCGTCGGGTAAATGCTCAATGGCATCGTAGAGCAAATCAAGTGTTTCTTGCTCTATGATAGAATCGCTTAAATCGACAGACAAGTCGTCAAATGCCGACAGGTAGTTTTGATGACTGTTGCCTTTGCGCAAAACCGATATGGCAGCGTTGTGTATGGAATTGTAGAGGTAAGTTTTTAAATGACCGGCAGAGTGGAACGATTTGCGTAAAGTATAGGTGCTGTAGACAGAGTCTTGCACGCAATCTTCTGATAGAAACGCAAAGTCGGCTCCCAAACAGCGAGAAGCATACAATATGAGGGAAGGGTAGACTTGTTTGTAGAAACAATCTATCTTTCCTTGCTTGAAATCATTGAAAATTTCTTCTGTAAGAATCACGTTGTTTGGCTTAAATTCATTGCAAATGTAATGAAATGATTGGCAAATCAAAAAGAAAATAAAAAAATATGGGCGTATTGTTGTCTTTTTAATATCTCAGTGCGTATAAGGTGTATGACTTCGCAAAGAAGTATATTCTTTAATTATACTAATAAGAGATAATATGAGAACTACAAAGTATGCTTTCGCGGCACTGTTGTTTGTTATGGGAACACAGGCTCATGCACAGTTGCTAAAAGGAATGGTTAAAGGCGAAAAGGTGGAGGATGCCGTCATTTCTTATTCCCCCGATGGATATGCAGTCAATGCACAAGTGATTGACTTGGGAATAAAAGAGGATGGCTCTTTTGTTTTTGATATGGATTTTAACGGTGATGAAACAGACGTGGAAGTCCTGTTGGGTGATAATATGCTGGGTGCCCATCTTGCAAAAGGAAAAACGCTTGTGATGGACATTCAAAAAACGGATGGGGGATATGAGGTGCAGTTTAAAGGAGATGAGGCCCGATTGAGCTCTTTTGTTAATATGATGAAGCAGGCTTATGATGGAATGCGCTATTGGTCGCCCGATCCCTCGACAGAAAAGAGCAATGCTGAATATAGGGCTCTATTGGAAAAAGAGAATAAGAAGGTGAAGGAGCTGTTGCCAACCCTTAAAGATAAAAAGCAGCAAACCTATTATGCTAAACTGGCCGATTATAATTATAGATGGTGCAAGCTGCGCCTTATTATGGATGAATATGGTGGAAGAAAGGATGCAGACTATCGGAAAGATGCAGACTTTAAGGTGACTCTTGCCGATATTGATGTGAACGACCCCATTGCTTATCAAACCAACTTGTCGCTTACCAAAGTTTTTGCTTCTACTACCTGTGCGCAGGATGCGAGCGAAAAGTTCTGTCGTGAAGTGATGAAGTTAATAGACGATGAGGTGACACTGCCCAGTCTACGCTCTACGATGGTGATGATGATAGGACAGCAATACCTGATGTCTGGGGAGGCACATGAAAACCACGAAGCTTTTATCAATGATTTGAAGGCTTGGGCTGGGAAAGACGCACCGATGCTTGACACTATGATACAGCAATTTCTCGATAAAATAAAGTCGCAAAAAGAAATGGTTTCGGGCACGAAAGTTCCCGACATCACTCTCACCGATGCGCAAGGGAAAAACGTTCGGCTTAGCGAACTGCTTCAGTCTAAATTTACGTATATTGATGTCTGGGCAACTTGGTGCGGACCTTGTAAGCGGGAAATTCCGTTTGTGGCCAAACTGGTTGAGAAATACAAGGGTGCCGACAATATTCAGTTTCTTTCCATCTCTGTAGATGAGAATGTTGATGCTTGGAAGAAGATGATTGAGGCTGACAAACCCGCATGGCCTCAATTCAACATTAACGGTGCAGTGAATGCGGAGTTCTCGAAACAGTGGGGCATCACGGGAATCCCTCGTTTCATTATGATAGATGAGAAGGGAAACATTTTCAATGCAGATGCGCCCCGTCCCTCAAACGAAGAAACTTCGGCAATTCTTGATAAAGTGGTAGGTGGAAAGTAAACTCGGAATAGATATGGAGCAATCTGAATACATCGCAAAGCTGATTTATCGCCACCTGGTGGGCGATTTGTCAGAAGAGGAGCAGAAAACACTGGATGACTGGATAGCCGCCAATCCTTCTCATCGAACTCTTTATGAACGACTGCTCAACGAAGATTATCTGAAACAGCAATATAACCGTCGCCGTGCCATAAACTATCATCGGCCTATGAAGGCCATGAAAGCACGCATCCTGGTAGAACGTAGTGACAATAAAATGACAAAAGCTCTTGGTGGACGAAAGGCAATGTTATCGCTTATTGGTGTTGCTGCCGTTGTGTTACTTGTTTTCTGTTCTATCAGATTTATTCGCCTGCAAGAGCCGCAACACCCCAAAAAGGTGTTGGCTCAAGTGGAATCCGTGGAGATACAGCACGGAATCACGCAAGCCATTCTTACAACCGACGCAGGAGATACACTTTGCTTGAACAAGAATGTGTCTGAACCGAAGCTGGCAAAAGTGGAAGGCAATGAGGACATTCACGTAAAGAGTCTTGCCACACTGCGAGGAGGTGAATTCAAGGTGACTCTTGAGGATGGGACGGAGGTGTGGCTCAATGCTGAGTCGCGGCTGATATATCCAGAAACTTTTGGCGAAGGCGACCGTCGTGTGGAAGTGGAAGGGGAGGCTTATTTTAAAGTGGCTAAAGACGAGCTGCATCCGTTTTATGTGGAGACTGCCGGACAGTTGGTGCGTGTGGTTGGCACGGAATTCGACATTCACTCCTATCCCGAAGATGCGGAGGTCACCACTACGCTTGTCTCAGGATCGATAGCCCTGAAGCCTGCGCAAAGCAATGGCGCGGAGCTGACTCTTACTCCGGGGCACCAATCGCATTTTGACAAACAGTCGATGGCGGCAACGGTCAAGACCGTCGACACAGAGGTAGTGACCAGTTGGCGCAGTGGAAAGTTTGTCTTTGAGAATCAAACTTTCGAGCAGATTATGAAGACGTTGAGTCGCTGGTACGATTTCGACTATCGTTTCAGTAACGAAGAGTTGTCTCAAATGCAGTTCATGGGCAGTGTGCCCCGCTACGGAACTTTCTCCGAAGTGCTTCAAATCCTTGAAGCCAGTGGAGGCATTAAGTTCCGTCAAAAAGGAAAGACTATATTGATAAGCAAAAAGTAGGAACAGGCTGTTTTTGCTTTATCTAACAGAAGCCCTTATACATTATTAATAACTAATTAGTGAAAGATTTATGAGATACAACCATTGCATTCAGTTTTGGGGAGTTCTTGTGTTGTTGCTCGTGCTGAATGTTCAGTTCGCAGTCGCACAAACCTATAGCGTGAAGTACAACGACCAAAGCGTTGAGCTAGTAATTCGTGACTTACGCAAACGTACAGGCTATGAGTTCGTTTATCAAAAACAAGTGATTGAGGAGGCTCCTCACATTACGGGCTATTTCAAAGACATGACATTGCAGCAGTTGCTCAACCGCATTTTTCTCAATGAGGCAAGTATTGACTACGAGATTGTGAAGCAGACCATCGTCTTGAAAAAGATGAATCCTGACGATGACTTTTATTTTAAAAGCAATGTGACCGGTATGGTGACCGACGAGAACGATGAGCCGTTGGTGGGCGTATCGGTGATGCAACGAAGTACAAAAAATGGTGTTGCTACCGATGTGGATGGCGCCTTCTCGCTTTTGGTGGAGGGGAAGAACCCTTCGGTAGAGGTGAGCTACGTGGGCTACAAGAAGAAGAATGTAACGATAAACCGCAAGATGCCTTTCTTTGTAGTAAAGCTACAGCCGGATGAAACTATTCTTGACGAGGTACTTGTGACGGGTTTCCAAAACATCAAGCGTAAGAGTGCGGTAGGAGCTTATCAGACTATTCATTCGAAAGATTTGGATGACTATTTTACAAACGACGTGGCTTCGCGTTTGGAGGGGAAGGTACCCGGGCTGGTGTCATACAACAATGGAAATGGGAAAAATGGCGAAGATGCGTTGGTAATCCGTGGCGCAGGGTCGTTTAATGCGCGTACCAGTCCGCTGGTCGTGGTAGACGGGCTTCCCATTGAGGGTTCGCTGGAAACGGTAAATTCCTATGATATTGAAACCATCAATGTGTTGAAAGATGCTTCGGCTGCCAGTATCTATGGTGCGCGGGCTTCAAATGGCGTGATTGTTATTACAACCAAGCGAGCGCACAAAGACAGAATCTCGGTAGATTTTAATGCCGATCTCACCATTTCCGAAAATCAAAGCTATAGCAACCGTCGATGGGCCAACGCTTCACAGTATCTTGATGTGGAGGAGGCCAACTTCAACTATGTGAGCAACGATGCCAATCTTTACAACGGACTTTTGGGACAGTATAATGCAAGACCTTCTGCGCTGTCGCCTGCTGCTCGGCTGATGTTGCGGCACAAATTGGGCGAAGTGAGCGATGCCCACTATGCTGCTACTATGAACCAGTGGCGGCAAAATGATTACCGCCGTGAGTGGCAGGATGCTATGGAACGGCAGCAGATACAGCATCAGTATAATTTAGCCTTTCGCACACAAGGTAAGCGCATCAACTCGAACATTGTGCTCAACTATACAGGTGATAATCTGGGACGTGTGAATGAAAGCAAGAACTCTTTTAGGGCTAGCTATAACGGAGAAATGGATGTGACCAAATGGCTCGACCTCTCTTTTGGGGTAAATCTTATTAGTGAGCGTTCAAAAACGCATGCTTCGGGTGCAAACCTTTATAACGACATCAACAGCTTTGCACCTTATATGAGTATGCGTAATGCCGATGGATCGGTAGCTGCTATGGAGGCAGCCACTTATCTTGGTGAGGAGTCGCTCGGCAACTCGTCGTTAGGACTGAAGGATGAAAGCTATAATTTGCTCAATGAGACGAACCTGAATTTTAGTCGTGAACGTCGTAACAACATCCGCTCCTATGTGCATGCTTCTTTCCACATTCTGCCCGAATTGGTTCTGTCTACCAAGTTTCAATATGAAGACATCATCTACAAAGACGAAACCTATTTGGAGGGACAGAGTTACTATATGCGCCACCTCTACAACCTTGCCACAAGCGATGGCGTGCATCATTTGCCCGAAGGCGGTATGCTCTCTACCAACAACCAAAATGGCGATTATTACACTTTTCGTGTGCAGGGCAACTATGCAAGGACTTTTGCCGAAAAGCATGCGGTAGAGGCAATTGTCGGCTTTGAATATCGCCAGACCCATAACCGTTATGCCAAAAACGTGCTCTTGGGATACGATGACCAAACGCAGACCAATATGAATCACCTTATCAACTTTTATGATTTAAACCAGTTGCAATCGAGTGATTTGGGCACTTCTTATTCACCTGCCGGTGCTTTGCCTTCCGAAGAAGATTTTAAGACGCAAGATGTCTTGCATCGTTTCTATTCGCTTTATGCCAATGCAAACTATACCTACGACTCGCGCTATGCCGCCCAGTTCAGCTATCGTGTAGACAAGACCGACCTTTTTGGCGCAGATCCAAAATATAGAGGACGTCCGCTTTGGTCGGCAGGTGCAAGCTGGAATCTACAGAACGAAGATTTCATGAAAGGTCTGAAGTGGATTGACGTATTGAAACTTCGCGCCAGCTATGGACTCACCGGAAACATAGACCAAAGCGTTTCTTCTTACCTGACTGCTGCCATTGCTGTCAACGATATCAACAGCAGTAAGGGAGCTACTCTCAACACACCGCCCAACGACCAGCTGCGCTGGGAAAAAACAGCTAGCTGGAATGTAGGGGTAGACTTTTCTTTCATCGGCAACAGACTTAGTGGTGGCATTGATTGGTATTATAAAAAGAGTACCGACTTGCTTTCGCTTACTGACATTGACCCTACAACGGGTTGGACTTCGCTCACCATCAACAACGGAAAAGCACGTAACACGGGTGTCGAACTTCAACTCAATGGTGTCATCCTGGATGCCAGAACCACTAACGACGTGGGATTGAATGTCTCCTTGGGTATTGCGCACAATAGTAACAAGATACTAAAGGTGGACCATGCTGCTTCATCGGGTTACGAGGCACTCAATACCATGCATCAAGGAGATCCGATAAATGCTCTTTATTCTTACCGCTTTGCCGGAATGCAGACTGATGAGAGTGGGGTGCAGGCTTATGGATGGTACGATGCAAAGGGGAATGTTCATGCAACCGACGTACAGAATGGTGAGTTTACCACTGCTGATGTTGTTTATTCGGGTTCGCTTGATCCAAAAATCAATATTACTTTCTCACCGGAAATTACGTGGAAGGGCTTCTCGCTTTCGGCTATGTTTGCTTACTATGGCGGACACGTGATGCGTGCCGCCATGGAAGATTGGACTTACGGTGGTTCACAATACGGATACGGCAACTTAGAAGAACCTATGCCTTCGGCATTTGCCAACTACTGGACGGCTACCGACAAAAACACAGGCATTGCTAACGGTTGTACCAGCTTGAGTACCATCGGAAATCCTTATTACATTGACCAAACGGTGGTGAAGGCCGACTTTATGAAGCTCCGTTACATCGTGCTGGGTTATAATTTCCCAAAGAAGATGTGCAAGAAACTTGGCATTGGCAGTATGCGTCTGCGCGCGCAAATGAACAATGTGGCCAAGTGGGTACGTAACGACTTAGGCATAGACCCCGAAGCCGTTGACCCCTATTCGGGCTATGCTATAGCTAAACCTCGTAAGAGTTATGTAATGAGTTTGAGTGTGAATTTTTAAAATACGGAAACAATGAAAACAAATCGATTTCAAGGCTTTAAGACTCTTTTGGTTTTGCCTTTGAGCCTCTTCGCCCTTTTATTTATATCGGGTTGCGACAGTCAACTCGACATCGTTCCCAAAGGACAGTCTACACTTTCCACGGTGGATGATTTGGAGATGCTTCTCAATAATAATCTCTCAATAGGGGTAGCTTACACCGATCTCGGCATCGTATGTAACGAAACGCTGGGGCAATCAATCAATGTGCCTACCGAGCTGTCGCAAACCAATACGTTAAACTATGCCATGCTGGCATGGGACGAAGCGGTAGACCGAGCAAGTTTGTCCCTCACCGACGACCGCTACAACAACGGCTATAAGTTTATCAATTACATGAACACCCTTATCGAAAAAATGTCCGATGCTTCAGGAAGCGACTCCAAGAAGAAGGCTCTTATAGCCGAGGCTCATGTAATGAGGGCTTATCTGCATTGGTTGCTCGTCAACATCTATGCAAAACAATACGATGAGGCCACAGCGCAAACCGATGGAGGTATAGCTTACGTGACAGACCTTAACCTTACTGACACCAAGCAGAAGCAGACGGTGGCAAAGGTGTATGAGAATATCCTAGCCGACTGTAGCGACGAATACATTGATGCTCTGCCCCTGCAAAACAACGATGTGCTGCGTGCCGACCAAGCATGGGGCAATGCCGTTCGTGCCAAGGTGCTGATGCAGATGAAGCGTTATGCCGATGCGTTGCCTTATGCTCGAAAGGCGGTAGAGTTGCGTCCCGAAATAGAAGACCGTTCGTCAGTGCTTACCAATCTTGATTATTTCAACCAACGCCAAAACACCAATAATTTGTTGTATTCCGGAATTATATTCTTTACCTGCACTATCTCGCCTGAAACCGTGGCACTCTTTGAAAAAGGCGACTATGTGAAAGATTATGCTTTTGCCAACGGGCAAACGTCTATGGGTGGAGGAGATGATGACGGTGACGACTACGACGACGATGAGGACTACGACGACGATGAAGAAGTATACAACGCAAAGTGCGAAGCCATTGTTGCAAAGGTAAAAGCCTTCAATCTTATGGCTATGGATGAAGAAATGGGCGATGGCAACGATGAAGAAGACGAGTACATGCCTCTCAATGCTGCTAACCCGAGTTGGAGTTCTCTTTATGGTATGATGCTTTCGGGAGTCATAGGCTCAGAAATGTATTTCAGCATGAATAGCTATGTCAACAGTTATGGCATCACCACCGATCGTATGTATTACACGCTGGCCGAATGTTTGATTCGTACCCGTTCGATTGAAGAGGGGATGGCGCAAATCAATCAAGTGCGAACCTATCGCATTCACCCCGACTATTACACCCCTCTTTCGGCTACTACCGAAGCGGAGGCAATGGAGACGCTGCGCAATGCCAAATGGATAGAATGTATAGGAACCTACGAAAACTTTTTTGACAGCAAGCGTTGGAACACGGAAGAGGCTTACAAACGCACTCTTAACCGGACCATTATGGATATGACAGGTGAGGTGAAAACTTTCTCACTTGCTCCGGATAGTAAATTATGGGTGTTCCCCTTCCCGCAAAACGCTGTCAGACTAAATCCAACTTTAACTCAAAATTATTAATATGAAAACTTTCCCGCGTTTAGCATTATTGCTCTGCATGGCATTTGCCTCTACAATGGCTCATGCTCAACTTCTTACAATCTCCGTGTCTGATACGACCGGATTGTCTAATGGTATGATTTTAGCACCAGGTGGCGATTTTCAACCACTGACTTTTGTAAATAAAAAATTGTCTTATGATCGTGATAAGCTGAAGCCTTTTACCACCGTTTCCATCCTATCGCCTAGTGGCTTTATGTTTAGTGCTGTGGTAGAACCGGGACAGACTCTACAGATGAAATTGTCAAAGAAAGGCGATCTCTGGAAAGCCGATTACAAAGGTAAAAACAGGGATGCCTGTGTTTTTCAAAACGAGTTTGGGCGCATGAGTGCCCGCGGATGGGAAAACATTGAATTCGATGAATATGGCGAAGAGGTCCTGACCTTTAAAAAATCGTTTGACTTTGACACGGAGTCGGCCCGTGTAGACAAGCAATATGCGCTCTGCAAGAAATTGGCTGCTAAGATTCAGCCGGTCGAATTGAGTCAGGAATATCTGAAAAAGGTGGAGGCAACTCTTCTTTCAAGTCGATTTGCGATGGCGAATGCACGGGAGCAAATGGCTGGGCGTGATCCCATGAAAAGTGCTTCCGTACAAGCTATTTTAAAGCAAGTCAATCCCAATAGCGAAGACGAGAATGAACGTGGCTTGACTGTTCCTTTCCTTAAATCAAAACTGTCAACTACAAAAGAAGACCTTGACCAAACGGCTTATGGCATTGAGTTTGCACAGACGATAGATAAATATGTGAGTAATGAGAAGATACGGCACATTCTATTCAACGAATTGGCTTCGTCTATGTTCAACACGGATGGCAGTAAGCATACTCTCGATATAGATAAGTTCTGGAGTGTCTATACAAAGCTGGCCGATCAAGAATTGATAACCTATTATCAGGATGCAATTGATTCGCATCATGCCACCACAAGCGGGGCCATTTGTCCTGATGAGAGCTTTGTGGATTTGCAGGGTAACAAACACTTGCTTTCTGAATTTTTCAACAAAGGCAAGTATCTCTTTATTGATATATGGGCCACGTGGTGTATCCCCTGCTGTGCTGAGATTCCTTTTGTAGAAAAGCATGTTCAGCATTACAAAGACAATGATAAGATTCAGTTTATCTCGATAAGCATCGACCACAATCATGAGGCGTGGAAAAAGAAACTCAAAAAAGACAATCCACAGTGGCAGCAGTTCATTTCCTCAAACAAAGAAGAAATAAACAAACTGATGAAAGATTGGGGTATCATGGGCATTCCTCGTTTTGTGATTATCAGTCCGGATGGAACTATCAATCAGGCATCCGCCTTTCGTCCAAGCGACGATAAATTCTATGAGTTATTGGATGCCATTATTCATTAAGTCCACATCAGAAGCCTCTTTTGCGTGATTAGAATGCCCAAGAGGCTTCTGATGTGAAAATGCTAAACCAAGGATCGTTGTATATAGGATTGATGAAAGTCTAAGGATGATGGTGAGGCATACCTCCTGACTTTATCCATTTGTTCCTCCGTTTTCTTACAAATCATCTCCTTTAGTCCGTCAGTTCAAGAAGCGTTTTGATGGTTCGATTGTAATCAGTCCGAAATATAGCCTTGTCATGGGGCAGCCTGTTTCCGGTAAATCTATTTATACGGCATCCATTCGGGGCTTCGTCAGTTGAATGTTGAAGAATCAGGTTCGCCCTTTCACCTTGTCCGCAACCTGTTGATTATGATAGAGATATGGGTGAATGCGAATGCGAAAAGAGCGTTCTTTCAGCTTTCGCCCCTTTCACCTGTTTCTCCATCTTTATCGCCTTCGGATTTAGGATGATGAGCAAGCCTGTATGGTCAGCTTGATGGATATATGGTTGACGTGATGTGTATTAATGCCTATCACGTCAACCATTAATACTCGCCCGCCCAACTATTAATACTTGTCATCTCGACTATTAATGGCTGTCGTCTCAACAATTAATACTTGTCGTCTCAGCAATTAATGCCTGTCCGCCCAACAATTAATGCCTAATTAGTTAACAATTAGTATTCGCTGCGGCATGCAAAGCCATAATCATGCTTCTTGTCACAAAATCATTAGCTTTACGATACCCAAAGCATGGCTTTATGATATCCAAATCATCGCTTATTCCTTTGTTGAAAAAATTGCGGGTGAAGGAGGACTTGTCAGAAAAATGAGAATGATGAGAAAAATGGGAAAGATGAGAATTAGACTGAGGTCGTAGACTGAAGCGTAGGAATGTGTATTTGGTCGAAATAGAAGAAATAGGGAAATGAGGTGAAGGCGTTGAAGGGATTAAATGTAAGCGTCTCCGCGATTCTATCTTGTCGCCCTTTTTTCATTCTTATATTTTTGCTATGTATAAAAATGAAGCATTATG
>PPYE01358293.1_pt1 | contig 12435 bp, 10 predicted proteins | sample 1559881 | NCBI WGS metagenome assembly PPYE01 (sample SAMN08240022, study PRJNA423297) | Human gut metagenome, whole genome shotgun sequencing project.
GTGTGAAGATTGTGTAATAAAGGTTGAAAAGGGAATATCCATTTGCTATAATCGAAAAACTGGGAAAAGAGTTAGCAGGTGAGGATATGAACGAAAAGATTAATGTTTTAGATGTGAATATAGACAGCTGTACAGCAAAAGAAGCCATGAAAGAAACGATAGCTTTTCTGGAGTCAGAACCTGTAAGCGTGATAGATGTGGTATCGGTAGACGGTCTTATGCAGATGAATGATCTTTCGGAACTTAAGGCCAGGATGAATGAATTTGATCTTGTGCTGCCGGGGGAAAAGCTGATTCTTGAAGCAGCAGAAGAAGCGAGGCTGCCAAAGGAAATCGATATAAAATTATATCTGAAGATGTTTATGCGTTATTTGCATAAGAATCATAAGAGAATGTATCTTCTGGTCGAATCGGAGGAAGATGGACAGGAAGCATTTCGCTATATGCAGAGAACCTACAGTGGGATTCAGCTGGTAGGTCTTGCAAAAGTATCAGCGGAGGGAAGGGCAGACGACATGTTGGTCAATGCGATTAACGGAAGTGAAGTGGATTGTATTCTTTCGGCATTGTCAGTACCGTTACAGGAAGATTTTATAGCGAAAAACAGGAATCTCTTGGATGCAAGAGTATGGGTCGGCGTCGGGAATAGAATGTTCTCGGATCACAGGCAGGGACTTGGTCATGGGAAGCTGGCAAAATTTCTGTTGAATCATATATTTAAGCGTGAAATGGAAAAAAATAAGCTAAAAACAAAATCCTAAGAAAAACATAAGAAATATGTTTCGTCACTATGTCTATGGGATAAATGTGAATAAATTGTAAAAAAACTGAGGAAATCACCAAAAAAGTGTGATTCCCTCTTTATTTTTTTGGTCATATATATTAAGATAAGATTTGACAGTATACATTTTGGAAATTTGTAGATAAGATTTGTTGTGGAAAATGTATATTGAAAAGAGTGGAGGAGATGGAATATGATATCTAATCAAATACTTCAAAACACAATTGAAGGATTGAAAGGGATTACACGAATTGACTTTTGCGTGATGGACACAGACGGTAAATCTCTTGCAAGCACATTTTCAGAACAGGAGAACTATGTAGAGGAGGTTATCTCCTTTGTAGAATCCCCGGCAGACAGTCAGGTCGTACAGGGATATCAGTTTTTTAAGATTTTTGATGAACATCAGTTAGAGTATATTCTTCTTGCCAATGGAGGAAGTGATGATGTTTACATGGTAGGTAAGATTGCGGCCTTCCAGATTCAGAATCTTCTTGTAGCATATAAAGAAAGATTTGACAAAGATAATTTTATCAAAAACCTGCTGTTAGATAATCTGTTGCTGGTAGATATTTACAACCGTGCTAAGAAATTACATATTGACACAGAAGTAAGACGTGTTATCTTTATTATTGAAACAAAGCACGAAAAAGATACGAATGCGCTGGATAATGTAAGAAACCTTCTTGGTAATCGTACCAGAGATTTTGTGACGGCCGTTGATGAGAAAAATATCATCGTGGTAAAAGAACTGGAGCCAAATGATGGACATACAGAACTGGAGAAGATTGCGGAGAATATGTATACACTCCTGAAAGAAGACGGAGAAGAAGATGTTCTGATCGCATACGGAACGGTTGTAAATGATATCAAAGAAGTATCAAAATCATATAAAGAAGCCAAGCTGGCACTTGATGTCGGAAAGATTTTCTTTAGTGAGCGAAGTGTCATCGCATATAGTGCTTTGGGAATAGGACGTCTGATCTATCAGCTTCCGATTCCGCTGTGTAAGATGTTCATACGTGAGATTTTTGAGGGGAAATCACCGGATGATTTCGATGAGGAGACATTGACAACAATCAATAAATTCTTTGAGAATAATCTGAACGTATCAGAGACATCCAGACAATTATATATACACCGTAATACACTGGTATACAGACTGGACAAATTACAAAAGAGTACCGGTCTGGATCTCCGTGTGTTCGAAGACGCCATTACATTCAAAATCGCACTTATGGTTGTGAAATATATGAAGTATATGGAGTCACTGGAGTATTAATAATCAGGAGGAACATATGATTGAACTAAGAGAAGTAACGAAAGAGTACTCAAAAGGGGTTGCAGCCCTGAATGGAATCAATCTGAAGATTGAACAGGGTGAATTTGTGTTTATTGTAGGAGACAGCGGCTCTGGTAAGTCTACTTTGATCAAGCTTATCATGAAAGAACTGGAACCTACTTCGGGAACGATTATTGTAAATGGCAATAATTTAAGCCGTATGAAACATCGCAAAGTTGCGATGTACAGAAGAAATATCGGCGTTGTATTTCAGGATTTCCGTTTGTTGAAAGACAGAAATATTTATGAAAATATTGCGTTTGCGCAGAGAGTTACAGAGACACCTACAAGAATTATCAAGAAAAAAGTACCGGCGGCACTGTCACTGGTAGGGCTTGCCCAGAAATACAAAGCATTTCCGAAGGAATTATCCGGTGGTGAACAGCAGAGGGTTGCGATTGCAAGAGCGATCGTGAATGAACCTGCTATTCTTCTGGCAGATGAGCCTACGGGTAACCTGGATCCGACAAACTCATGGGAAATCATGAAGTTATTGGAAGAAGCGAATGACAGAGGAACTACAGTTCTTGTCGTTACGCATAACCAGGAGATCGTAAATGAAATGCAGAAGCGAGTTGTTACGATGAAAAAGGGTGTCATCGTAAGCGACGAGAAAAAAGGTGGGTATAAGCATGAGAATTAGTACAATAGGATATTCGATGAAACAAGGGGTTAAGAACATCCGCAGAAATAAGATGTTTTCCGTTGCTTCGATCGCAACGATGGCGGCATGCATTTTCCTGTTCGGATTGTTCTATTCCATTGTAGTTAACTTTAGTTATATTGTAGAAAAAGCAGAAGAAGGTGTTGCTATTACAGTATTTTTTAATGAAGATACTACAAAAGAACAAAAAGATACAATTGGTGCCCAGCTGAAGAAAGAAGATGGAGTACTGAAAGTAAATTATGTAAGTGCGGATGCAGCATGGAATAAGTTTAAAGATCAGTATTTTGGAGAATCAAGTGATCTGGCAGAAGGATTTAAGAGTGATAACCCGCTTGCCAATTCAGATAACTACGAAGTATATCTTTCAGACGTATCAAAGCAGAAAGATGTAGTGTCTTATGCAAAGTCGCTGGATGGGGTGCGTAAAGTTAATAAATCAGACGTAGTAGCCAAGACTCTTACCAGTGTGAACAAGTTGGTGGGATATGTATCGGTAGCAATTATTGCAATTCTTCTGGCAGTGTCAATTTTCCTGATCAGTAATACGGTCACTATGGGTATTACGGTAAGACGTGAAGAAATTGCAATTATGAAATATATCGGAGCAAAAGACGGATTTGTCCGTGCGCCGTTTGTAATAGAGGGTCTGATTATCGGAGCTGTCGGAGCTGTAATCCCGCTCGTATTGCTTTATTTTATGTATGATAAGGCAATTACATACATTATGACAAAATTCAGCCTTCTGAATAATATTGTAGATTTCCTTCCGGTAGCAACTGTTTACAGAACATTACTTCCAATCGGAATTGCTTTGGGTGTTGGAATCGGTTTTGTGGGAAGTTTCTTTACAATCCGCAAACATCTGAAGGTATAAAAGTTCTGGCTCGGAAAGGAGTGTCATATGATAAAAAGAAAGAAGATGATAAGCCTTCTGCTGGTGCTTACGCTTGTAAGCGGAATGTTTGTGCAGACATATGCAACAGAAATTGATGATACAAAGAAAAAAGCAGAAGAACTGGAAAGCAAGAAGAAAGCTGCTGAAAATGAGAAAACATCTCTGGCAGATCAGCTGAAAAAGCTGACGGGCGAGATGGAAGAAACTAAGAAAAAGATTTCTGCAAAAGAAGATGAGATCACAAATAAAGAAGAAGAATTGATTCTTGCAAAAGCGGATGAGAATGAACAGTATGAAAGTATGAAGAAGAGAATCCGTTATATGTATGAAAATGGAAATACAGGATTTGTAGAAATCCTTTGCTCTTCAAAGTCAATTGGAGAATTGTTGAATAATGCTGAATATATCAGCAGAATATCAGGATACGACAGAAACATGCTGGTAGAATTCCAGAAGGTTGTAACCAATGTCGAGAATCAGGAAGCAGAACTCAAGAAAGAATATAAAGAACTGCAGACGATGCAGGATAATCTGATCACAAAGCAGGACAGCGTAAATGAACTGATAAAGAATAAGCAAAGTGAGATTCAGAGTTTGACCAGCGAACTAGGAGATACAAAAAATAAGCTTGCACAGCTGGAAGCGGCAGCTGCCGAAGTCGAACGTAAACAGAAAGAAGCAGCAGCGGCAGCGGCAGCTGCGAAGAAGGCTCAGGCAGCAGCCAAAAAGAATACAAGCTCATCGGGGTCTTCGGCCGGTTCCGCCGGGGCATCGGTGGTGTCGGGAAATGGAACATTTACACATCCTTGTCCGGGTGGATATATTTCGAGTGGATTTGGTTACAGAACACAGCCGATTGCAGGTGCAAGTACGAATCATAAAGGGATTGACTTTGCAGCAGCAACAGGAACGCCAATCTATGCGGCTGCGGCAGGAACAGTTATTTCAGCCGGATATGCCGGAAATGCGGGAAACCTGTTAGTAATCAGTCATGGAAACGGATTGCTTACATATTATATGCATTGCAATGCGATTTATGTGAGTGCGGGACAGAAAGTCAGCAGAGGTCAGAATGTTGCAGCGGTTGGAACTACAGGAAATTCAACCGGACCACATCTGCATTTTCAGGTAATGTTGAATGGAACACCGGTAAATCCGGCAAACTATCTGTAAGAAACAAACAGATCATAGTATGAGGCAAGATAAATGAAAAACAGAAAAAGTTTTTTGAAAGGGGCGCTTTGTGGCGCCCTTGCTATGTTATTAGTGGCAGGACTCGTGTCCTGTGGATTAAAAGTGAATAATGGAAACAGTGATATCACATCAAAAACAGAAGATAAGATATCAGAACTGCAGAACCTGATCGAGAAGCATTATATGGGGGATGTAAAAGAAAAGAATCTGGAAGATGGGGTCTATAAAGGTTATATCAATGGCCTGAATGATCCGTATTCGGTATATTATAACAAAAAAGAAACAAAAGAATTATACGAATCAACTGGTGGTGAATATTCCGGAATCGGTGCTGTGATGTCTCAGAATACAGAGACAGGAGTGATCACTCTGGTCCAGATATATAAGGAATCTCCGGCTGAGAAAGCAGGACTTAAGGAGAATGATATCCTTTATAAGGTTGAAGGAAAAGAAGTCACAGGAAAAGATCTCTCTAAAGTTGTAAGTAAGGTAAAGGGTGAAAAAGGAACAACGGTAGAACTCACCGTATTAAGAGGTGAAGATGCCAAAGAAGTAACTGTGACTGCAACAAGAGATACCGTACAGGCACAGACAATTGAGTATAAGATGATGGATGACAAGATTGGTTATATCAGAGTGTCTGAATTTGATACTGTGACGTATGATCAGTACAAAGAAGCATTGGATGATCTTGAAAAACAGGGAATGACAGGGCTGGTTGTGGATCTGCGTAATAATCCTGGAGGTTCGCTCAGTACAGTATGTGATATGCTGGATCTGATGCTGCCAAAGGGCCTGATCGTGTATACGGAAGATAAAAATGGCAAAAAGACAAAGATGAAATCTGACGAAGAACATCAGTTTACAAAACCGCTGGCAGTTCTGGTAAATGGCAACAGTGCCAGTGCATCAGAGATTTACTCCGGGGCAATCCAGGATTACGGAATCGGTAAGATTGTCGGAACCCAGACATATGGAAAGGGTGTCGTACAGCAGATTTTTGATCTGGATGACGGAACAGCCGTAAAACTTACGATTGCAGAATATTTCACTCCAAAGGGAAGAAGCATCAACGGGAAAGGAATTACACCGGATGTAAAGGTCGAATACGAAAATAATGAAGAAAATCCGGATGCAGACAATCAGCTTGATAAAGCTGTGGAGGAAGTAAAAGCACAGATGAAGTAATCGTTTGTGGATGGTGACATAGCAAAATAAGAGTTTTGAAGGGAATGCAGTTTGGCATTCCCTTTTATTATGCCTTATGGTAAAATATAAACAATATGAAATTTAGATTATACATATAAGGTAGGAGGAAAAAACATTGATTAATCAGTTAGTAGCCAACATAAAGAAGACAGGAGCACCGATTGTAGTAGGATTAGATCCGATGTTGAACTATATTCCGGAGCAGGTACAGAAAAAAGCGTTCGCAGAATATGGTGAGACACTGGAAGGAGCAGCAGAAGCAATCTGGCAGTTCAATAAAGAAATCGTGGACAAGACTTATGATCTGATTCCGGCTGTAAAACCACAGATCGCTATGTATGAACAGTTTGGTCTTCCGGGACTTGCAGCATTCAAGAAAACGGTAGATTACTGTAAGGAAAAAGGACTGGTTGTCATCGGCGATATTAAAAGAGGAGACATTGGTTCTACATCAGCAGCTTATGCTGTGGGTCATATTGGTAAGGTGAAAGTAGGCAGCAAGACATACGCACCATTTGATGAAGACTTTGTAACAGTGAATCCATACCTTGGTTCAGACGGAGTGAATCCATTCCTGGACGTATGTAAAGAAGAAAAGAAGGGAATCTTCGTACTTGTTAAGACATCAAATCCGTCAAGCGGTGAATTCCAGGATCAGAAGATCGACGGCCGTCCGTTATATGAACTGGTTGGAGAAAAAGTTGCCGCATGGGGATCTGAAGTCATGGGCGATGAGTACAGCTATGTCGGAGCAGTAGTCGGAGCAACTTATCCGGAGATGGGAAAAGTATTAAGAAAAGTGATGCCAAAAGCTTACATTCTGGTTCCTGGTTATGGTGCACAGGGAGGAAAAGGAAAAGACCTGGTACATTTCTTCAATGAAGATGGTCTTGGAGCAATCGTAAACTCTTCCAGAGGAATCATTGCGGCATATAAGCAGGAGCAGTATGCAAAATTTGGAGCTGAGAATTTTGGTGATGCATCCAGAGCAGCAGTTGAGACGATGATCGCAGACATCAAGGGAGCACTTGAGAACAGATAATGTCTGAACAGACGAAAAAAAGACTGATAACGAAAAAAGTAAGACAGAGTAATCTTGACAGGAGATAAAGGAAGATGGAGAGAAAAAAAGAACAGGCAAAAGTTCTGTCACAGGAGATGCTGGCAGATGGAATCTATAGTCTGTGGATTGAGACAGAAGCAGCGCTGACTGCCAGACCGGGACAGTTTGTGTCTGTATACACGACAGATGCAAGCAAATTACTTCCACGCCCGATCAGTATCTGTGAAATTGATAAAGAAGCAAAAAGATTAAGACTGGTATATCGTGTGACAGGAGAAAAGACCGGAACAAAACAGTTTTCAGAATTAAAGGCCGGAGATTTTGTACCAGTGATCGGACCTTTGGGAAATGGATTCCCATATGAAAAGGCAGAAGGAAAGAAAGTATTCCTGATGGGAGGCGGGATTGGTGTTCCGCCGATTCTGGAACTTGCAAAGCAGATGCAGTGTGAAGAAAAGCAGATTGTTGTCGGCTATAGAGATGCGCATACGTTCCTGAAAGAGGAGTTTGAACAGAACGGAACCTTATATATTTCCACAGAGGATGGAAGCGTGGGAACAAAAGGAAATGTCATGGATACTATCCGTGAGCAGAGTCTGGATGCCGATATTATATTTGCATGCGGACCTACACCAATGCTGCGTGCGATCAAGGCCTATGCAGAAGAGAAGAAAATAGAATGCTATATTTCCCTGGAAGAGAGAATGGCATGCGGTATCGGAGCCTGTCTGGCATGTGTCTGCAAGACAAAAGAAAAAGATGCACACAGTAATGTGAACAATAAGAGAATCTGTAAAGACGGACCAGTATTCTTATCTACGGAGGTGGATTTATAATGGACATGAAAGTAAATATTGCCGGCGTAGAATGGAAGAATCCGGTTACAGTGGCTTCCGGTACATTTGGTTCGGGAGAAGAATTCAGTGAGTTTGTGGATTTGAACCGTCTTGGAGCGGTAACGACCAAGGGCGTGGCAAATGTCCCGTGGCCGGGTAATCCGACACCACGTGTAGCTGAAGTTTACGGAGGAATGATGAATGCAATCGGACTCCAGAATCCGGGAATCGATCTGTTCTGCAAAAGAGATATTCCATTTCTGAAGAAATATGATACGAAGATCATCGTCAATGTCTGTGGTCATGCACCGGAAGAATATCTGGCAGTGGTGGAAAGACTGGCTGATGAGCCGATTGATATGATGGAGATCAATATTTCGTGCCCGAATGTTAATGCAGGCTTTCTGGCGTTTGGGCAGGATGCAAAGCATGTAGAGGAGCTGACGGCTCAGATCAAAAAGATTGCAAAGCAGCCGATCATCATGAAACTGACGCCAAATGTTACGGATATTACGGAGATTGCGAAGGCAGCAGAAGCCGGCGGAGCAGATGCCCTGTCATTGATCAATACACTGACGGGTATGAAGATTGATATCAACCGCAGAACATTTGCGGTAGCAAATAAGACCGGCGGTGTGTCGGGACCAGTTGTACATCCGATTGCAGTCCGTATGGTATATCAGACGGCACAGGCAGTGAACATTCCGATTATTGGAATGGGCGGTATTGCGACACCGGAAGATGCCATTGAGATGATCCTTGCGGGAGCGTCTGCAGTATCTGTAGGAACTGCGAATTTCTATAATCCGAATGCAACGATCGAGATTATTGACGGAATCGAAGCATATATGAAGAAAAATGGATTTGAATCTGTGAAAGATATGGTTGGCATTGTAAAATAAATAAATGATAAAAATGCATCAATATAGGGAATTGACCTGTACTGATGCATTTTTGCGCTTCATCTCAGAAGTGCAAATAGCACAATAAAAATATGACCGTTCGTCAGTTTTTGGGTAGATTTTCAGAAGTGTTTTTGTTATACTAATGTCTATATGACAATAACAAAGGAGGATTAGTGGATGAAGAAATCATTTCAGATTTTCAAAAGAGATCTTGGCCGGTTGTTCCGTAACCGTGCAGCAGTACTGATCCTGGTTGGAATCAGTGTGCTGCCGTCTCTTTATGCATGGTTCAACATCGCTGCCAATATGGATCCGTATGGAAATACCAAGGGAATCCAGGTTGCGATTGCCAATGAGGATAAAGGTGCCGACAGTGAGCAGATGTCACTGGACGCAGGACAAAATATTGTAGACAATCTGAAGAAAAATGACCAGCTTGGCTGGAAGTTTGTAGATGCAAAAGAAGCGAAAAAGGGAGTGAGATCCGGAAAATATTACGCAGCGATCGTGATACCGGATAATTTCAGTGAATCACTTCTGAGTATTTTATCAGGAGATATCAAACAGCCGAAGCTGGATTATTATATTAATGAAAAGAAAAATGCAATAGCACCAAAGATCACGGATACAGGTGCGAGCACGATTCAGCAGGAAATCAATGATACATTCACATCCGTAGCTGCAGAGAGCATTTCTGAATTATTGAGTAAAGAGGCCGGAGAATTATCCGGAAAAGTAAGTGAAGAAAATTCAAGTCTGATCAAAGCTATCGCAGATACCAGAAAGAATCTGGACGAATATAATGAGGTATTGGAAAACTTCCAGAAGACAGTGGATAAGTCAGATGAGATCATGGCGAGTGCGGTAAGTATGCTGGATCAGGTTACGGTTACTGCAGAGTCAGGAGCCAAAGCAATCGAAGACAGTGGAAATGTGCTTGCAGATACCAGAACAGCGGTTGGACAGTTTTCAACAGAATTCTCCAATGGGTTATCGAACGGAGAGACACTTTTAAATGACACGTATGTCTCGGCATCGGCAAAACTGGGCGTGTTTGAGACGAAAGCCGGACAGGCACTGACAGCAGTAGACAGCAGCCTTTCAACGGCTTCGTCTCTGCTGGATAAAAATCAGGAACTTCTGGAACAGCTGAAAGAATTGAATGATAAGATTCAGGGGCATACAGAACTGGGACAACAGATATCTGCTGTGATCGGACAGAAAATTACAGAATTGGAGAACCAGAATGCATCGTTACAGGAGCTGGTATCTTCACTGAAAACAGGGAATCAAGGGATTCAAAACGCAGTGACAACAGCAAAGAATACACGTACTTCACTGGAAAAACTTGCGAAAGAAAGTAAAGACAGTCTGCAAAATTACCGTACCAATCTGGATCAGAAGATTCTGCCACAGCTGAATCAGTCACTGGACAGTCTGGCTTCACTGAGCGGAAATCTTTCTGCGGCTTTGACCGGAGTTGAGCCGACAGTAGAACAATTAAAGACGATTTTAAATCAGTTAAATGACAGCTTGAAAAGCAGTGCGTCTGCATTGGGACAGACAGGAGATGTGTTAACACAGGTTGATGAGTCACTGGCATCTGTTCAGACGGATTTAAATGCATTACAGAGTTCAGAGATGTATCAGAAACTGACTTCATTGGAAGGACTTGATGCGGATTCAATTGCAGATTTTATGTCTTCTCCGGTGAGCATCAAATCAAATGTGTTATATGATGTAGAAAATTATGGATCGGGAATGACACCATTTTACACAAATCTTGCACTTTGGGTAGGAGGACTGATTCTGGTATCAATTCTGAAACAGGAAGTTGATAAAGATGAAAAGGTACGGAAGTTTACAGCCGGACAGGCCTACTTTGGAAGATGGCTGTTATTTGTTGCAGTAGGTCTTGTACAGGGACTGATCGTATGTGTCGGTGATATTTTATTATTGAAAGTACAGTGTGTACATCCGGTAGCGTTTGTATGTGTGGGTGTATTCTGTTCGTTTGTTTATGTTAATCTGATCTACGCACTGGCATTGACCTTTAAACACATTGGAAAGGCACTGGGAGTTGTACTTGTTATCCTGCAGATTCCTGGATCGGCAGGAACGTATCCGATCGAGATGACACCGGCATTTTTCCAGAGACTGCATCCGCTTCTTCCATTCACATATGGAATCAGTGCCATGCGTGAATGTATTGCAGGAATGTATGGAGCAAATATCTGGAAGTATCTGGGGATTCTTGCGATATTTTTCCCAATCTCTCTTTTCATCGGTCTGGTATTACGTCCGTTGTTTATGAACCTGAATCACTTGTTCGATAAACGTCTGTCTGAGACAGAGTTAATGCTTGGGGAGACGGAGTCGGCCGAACGGAAACGTCCGGAACTGACAATGATGATGAAGACACTTATGGAAGATGCTGAATGGAAACAGGAATTTCTTGTGAAATCCGAAAAATTTGAAAAACGTTATCCAAAGATGATCCGATGGGGATTCCTTGGAATGATCATCATACCACTGGTTTTCCTGATACTGATGTTCAGTCTGGAGTCAAAACTGGTCTTCCTGATATTGTGGATCGTATCGCTGATCGGACTTGCAGTATATCTGATCGTTGTAGAATATCTGCATGACAAGATGCAAAGACAGCTTGCTATGACAGGTATGACAACAGAAGATCTGATCCATGAGATAAAGGAGGAAAGAGGCGAATGAAAAATATATGGGAAATCTTCCGAAGAGATATAAAGCGTATTAAAAATAATGTAATCGCAATGATTGTTATCATGGGAATTACAGTTGTACCCTGCCTTTATGCGTGGTTCAATATAGCAGCAAGCTGGGATCCGTATGGCAATACCGGTAATCTGAAGGTTGCAGTCGCAAGTGTTGATGAAGGATATGAGGGAAGCCTGATTCCGTTACAGATCAATATGGGAGATCAGGTACTGACATCGCTTCGAAGCAATTCGCAGCTTGACTGGGTTTTTACCGGAAGAAAAAAAGCCATAGACGGTGTAAAGTCCGGAAAATATTATGCAGCAATTGTGATACCGAAGGACTTCAGCTCAAATATGATGAGTATTTTTTCTGAAAATATCCAGAAACCAAGTATCACATACTATTCGAATGCCAAGGAAAATGCAATCGCACCAAAAGTAACGGATAAAGGAGCAAGTGCGATCCAGAGACAGGTTAATGAGGTATTTGTAGAGACGATCAGCGATACTGTGATCACTGCGTTTAAGGCAGTTACGAATGTAGCGGATCAGGACGGAGTGGCAGCAATCGCACAAAATCTTGCGGATAATTTAAATCAGATCGGCTCGGATTTGAGTGCGGCATCGTCTACATTAAGCTCTTTTTCGGGAATGACAACTTCTGCACAGCAGCTTCTGGATACAACAGGAAGTTTCCTGAAGGAAACACAGGAGCATTCCAAGAACACGACAGATTCACTGAAAAAGGTGAAAAAATCGTTCAGTGGAATTGATGAGACAGTCAGCGGTGCGACAGACGGAGTAAATG
>PPYE01294016.1_pt1 | contig 12431 bp, 12 predicted proteins | sample 1559881 | NCBI WGS metagenome assembly PPYE01 (sample SAMN08240022, study PRJNA423297) | Human gut metagenome, whole genome shotgun sequencing project.
AGGAGACATCATTAAGATTGATATCCCGAACATGAAGCTTGAGTTAGATGTATCTGATGAAGAACTGGCTAAGAGAAAAGAAAAATGGCAGCCAAGAGAGCCGAAGGTTACAACCGGATACCTTGCAAGATATGCAGCTATGGTTACATCCGGAAACCGGGGAGCGATCCTGGAAGTACCGAAAGCTAAATAATGATAGAACAGGAGTTATAAAGTATGCAGTTGACAGGATCAGAAATCGTAATCGAATGTTTGAAAGAGCAAGGCGTGGATACTGTATTTGGGTATCCTGGCGGAGCAATTTTAAATGTGTACGATGAATTATATAAACATCAGAATGAAATCAAGCATATCCTGACTTCCCACGAACAGGGAGCAGCGCATGCAGCAGACGGATATGCGAGAGCAACAGGTAAAGTTGGTGTGTGTCTTGCAACGAGTGGACCGGGAGCTACGAACCTTGTAACAGGGATTGCTACGGCATATATGGATTCCATTCCGATTGTTGCAATCACATGTAATGTAGGAGTTTCCCTCCTTGGAAAAGACAGTTTCCAGGAGATTGATATTACAGGAATTACGTTACCAATTACAAAGCATAACTTTATTGTAAAGGATGTAAATAATCTGGCAGCGACGATCCGTAAGGCATTTGCCATTGCGAAAAAAGGTCGTCCGGGTCCGGTTCTGATTGATATTCCGAAAGATGTCACTGCAAATAAGGCAGAGTATGTAAAAGAAAAGCCTGTAGCTGTAGAGCCATCACAGAATATCTGTGAAACACAGCTTGACACAGCAGTAGAGATGATAAAGGAGGCAAAGAAGCCTTATATCTTCGTTGGTGGAGGAGCAATTTTATCCGGAGCCAGCGAAGAACTTTATACATTTGCAAAAAAAGTGGATGCACCGGTAACAGATTCTCTTATGGGAAAGGGAGCATTTCCTGGAACAGATCCGTTATATACAGGAATGCTTGGAATGCATGGAACAAAAACCTCCAATTACGGTGTCAGTGAGTGTGATCTTCTGATTGTAATCGGAGCAAGATTCAGTGACCGTGTAACCGGAAATGCACAGAAATTTGCACAGAATGCAAAGATTATCCAGATTGATGTAGATGTTGCCGAGATGAACAAAAATGTGATGATTTCTGCAGGTGTTGTAGGAGACATAAAAGTCGTTCTTGACAGATTGAATGAGCGTCTGGAACAGCAGGATCATGCAGAATGGGTGACTAAAATTCAGGAATACAAAGAAAAATATCCACTAGTTTATCATAAAGATGTATTGAGTGGTCCGTTCGTAGTAGAAGAGATTTATCGCCAGACAAAGGGCGAGGCTATTATTTCTACAGAGGTCGGACAGCATCAGATGTGGGCAGCACAGTTTTATAAATATACAAAACCAAGAACATTCCTGACATCAGGAGGACTTGGAACCATGGGATATGGTCTTGGCGCAGCTCTTGGAGCGAAGAGTGGAAGAGAAGACAAAGTGGTTGTCAATATTGCAGGAGACGGTTGCTTTAGAATGAATATGAATGAGATCGCAACTGCAGTCCGCCACAATATTCCAGTGATTCAGGTAGTCATCAACAACCACGTTCTTGGTATGGTACGACAGTGGCAGAATCTGTTTTACGGACAGAGATACTCTGCGACAGTACTGAATGATGCAGTAGATTTTGTAAAACTTGCAGAAGCAATGGGTGCAGAAGGCATCCGCGCAACAACACAGGAAGAATTTAAATCAGCTTTTGAAAAGGCAATGAATCTTGGAAGACCGGTTGTCATCGATTGTCAGATTGACAGTGATGATAAGGTATGGCCAATGGTTGCGCCTGGAGCGGCAATCAGTGAAGCGTTTGATGAAGCAGATTTGAAGAATAAATAATAAACAAATTAACAGCTTAAAAAGAGCAAGGGAAATGGAGGCAATACTATGAGTAGAGTGTACAATTTTTCAGCAGGTCCGGCAATGTTACCGGTGGAGGTCCTTAAAGAAGCCGCATCAGAGATGCTGGATTATCAGGGTTCAGGAATGTCCGTGATGGAAATGAGTCACCGCTCTCAGGTATTCCAGAATATTATCGATGAGGCAGAAGCAGATCTTAGAGACTTACTGAATATTCCGGACAATTATAAGGTACTGTTCTTGCAGGGAGGCGCATCTCAGCAGTTCGCTGCAGTTCCTATGAACCTGATGAAAAATGGTGTCGCAGATTATATTGTGACAGGTCAGTGGTCGAAAAAAGCAGCACAAGAGGCAGAAAAATACGGCAAGGTGAATGTCATTGCATCTTCCGCAGATAAGACATTTTCTTATATTCCAGATTGTTCCGATCTTCCGATTGATGACGATGCAGATTACGTATATATCTGTGAGAATAATACAATCTATGGAACGAAGTACAAAGAACTTCCGAATACGAAAGGCAAGACGCTGGTTGCAGATGTATCTTCCTGTTTCCTGTCAGAGCCTCACGATGTAGAAAAATACGGTGTTCTCTATGGTGGAGTACAGAAAAATATCGGACCTGCCGGAGTTGTGATTGCAATTATCCGTGAAGATTTGATCCGTGATGACGTACTTCCGGGCACACCGACTATGTTAAAATATAAAACACAGGCGGACAAAGGTTCTCTTTATAACACACCTCCGTGTTATGGAATTTATATTTGCGGCAAAGTCTTCAAATGGTTGAAAAAACAGGGCGGACTTGCTGCAATGAAAGAACACAATGAGAAAAAAGCAAAGATTCTGTATGATTACCTGGATCAGAGCAAGATGTTCAAAGGAACTGTTGTACCAAAAGACCGTTCTCTTATGAATGTTCCATTCGTAATTGGTGACAAAGATCTGGAGGCTAAATTCGTCAAAGAAGCAGATGCAGTTGGATTTGTAAATTTAAAAGGGCACCGTACTGTCGGAGGTATGCGTGCTAGTATTTACAACGCGATGCCAATCGAAGGCGTGGAAGCATTAGTCGAATTCATGAAGAAATTTGAAAAGGAGAACGCTTAATATGTACAAATATCATTGCTTAAATCCAATCGCAGATATTGGATTGAATAACTTTACAGAAGATTATACAAAGATTGATACTGCAGAAGGTGCAGATGCGCTTCTCGTAAGAAGTGCAGTTATGCATGACATGGAGTTTGACAAAAACTTAAAGGCTATTGGAAGAGCAGGAGCAGGAGTTAATAACATTCCTCTGGATACATGTGCAGAGCAGGGAATTGTTGTATTCAACACACCGGGAGCAAATGCAAATGGTGTAAAAGAGCTTGTAATCGCAGGTATGCTTCTTGCGTCTCGTGATATCATAGGAGGAATCAACTGGGTCCAGGAGAATGAAGAAGACGGCAATATCTTAAAAGATGCCGAAAAGGCAAAGAAACAGTTTGCCGGCTGCGAAATCGAAGGTAAGAAGCTGGGAGTCATTGGACTTGGAGCCATTGGTGTTCTTGTTGCCAATGCAGCCGTACATCTTGGAATGGAAGTTTACGGATATGATCCATATCTGTCTGTGGATGCAGCATGGAGATTGTCCAGAAATATTCATCATGCAAAGACCGTTGATGAGCTTTATAAAGATTGTGATTATATTACGATCCATGTGCCGGCTATGGATAGTACAAAAGGTATGATTGACAAGAATGCGATTGGTCTTATGAAAGATGGCGTTGTCATTCTGAATTATGCAAGAAATGTCCTGGTTGATGAAGAGGCAGTAGTAGATGCACTTGTTTCCGGACATGTTAAGAACTATGTGACAGATTTCCCGACACCAATCGTGGCAGGAGTCAAAGGTGCAATTATCACACCACACCTTGGAGCTTCTACAGAAGAGTCTGAAGATAACTGTGCGAAGATGGCAGTTGCAGAAGTAAGAAATTATCTGGAAAATGGTAACATCCAGCATTCTGTAAACTATCCGGACTGCGACATGGGAGTCAAAGGTGAAAATACAAGAATTACATTACTTCACCATAATGTACCGAATATGATTGGACAATTCACGAAGATCCTTGCAGATGATAATATGAATATCGCAGATATGACGAATAAAAGCAAAGGTGAGTATGCATATACGATGATTGATATAGATTCTGATGTGACAGACAGTGTTATCGAAGATCTTACAAAAGTCAAAGATGTGTTAAGAGTACGTGTGATTCGTTAATTGGTACAATTGCAGGTTGATCAAACATAATCAAAATATAAAGAGGAATAGTGATGGAAGAGATTCTTGTAACTATTCCTTTTTTGACGTTCAAAAGTTCATAGTCTTATTTCCAATCATGAAAAAATAGAACCGCCAGCTATTAACTGGCGGTCTATAAAAATGTACATATATCTGATTATGAGAAAAATCCTATAAATTTTTCTCTGCTAAATCTTTTCTGTGTCTTTCAAGAAGAGCGTGTAATCTGTCAGTCGGACTTAATACAGAACTGATAGATACATCGTGGTTCATGGAATCGATGATCAGCGCGATGAATTTACTCATATCTGCAACTGTGAAGTATTCTCTCTCATAGAATGCAGGTGGGAGGTAAGTCAGGTTCGTAGTGATCACGCGATCAATATAACCTTTCTCATGGAATTCGTCAAATTTCTCAAATCCATCTGTAAAAAGACCAAATGTTGTACATACAAATACCTGTTTTGCACCACGGTCTTTCATCTGTTTAGCTACGTCCAACATACTTTCGCCGGAAGAAATCATATCATCGATGATGATGACAGATTTTCCTTTGATATCAGAACCTAAGAACTCATGTGCTACAATTGGGTTCTTTCCATTTATGACTGTTGAATAATCACGTCTCTTGTAGAACATACCCATGTCAACTCCGATAACGTTGGAGAAGTATACGGCACGGGACATTGCACCTTCATCCGGACTGATGATCATCAGGTGATCCGGGTCAACAGAAAGGTTTGGTTCTGCGCGAAGCAGTGCTTTCATGAACTGATATGGCGGGTTGAAACTGTCGAATCCGTAAAGCGGGATTGCATTCTGTACACGCGGATCGTGGGCATCAAATGTGAAGATATTGTCTACGCCCATGTCAATCAGTTCCTGAAGTGCCAAAGCGCAGTCCAGAGACTCGCGTTTTGTACGTTTGTGCTGACGGCTCTCATACAAAAACGGCATAATAATGTTAAGGCGGTGTTCCTTACCATTAGCAGCGGAAATCAGACGTTTCAGATCCTGATAGTGATCGTCCGGTGACATGTGGTTCACATATCCGTTGACGGAATATGTCAGGCTGTAATTACATACATCTGTCATAATAAACAGGTCTTTTCCACGGACAGATTCGTTCAGGACACCTTTTGCTTCACCGCTTCCAAAACGTGGGCAATGTGCATCTACCAGATAATTGTCCTGAAGATAAGTTGCATACATTGGTGATTTTAATTCTTCACGGTAAGAGGACTGTCTGAAGTTGACAATATAGTCATTCACTTTCTGTCCCAGTTCTTTGCAGCCTTCCATAGCAATGATCTTCAGAGGGGCTCTTGGGAAAAGCTTTTCCATCTCCTTGATATCATTACTGTTACTGTTAATCGTAATGTTGTTCATAACGCTCTCCTGTTACATATAAATATTTCATTTTTTTTAATGATATTTTGTTCTAACATAACTCACATTACAGTTATATCATTTTTACCTATGTAAGGTCAATGGTATGTTTTCTATTTTATAAACTTTACAAGTTGAAGCAGATATTGTAAAATCAAGTGGATAAGATGAAAAATCGAATATTTACAGAAATGGAGATAAATATATGAGTAAACCAGTAGTAGCGATTGTGGGTAGACCGAATGTGGGTAAGTCCACACTTTTTAATGCGCTGGCAGGAGAGAAGATTTCAATTGTAAAAGACACACCGGGAGTTACCCGTGATCGAATCTACGCAGATGTCAGCTGGCTTGATAAAGATTTTACATTGATCGACACCGGTGGTATTGAACCGGAGAGCAAGGACATTATTCTGTCGCAGATGCGTGAACAGGCTCAGATTGCTATTGATACATCAGATGTTATTATTTTTATTACAGATGTAAAGCAGGGGCTTGTGGATTCCGATTCTAAAGTTGCAGATATGTTAAGAAGAAGCGGAAAGCCGGTCATTCTTGTTGTAAACAAAGTAGATAATTTTGATAAATATATGGCAGATACTTATGATTTCTATAATCTTGGAATCGGTGATCCGGTGCCAATCTCTGCATCATCAAGACTCGGACTTGGAGATATGCTTGATAAGGTGATCGAACATTTTCCAGAGCATGCAGGAGAAGAGGAAGAGGACTCTCGTCCGCGTGTGGCAATTGTAGGAAAACCGAACGTAGGTAAGTCTTCTATTATTAACAAGCTTCTTGGAGAGCAGCGTGTGATCGTCAGTGACATTGCAGGAACAACAAGGGATGCCATTGATACGGAGATCGTGCACAATGGAAAAGAATATGTCTTTATTGATACAGCAGGGCTTCGCAGAAAGAATAAGATTAAAGAGGAACTGGAGCGATACAGTATTATCCGTACCGTAACAGCGGTGGAGCGTGCAGATGTGGTCCTTGTCGTAATTGATGCGACTCAGGGTGTGACAGAACAGGATGCCAAGGTGGCAGGAATTGCGCATGAGCGTGGAAAAGGTGTTATCATCGTGGTAAATAAGTGGGATGCTATTGAGAAAAATGATAAGACCATGCGTGAGTACGAGAATGAAGTGCGCCGTGTCCTTTCATTTATGCCATACGCAGAGATTATGTACGTGTCTGCAGTGACAGGTCAGCGTCTTCCAAAAATGTTCGATATGATTGATATGGTCATTGAGAATCAGACACTGCGTGTTGCAACAGGGGTACTTAATGAGATTCTGATGGAAGCAACAGCAATGCAGCAGCCGCCGTCAGACAAAGGAAAGCGTCTGAAGATCTATTACATGACGCAGGTAGCGGTAAAGCCACCTTCATTTGTAATTTTTGTCAATGATAAAGAACTGATGCATTTCTCCTATCAGAGATATCTGGAGAATAAGATCAGAGAGTCCTTTGGCTTCAAGGGAACATCACTAAAATTCTTTGTGAGAGAAAGAAAAGAAAGGGATAATTAGAAAATGGAACGTTTTATATGTCTACTGATCGGGTATGCATTTGGACTGATCCAGACAGGATACATCTATGGTAAGATGAGAGGAGTTGATATCCGAAAAGAGGGAAGCGGCAATGCAGGAAGCACGAACGCTCTTCGCACGATGGGAATCAAAGCGGGACTTGTCACACTTCTTGGAGACTGCTTTAAATGTGTCTTTGCAGTTGTGACGGTTTACCTGATTTACGGAAAGACTTACGCAGACATTTTCCCACTCCTTGCCATGTATGCAGGGATGGGTGCGGTACTTGGGCACAACTATCCATTTTATCTGAACTTTAAAGGTGGAAAAGGAATCGCAGCGACAGCCGGACTGATCTTAAGTACGACAAATGTATGGATGGTTTTGATCTGTTTATTTGCATTTCTCGGAATCGTGGCAGTGACACGTTATGTGTCTCTTGGCTCCCTGGCAGTTGTAATCATTTATCTGATTGAAGTGGTTGTGTATGGCCAGATGGGCGGATTTGGTGTAAAACCGCCGTATCTTTATGAAATGTATGGAATTGCGGCATTTCTGATGTTATCCGCATTTTATAAACATAAGGCAAATATTGTAAGACTCATGAACGGTACAGAGAATAAGATCAGTATCGGAAAGAAATAATAAGGAGGAAGATTATGGCAAAGGTAAGTGTGATAGGGGCAGGAAGCTGGGGGACTGCACTGGCGCTTCTTCTGAGTAAAAACGGTCACGATGTGACTATGTGGTCAATTCTGGAAGATGAGATCCGGATGCTGGATAAAGAGCGTGAGCACAAATCAAAGCTTCCGGGCGTGAAGCTTCCGGATACAATGAAATTTACAACAGATCTTAAGGAAGCTGTAGAAGGAAAAGATTTCCTTGTACTGGCAGTGCCATCTACATTTACAAGAGGAACAGCGAAAAATATGTGCCCATATGTAGCGGAAGGTCAGATCATTGTTGATGTTGCGAAAGGAATCGAAGAGGCAACTCTGATGACACTTTCGCAGCAGATCGAGGATGAAATCCCACAGGCTGATGTAGCAGTCCTGTCCGGACCAAGCCACGCTGAGGAAGTAGGAAGAGGACTTCCGACTACTGTTGTTGTGGGAGCAAAGACGGAAAAGACAGCCGAGTATCTGCAGCAGATGTTCGCAAGTGAAGTGTTCCGTGTATATACAAGCCCGGATATGCTTGGTATGGAACTTGGCGGCTCTTTGAAAAATGTCATCGCTCTGGCAGCAGGTATTGCTGACGGAATGGGATATGGAGATAATACAAAGGCTGCACTCATCACAAGAGGAATTGCAGAGATCGCAAGACTAGGTGTGAAAATGGGCGGCGCAGTTGAGACATTTTCCGGACTTACAGGAATCGGTGATCTGATTGTAACGTGTGCCAGTGTCCACAGTCGTAACCGCAAAGCAGGTTATCTCATGGGGCAGGGCAAATCCATGCAGGAAGCAATGGATGAGGTTCAGATGGTAGTAGAAGGAGTGTATTCTGCAAAAGCGGCAGTAAAACTTGGCGAAAAATATGGAGTATCACTTCCAATCATCAATAAAGTCAGCGAAGTATTGTTTGATGGAAAAGACCCGAAAGAAGCAGTTAATGAACTCATGCTCAGAGATAATAAGGCGGAGCATACAGCACTTCCGTGGGAAAAATAATTATAAAAGATATTAAAACAGGACGAACAACAAGAACATAAAATAGGACGAACACCTGGTATATCGAATACACTTGCTTCATGTACGAAACATTCCAATGAGCCTCTAAGGCAGTCAATCTTATCTGCAAGGGCAGTTAAGATTGACAGAGTCTCATTTCCATCGTACATAAGGCGCGCGTGTTATTTGATATATCAGGTGTTCTGTATTTTTAAGAGTAAGTTTCATGCCTTCCTGCTTAAAAAGGTTCATCGGAATGTTCCTTGCAATGGAGCAAAACACACTACGATCCGTAAATCCATAAGCAGAAAATTCACGCATGGTAAGCAGAATTCTATACATACTCGGAATGTTTCCTGCATAATCTGTTAACAGTAAAACAAGTTCATGCATGGGGGTATTTTGATGGATAGATTTCAGGTATACAAAGATATCGAAGCGAGGACGAATGGAGAAATCTACATTGGTGTTGTGGGACCGGTCCGGACGGGAAAGTCTACATTTATTAAAAGATTCATGGATGTGCTGGTGCTTCCGGAAATGGAAGATGAACATGCCAGAATGCGTACGCAGGATGAACTGCCGCAATCTGCTTCGGGACGCACGATTATGACAACGGAACCAAAGTTCGTGCCGAAGGAAGCAGCAAAAATCCGGCTTGCTGATGACGTGGATGTGAAGGTGCGTCTGATTGACTGCGTCGGTTATATGGTAGAAGGTGCTGCCGGTTATATGGACGGGGATTCCCAGAGACAGGTGAAAACACCGTGGTTTGCTTATGAGATCCCATTTGCAAAGGCTGCCGGGATTGGAACTAGAAAAGTAATTCATGATCATTCAACCATTGGAATTGTGATTACGACAGACGGTACCATCACAGACATTCCAAGAGAAAATTACAAAGATGCGGAGCGTATGACGATACAGGAATTAAATGGAATCGGAAAGCCGTTCATTGTACTTGTGAATTCAAAAGAGCCACAGGGAGAACGGGCGCAGAACACCGCGAAGAATCTGGAACAGGAATATGGAGTACGGGCGCTACCGGTCAACTGTGAAAAACTTACCAGAGAGGATATCTGCCAGATTTTATCGGAAGTCCTTTTTGAGTTTCCGATATCTGAAATTCAGTTTTTTGTTCCGAAATGGGTGGAGATGCTTCCAAGAGACCACAAGATCAAACAAGATCTGATTGAACATGTGAGAGTGATTCTGGAACGACTTACCAAAATCCGGGATGCTCTTGGAAGTATAGATGTTTCTGAGAGTGAGTACATAGATTCCTGCAAAGTGGATCAGATTGGAATGGGTCAGGGCTGTGTGAATATCAACATTTCTATACCAGAAAGATATTATTACGAAATGTTAAGCGAGATGACGGGAACGAAGATTGCAGGACAATATGAGCTGGTTGCAACAATTCAGGAACTTGCGAAATTAAAGGAAGAATATGAAGGAGTCCGGGACGCATTTACAACTGTTCGAATGAAAGGATATGGGGTGGTCAGTCCGGTAAGAGATGAAATTACACTTTTGGAGCCGGAGCTTATCAAACAGGGAAATAAATATGGTGTGAAGATACATTCAAAGGCCCCGTCTATCCATCTGATCCGGGCGAATATCGAGACAGAGATTGCACCGATTGTCGGAACAGAAGATCAGGCGAAAGATCTTCTTACATTCATTAAGCAGGAAGCAGAAACCGAACATGGAATCTGGGAGACGAACATTTTCGGAAAATCTGTGGAAGAATTAGTGATGGATGGTATCCGGGGTAAGATTGCCATGATCGGGGATGAAAGCCAGACAAAGCTTCAGGATACAATGCAGAAGATTGTCAATGACAGTAATGGAGGACTGGTGTGTATCATCATATAAAAATGATTTACCCCCTGTATAATTTGTGCTATACTATTTTATGAATGTCAAAAAGGAACTTAGGAAAAAAGATAAGACTTTGAATGAGATAGAAAAATGTATGGAGGTACAATTTGATGAAAGTAGCGATTATTACTGCAAGTACAGCAGTTTATAAAGGAGAGCAGGAGGATGCAAGTGGAAAAGTAATCCGCAAGATGGTGGAGGAAGCAGGGCTTGACGTTGTGTTCATGAAGGCTCTCCCGACAGACAAAACTGTATTATCTACTGTTTTTCAGAGAATGGCAGACGGAAATCTTGCAGACCTGATCCTGACAACAGGCGGAGCAGGCTGCGGACCGGAAGACTGCACACCGGAGGCAACTATGGAAGTTGTAGACAGACCACTTCTTGGAATTCCGGAAGGTATGCGTGCACACATGCTTACACTGACAAAAAGAGCTATGTTGAACCGTGCAGCGGCAGGAATCCGTGGAAATGTTGTGATTGTAAATCTTCCTGGAAAAGCAGGAGCTGTAAAGGAATGTCTTGGATATATCCTGCCAGAGGTCATGCATGCAGTTGAAGTGGCACAGGGAATAAAATAATGATTAAAATTACTTACCTGGAACATAGCGGATTTGCTGTTGAGTGTGACGATTATGTATTGATTTTTGATTATTATAAAGGAAATCTGCCACAGTTTGATAAAGATAAAAAAATCTGTGTATTTGCAAGTCATGTGCACTACGATCATTTTAAAAAGAAAATATTTACGTGGGCAGAAGAATATGAGAATATCCACTATATTTTATCTGATGACATTGAGGTGGCAGGACCAAAAGATCAGACGGAACATATAGGTGCAGATGCAGATTTTAATATTTGGGATTTAAGGATTCATACACTGAAATCCACCGATGAAGGTGTGGCATTTCTTGTAAGGGTGAAAGAGAAAACATTTTTTCATGCAGGAGATCTGAACTGGTGGTACTGGGAAGAAGAGGATGATGAGACCTGGAATGAACCGATGAGACAGGCATATCAGAAAGAGATTGCAAAAATCGAGGGTGAAGAAATTGATTATGCATTTTTCCCGCTTGATTCCAGACAGGGAGAAGAGTCTGTACTTGGTATCAATTATTTTATGCAGCATACGAATACAAAGATTGTATTCCCAATGCATATGTGGGGGTATGACATTTTAGATAAGTTTTTGAAAAATTCGGTGTCGGAGCCGTATAGAGAGCGGATCGTGAAGGTGAAAGAACCGGGTCAGAGCTTTTATTTCGAGGAGGAAAGATAGATGCTGGTCAGTATATACACCGATGGAGCAGCCAGAGGAAACCCGGATGGACCGGGAGGATACGGAACCATTTTAGAGTACGTAGATTCAAAAGGCGAACTTCATAGAAAGGAATTGTCAAAGGGATATGAGAAGACAACGAATAACCGCATGGAGTTGATGGCAGTCATAGCTGGACTGGAAGCATTGAACCGTCCGTGTGATGTGAAGTTGTATTCTGATTCAAAGTATGTGGTAGATGCATTCAATCAGAACTGGATCGGCGGGTGGCTGAAGAAAGGCTGGAAACGTGGAAAGAATGAGCCTGTAAAAAATGTGGATCTCTGGAAACGGCTTCTGGAAGCGAAAGAGCCACACAATGTGACATTTATCTGGGTGAAAGGACATGATGGACATCCTCAGAATGAGCGATGCGATGAACTCGCAACTTCTGCGGCAGATGCAATGAGGTAAAAAAAGTTC
>PPYE01358538.1_pt1 | contig 12431 bp, 10 predicted proteins | sample 1559881 | NCBI WGS metagenome assembly PPYE01 (sample SAMN08240022, study PRJNA423297) | Human gut metagenome, whole genome shotgun sequencing project.
CGCTCTGACCGCTTACGCAGCAGGCACCGGCGACTGGGACGGCGTTGTGACCGCCTTCGTCGATGGCTGGGCTAAGGAATACAAGCTGGCAAACGGCTAAGCTCCTGATCGGTCTATAAAAAAGAACTGAACAGGGAGGCGGGCGAAGAAGTTCGCCCCGCCTCCCCTTTTTTGTTAACCACTCCGCATATAGGAGGTACATCATGCAAAAAGCCATCAGCAAATATTGGCCGGTGTTCGTGCTGCCCACGCTGCTCGCGTTCATCATCGGCTTTATCTGGCCCTTCATCTGGGGCATTTACCTTTCGTTCCAGCGGTTCACTACTGTTAGCAAGACCACCTTTGTGGGCATCCAGAACTACATCAACGTATTTCAGGATTCCACCTTCCTGCATGCCTTCGGCTTTACCGCAGCGTTCACTGTAGTATCCACCGTGCTCATCAACGTCTGCGCCTTTGCCATTGCGCTGGTGCTCACCCGCGGCATCCGCGGCACCAACATCTTCCGTACCGTCTACTTCATGCCCAACCTGATCGGCGGCATCCTGCTGGGCTACATCTGGCAGATCCTGCTCAACGGTGTGCTGGCCAACCTGCAGAAACCTCTGCTGGCGCTGGATGCCAAGGCCGGTTTCGTCGGTCTGGTCATCCTGATGTGCTGGCAGCAGATCGGCTACATGATGATCATTTACGTTGCCGGCCTGCAGAGCGTGCCCGGCGACCTGATCGAAGCCGCCAAGATTGACGGTGCCAACGACCGCGAGATCCTGTTCAAGATCAAAATTCCCATGGTCATGCCCAGCGTGACCATCTGCACCTTCCTGACCCTGACCAACAGCTTCAAACTGTTCGACCAGAACGTTGCCCTGACCGCAGGCGAACCCGCCAACGCCAGTGAAATGCTGGCCCTGAACATCTACAACACCTTCTATGGCCGTTCCGGTGCCCAGTGGAAGGGCATTGGTCAGGCGAAGGCTGTGGTGTTCTTCCTGATCGTCGTGGTCATTTCTCTGATCCAGCTCCACTTTACCCGTTCCAAGGAGGTGCAGCAGTAATGCCTAAACAGAAAAAAATGTGGGATAACATCCTCACCGTCATCATGACGCTGCTGAGTCTGCTGTGGATCTACCCCATCGTGCTGATCCTGCTGAACAGCTTGAAGATCGAGGGCAGCTTTACCACCTCCACCGTGTTCAAGCTGCCCACCGCCGAGACCTTTGCGGGCCTGAGCAACTACGTTTACGGTGTCACCAAGATGGGCTTCCTTTCCAGCCTTGGCTACAGCCTTGTCATCACCGTTACCAGTGTGGTGCTGATCCTGCTGTGCTGCTCCATGACCGGTTGGTACCTCACCCGCGTGAACAATAAGCTGAGCAAGTTCATGAACCTGCTGATCGTGTTCTCCATGGTCGTGCCCTTCCAGATGGTCATGTTCACCCTGTCCAAGACCGCTGATCAGCTCAATCTGAACACCCCGTGGAACATCTGCATCATCTATCTGGGCTTCGGTGCCGGTCTGGCCGTGTTCATGTTCACCGTCGTATTCCCCATCCTCAAGCCTACCATGATCTCCACCGCCATCCTCGAGACCATGTGGGTGTGGAATGACTACCTGCTGCCCACTCTGGTGCTGGACATCAAGAAATACCGCACCATTCCCATGGCCATCCAGTACTTCCGCGGCGGCTACGGCCGTGTGGAGCTGGCTCCCATGATGGCCTGCATCATCATTGCCATTATCCCCATCATCATCCTGTACATGACCTGCCAGAAGTACATCATTGAGGGCGTTGTGGCAGGTGCTGTCAAGGGCTAAGGAGGTGCGCACACTATGCGTGCAAGCGGCATTCTGATGCCCGTTTTCAGTCTGCCGGGGCCTTTTGGCATCGGTACGCTGGGAAAAGAGGCCTTTGCATTCGTGGATTTTCTGGCCGATGCAAAGCAGACCTACTGGCAGATCCTGCCCATCGGCCCCACCGGCTACGGCGACAGCCCTTATCAGAGCTTTTCCGCCTTTGCCGGTAACCCCTACTTCATTGACTACCGCCTGCTGGCCGACGTCGGTCTGCTGACGTCCGATGAAGTGCCCGCCGCACGGCCTGTAGGCCCCATCGACTACGGCGCACTGTACAACGAGCGGCCTGTGATCCTGAAAAAGGCAGCCGACCGCCTGCTGGCGGCCCCCTCCCCCTCCTATGAAGCCTTCTGCGAGGCGCAGAGCTTCTGGCTGGAGGATTACGCCCTGTTTATGGCTGTCAAGGCCGAACAGGGGCAGGCCGGCCTTGCCGACTGGCCGGATGACCTGCGCTGCCGCAAACCGGAAGCCATTGCTGCCGCAAAACAGCGTCTCGCCGGTGCGGTGGATTACTACAAGGCGGTGCAATTCTTCTTCTACACCCAGTGGAACGCCCTGAAGGCTTACGCCAACGGCAAGGGCGTCCGTCTGGTGGGCGATATTCCTATCTATGTCAGCCCGGATTCCAGCGATCTGTGGACCCACCCGGAACTGTTCCAGACCGATGGCCAGATGCACCTGACGCAGGTTGCCGGATGCCCGCCGGATGCCTTTGCAGCGGATGGTCAGCTATGGGGCAATCCGCTGTACGATTGGCCTGTTCACAAGGCCACCGGCTTTGCGTGGTGGAAGCAGCGCATGAAGCACGCCACCTCCATTTACGATGTGGTGCGCATCGACCACTTCCGCGGCTTCGAGAGCTATTACTCCATTCCCGCCGGGAACAAAACGGCGGCGGGCGGCCACTGGGAAAAAGGCCCTGACCGCGATTTTATCAACGCCATGCACGAAAACCTTGGCGAGGGCGGCATCATTGCCGAGGATCTTGGCTACCTGACCCCGGAGGTCAAGGCCATGCTTTCTGCCAGCGGCTATCCGGGCATGAAGATCATGCAGTTTGCCTTTGACAGCCGGGAATCCGGCAATTACCTGCCCCACACCTACCACCGCAACAGCGTGGTGTACACCGGCACCCACGACAATGTGACCACCGAAGGCTGGCGTACCAACGCCAGTGCCGAGGATGTGGCCTATGCCTGCCGCTACCTGCGCTGCCAGCCGGAAGAGCTGACCGAGGCCATGATCTGTGCCTGCCTTGCCAGTGTATCGGATACCGCTGTGATCCCTCTGGCGGACTGGCTGCATCTGGGCAGTGAGGCCCGCATCAACACTCCCAGCACCCAAGGCTCCAACTGGCAGTGGCGGCTCACCTGTCCCTTGCCGGAAGCACTGGCCGGGCACATTGCGCAGCTGACCATGCTCTACGAACGGGCACAGTAATTCCCTGATCATTTTCTCCCCATAAAAGCGCCTGCACCCGGAATGTGCAGGCGCTTTTGCTTTTTATACAGAACATTTTTTCAGGACCAGATTCTGGACATATTGCGCATTTTTGGGCTGACATCCGTGATTTTGCCGCCTTTCTGTAACAGTTTGTTCACAAATGTATCATGATTTTGCGCATCTCTGCTCTTGTTATTTGGACACAGTTATGTTACAATTCAGATAGTATTATTGTCTGCCTTTGTGCAGATTCCACTACGGAAAGGAGTTCTTCCACCATGGATCATCCCAATCAGAATACCATGCTTTTACCGGCTTCCTATGCCGTTATCTCCGAAGAAGAAATGACCTATCTGGATGGCGGTCAGTCCATCTACCTTGGCTCAGCCTTTAATCACGATATTTATTTCAACACCGATCAGTTTGCTACATTCTGCCAGAATGCAGCGATCAACCTGTTCGTGCTGATGACCAACTATTCCTTCCGGTACATCGCAGGCCGTGTGCAGTCCGGTCTGTCGAATGGTCTGAGCCTGTCCGGCACCTTCTATCACACCTGGGATAAGATGAACACCTGGAGCCGTATCGCTTCTGTGGGCGTTGCCGGTCTGGCCGGTGTCTATGTCTATTCGCAGGTCATGAACGTCATTCGTACCGTTACAAGCATCTACGATCAGATCGTGAACCCCATGCCGAGCTTTGATGCCGCTCAGGCCGAGGAAACCGCTGCCGCCTGAGTTTGATTCCATTCCCGGAACGATCTTGTCAGAAAGGAGCTTTCTCCATGAAAAACCTTCAGATGCCGCATTCATACATTTCTGTTTCCGAAGAAGAGCTGCGCAGCATTTCCGGCGGCGGGCCGCTGGGCGATGCGTTGGATCTTTTCTTCAGCAATCTGCGTCTGGACGATCTTTTCTTTAGCGGCGGATTGATCTCACTTTCTTTCACCTTTGTGCCCATGCTGCTGTTCAATGTGGTAAAGACAGGCTTCAACTTCGTGGTGAGCGCCTACGATACCATCGCAGACCTGTTCCATTTTTCCCACGAGGAGCGGGACATGGTGCAGTATATCTCGGATCAGCAGCGCCGGGAAGAAGAGAAAGAGCAGGCTCAGTCCGCTCCCGGCCCGAAACCGGTTTTCTGAACCTTCCCAGCAGTATAAAGCATAGCAAAAAACGCATCTGCAAAATCTTGCAGATGCGTTTTTGTTTTCAGATCGCTTTCACTGCCCCCTGCTCCCGCAGACGCAGAATGTAGCAGCTGCCCTTGCCGAATACCCGCTCGATCTCGCTGTGATAGCGTTCCAGCAGGCTCTGGGGAACATACGCCTGAATGGTGCCTGCAAAGCCGCCGCCCTGCATCCGCCAGGCTCCCGTGCTGCCCTGCAGGATACTCTGGCTCAGCGCCAGTGCCACCGAAAGCCCCTGATGCCGCACATCGGTACTGCAGTAGACATTCTGGCATAGCGCAAAGGATGCGCGTCCGCTTTCCAGCACCAGCGCTGCAAAGGCATCAAACTGCCCGGCCTGCAGCGCATCCCTCTGGGCAAGGGTGCGAGCGTTCTCTTCAAAATAGTGGATGGCGCGCAGCACCGCGCGGTCGCCGCAGGCTTTGCGCAACGCAGGCAGTGCTGCCCAAAATGCGCTCTCCGTCACCTGTCCCAGCACCTTTTTGCCAAGAAACGCTGCGATCTGCTCCATCTCCTGCCGGATGGCTGCAAACTCACCGGTCAATTCGCTGTGGCTGTCGCGCGTATCGGTAACGCACAGGCTCATGCCCGGCGGCAGCAGGCCGTCGGCGTGGATCTTTTCCAGAACCGGCTGCTGGGGGTCTGCAAAATCCGCAAAGATAATGCCGCCCACTGCGCTGGTCAGCTGATCCAGCAGGCCGCTGGGCTTGCCAAAATAGGTATTCTCCGCATACTGACAGATCTTTGCCAGCTCCGCCGGGGCCAGACCGCAGCCATATTCTCCGTTCCAGATGGCAGCCATGCCCATTTCAAAGGCAGCAGAGCTGGAAAGGCCGCTGCCGCGCAGCACATCACTGGCCGTGTATGCATCAAAGCCGCCCACCGCTTTGCCTGCCGCGCGGAAGCCCTCGGCAATGCCGCGGATCAGGCTGGCCGAGTGGGTGCTCTCCCCTTCCTGCGGCCCCTCCACGGTCAGGTCGATCACATCCAGCTTGTTGAACCCGCGGGATTTGACCCGCACGTAGCCGTCTGTATTGTGCGCAGCCACGGCCACAAGATCCAGCGTGACAGCCGCCGCAAGGCCATAACCGTGCTGGTGGTCGGTGTGGTTGCCGCCCAGCTCTGCGCGGCCCGGTGCCGAATAAACCTGCACCTGCCTGCCCGGCCCAAAGTACAGCTCAAACTGTTCCAGCGCAGCACAGTAGCGTGCCCGCTGCCGGCAGATTTCCTGCGCCGCATCGCCATACAGTGCCCGGAGCTTATCGTCCCATTTGCCCGCCGCGATCTCATTTCGGAGCTGCGCACTGTTTGCCATAACGATTCCTCCCTCAATATGCTGCTTTGGGATAGATGGGTATGTTACGTCTATTGTAATGCATCCAACCGCTTTTTTCAATTTCCAACGCTGAAAAAACGCGAATTTTGGCACCCAGTTCAAAGAATAAGATGTACTTTTGTTGAATTTGCGGGCAGATGTGTGGTATACTATACCAAAGATCGGGCACAAAGCTGCCCGCAACGTGACAGAGCGGAGGAAACGCGGCTATGGCAGATGTATATAAGCAATCCTTCAAACAAAATTATACCAATAATATTGAGCTTTCCATCTTCAATTGCGGCATCGAACGCTGTGCTCCGGGCCAAACATGGGGACCGGGTATCCGCGACCATTACCTGATCCATCTGGTACTTTCCGGCAAGGGCGTATTCGAGGTGGGCGGACGCACTTGGGAAGTGAGCCAGGGTCAGCTGTTTTTTGCCCGGCCAAGCCAGCTGATCCGGTATACTGCCGATGAGCAGCAGCCTTGGGAGTACAGCTGGGTAGGCTTCAACGGTGCGTGTGCCCACAAACTGGCCGCGCAGCTTCCCTTCACCGACGACTCGCCGGTGCATCACACCCACGACCCCGATGGGATGCGTGCTGCTCTGGCCAACATTTATTCCTCCCGCGGGCTGCAGCCGCAGGATGAAGCCGCCATGGTGGGCTACCTTTATCTCTTCATCGCTTCTCTGATGAAGGAGACCAGCGCTGGCAAACCGCACACGGCTTCCTCTTCCAGCCAGTATGTGCTCAACGCCATCAAGTACATCCAGTTCAATTATTCACACGATATTTCCATTGATGATGTGGCAAAAAGCGTAGGTGTCTCCCGCAGTCACCTGTACCGCGTGTTCATGCTGAACGTAGGCAAAAGCCCCATCGATTATCTTACCGAATACCGCATCAACGAAGCCTGCAAGCTGCTGCGCGCAGGCAACCTTTCCATTGCCGAGGTCGCGGTGTCGGTAGGCTTCTTTGATCAGTTCTATTTCTCGCGGGTATTCAAGCGCGCCAAGGGCGTGCCGCCCAGCAAGTATTTTGCGGCGCAGGCTGATGCTCCCGCCGACGGCCCCGACCACCAGTAAAGGAGACCCTTCATGCCCTTACAGAAAAATCAAGTTCTCACCCTGCGCGTAGAGCGTCTTTCCAGCGATGGCAGCGGCGTAGCACACAGCCCCGACGGTGAGACCGTGTTTATTCCCGGTGCCGCCCCCGGCGACGAAGCCCGGGTGCGCATCGTTAAGGACTGCAAGCGCTACGCCTTCGGTATTCTGGACGAGGTGCTCACTCCTTCGCCGGACCGTATCCCGGTGGATTGTGCCGTGGCAGGCCCCTGCGGCGGCTGCAGCCTGCGGCATCTGGACTATGCTGCCGAGCTGCGCGCCAAGCAGGAGAATGTTGCAGATGCCTTTGCCCGCATCGGAGGATTGGATGTGCCTGTGCTGCCCATTGTGGGTTCGCCGGAAGTGAACCGCTACCGCAATAAGGTGCAGTTCCCGGTGGGCGTGGACAAAAGCGGTAAGCCCTGTATCGGCTTCTACGCCGGGCGCACCCATCGTATCGTCCCCTGCCCGGACTGCCGCCTGCAGCCCGGTGTGCTGAATGAGATCGGCAACGTATTGTGCGCTTTTTTTGCAGAAAAGGGCATCCAGCCGTACAGCGAGGAGACCGGCAGGGGCCTTGTGCGTCATATCTTTCTGCGGCGCGGCGCTCACAGTGGCCAGATCATGGTCTGCCTTGTCTGCACCCATGCCAAGCTGCCCTCCGCTGAAGAGCTTTGCACCCGGCTGAAAGCTCAATTTGCAGAGATCACCACGATCCTGCTGAACGTAAATGCTAAAAACACCAACGTGATCCTTGGCACCGAGACCCACACCCTGTATGGGCAGGGGTATATTGAAGACACCCTGTGCGGTGTTCCGGTGCAGCTTGGCCCGCTTTCCTTCTATCAGGTCAATACCCTTGCTGCCGAGCAGCTTTACGGCATTGCCGCCCAGTATGCTCAGCTTACCCCGGACGACCTGCTGCTGGACCTCTACTGCGGCATGGGCACCATTGGTCTTTCCATGGCAGCGCACTGCCGTGAGCTGATCGGTGTGGAGATCGTACCGGAAGCCATTGAAAGTGCCAAGGCTAACGCTGCCCGCATGGGTGCAGATGTGGCCGCAAAGAGCCGATTTTTCTGCGCAGATGCCGGTCAGGCCGCCACCCGCCTTGCCGCTGAGGGCCTTCACCCGGACATCGTAATGCTGGACCCACCCCGCAAGGGCTGCGACGAAGCCACCCTTTCCGCTGTCGTGCGCATGTCTCCCCGCCGGGTGGTCTACGTCAGCTGCAACCCCGCCACCGCCGCAAGAGATGCTGCATGGCTGGAACAAAATGGATATCACGCAGAGAAGGTGCAGCCGGTGGATCTGTTTCCAAGAACACGGCATTGCGAAGCGGTTCTCCTTTTGACCAAACTCCATGTCGAGCGGCATATCGAAGTGGACGTCAGTATGGATGAGCTGGATGTGACTGCCGCAGAGAGCAAGGCGACTTACAACGAGATTCGGGATTATGTGTGGGAACACCATCAGTTGAAGGTATCCAATCTCTATATCGCACAGGTGAAGCAGAAGTACGGCATCATCGAGCGGGAGAATTACCATAAAGCGAAAAACGAGAATGCAAAGCAACCTCAGTGTCCGAAGGAGAAAGAGGATGCGATTGTGGAAGCATTGAAGCATTTTCAAATGATTTGATTTACTGTATGCCCGTCTGATTTTCAGGCGGGCATTTTCTTTTGTTGGAATATGGTGTTTCTATTTTTATCGTGGTACAATATCTTAAAGACTTTTTGTTTTCGGAGGGAGCCGTCATGATCGATCTTGCAAAACTGGAGCCTGTTTTGGGCGGATACCAGACCTATTTCCCGAAGCATTGGCCTCATGTTGAAGATTTCAAATGGGAAGCCGCGCAGCATTTCCACGACCATTGGAATATTGACGCGGCAGATTTTGGTGAAATGTTCAAGGAAGCCACTGCAAAGGTCTTTTCGCTTCTGGATACCGGCTATGCCTATCCCCGTGCGATGATCCTGAATTTCGCAGCAGCGGACTGTGAAGCAACACGCGCAATGTTCCGCAGCTTGTTTGATGAATCCACCGAACTTTCCCAGCGCATTATTGCATTTCAGGCTGCCACCGAAGAAATACGCACAAAATACAACGACGGCAGTTGGAATAACCACTACCAGAACACCAGTGCCATCAGCGTCTATCTGTGGCTCCGGTATCCGGATCAATATTATATCTACCGCTATTCCGTTGCCCGTGACATCTCGGATGCGCTGAACTTCGATGCTCCGCCCAAGCGGGATGGTTCCGTAGAATCGCTGCTAAACAGCTACCGCCTTTATGATGAGCTGCGGGCGGCACTGAGCCAAAATGCTGCCATCACCCAGATGATCCGCAGTGCCATTGAAGCAGCCCCTGCCGGAAAATACTGGCCAGACACACACTGGAATATCGCTGCCATTGATCTGGGCTTTTATCTGAGCCGTTTCTACCTTGCCGAACAAAAGACATCACAGATGCAGGCCGGATGGTTTCCTGCTGAAAGTGAGTATGACCCGGGCATTACAACCGCACAGTGGAGTGCTTTGCTGCAAGACACCTCGGTTTTTACCTCGGAGGCTTTGCGGGTGATGAAATGTATGCTGGATTACGGCGGGCAGGCCACCTGCAAACAGCTTGCCATTAAATACGGTGAAACCAGCAACTTCTACATCTCCAACTCCTACCATCTTGCACAGCGGGTGGCAGAAAAGACTAGCTGCCGCTGCATGCCCCGCGACAGCAAAAATATGCGTTGGTGGCCCATTTTATATGTGGGCAAAAATGCCAGCACAAAGGCGGATGGCACTTACATCTGGCGCTTGCGAGATGAGCTTTTACAGGCTCTGAAAAAAGCCGACCTCTCGAAAGTACCGGCTGCCGCTGCCGCCTGTGAAGCACCTTCACGCCACTACTGGTGGCTGACTGCCAATCCTAAGATCTGGAGTTATTCCAGTCTGCGGGTCGGCGAAGAGCAGACCTATACGCTGTACAATGACAACGGGAACAAGCGCAGGATTTTCCAGAATTTCCTCGATGCAAAAGCCGGGGATCTAGTGATCGGCTATGAGGCCAATCCGGTAAAGCGAGTGGTAGCTCTGGCCAAGATCACACAGGAAAGCAACGGCAAAGAGATTTATTTTGAAAAGACCGAGAGCCTGACTTCCCCCATTGACTATGCTGTACTGAAGGCTTTCCCTGAGCTGGAGAAAATGGAGTTCTTCGTACAGCCGAACGGAAGCCTGTTCAAGCTCTCGGAGGGTGAGTACAACTTTATTCTGGATCTGATCCGGGATGAAAACCCTGCTCCCGTCCGGCAGGCATCTGCCGACAGCTACACCAGAGTTGATTTTCTGCACGATGTTTTTCTGAGTGAGCAACGCTATGAAGTGTTGGTTTCTTTGCTACGCCACAAGAAAAATATCATTCTGCAAGGTGCACCCGGCGTTGGAAAGACCTATGCTGCCAAACGGCTGGCGTACTCTATAATGGGTCAAGCTGATTCCTCCCGGGTTGAGTTTGTTCAGTTCCACCAGAATTACTCCTACGAGGATATCATGCTGGGCTACCGGCCGGACGGCTCCGGCTTCAAGCTGACAGAGGGTGTATTTTACCGCTTCTGCCAGAAGGCTTCCAACGACCCCGACCGAGAATACTTTTTCCTGATCGATGAGATCAACCGGGGCAACCTGAGCAAGATCTTCGGCGAGCTGATGATGCTGATTGAAAGCGACCATCGGGGCGAAAAGATCACACTGGCCTATAACGGGATGCCCTTCTATGTCCCGGAAAATTTGTACATTATCGGTATGATGAATACTGCCGACCGCAGCCTGGCCATGATCGACTATGCACTGCGCAGACGCTTCAGTTTCTTCGAGATCGAACCGGCGTTCACCTCCGATGGATTCCAGAAATATCAATCTGCGCTTGACAATGAAACCTTCAATGCTCTGGTGGAACAGATCAAGGCATTGAACCGGGAAATTACCACAGATGCCTCCCTCGGTCCCGGATTTCGTGTTGGTCACAGTTACTTTTGTCTGGCCGACCCTGCTGCCTGCACCACTGACTGGATGCGCTCTGTGGTGGAGTTTGACCTTCTGCCTACGCTGGCAGAATACTGGTTCGACGCGCCCGACAAACTGCACCGTTGGGAAAAGAATCTGCGTGGTGTTTTCAATGACGACTGACAAAGGGATCTTTATCCAGAACATCTACTACATGCTCTCCTACGCCTATCAGGTGCTGCAGCAGCAGGATTATCAGTGCATCGCCTCGGAAAAGTTTGAGCGTATCGACGATTTGTTTGCTGCCATCCTTGCAAAGGGTGTTTCCCGGCAGCTGAAGCAGGGGCTCTATCGAGAATATGTTTCCCGAAGCGAGACCCGGTCAGTTTTGCGTGGAAAGCTGGATCTTCCGCAGACCATTAAGACCCGTATCCAGCACAAGCCACAGGTCGCCTGTACCTTTGACGAGCTTTCCGAGGATAACCTGTATAACCAGATTCTGAAAACCACCCTGCATGTGCTGCTTCGGGATAAGAATGTTTCTACTGAGCGCAAAGTGGAATTGAAGAAAGCGCTTCTGTTTCTGGACACGGTTTCTGCACTGCTTCCCTCTCAAATCCCATGGAAGCAGTTACATTATCAGCGGAGCAACCAGAATTACGAGATGCTGTTGAATCTCTGCTATTTCGTGCTGCACGATATGCTGCAGACCACCGAAAACGGCAGCTATAAAATGACAGCATTTTCGGATGAACGCATGGCAAAGCTGTACGAACGCTTTATTCTGGAGTATTACCGACAAAATCATCCCTACCTTACTGAGGTCAAGGCTGCGCAGGTCAAATGGGATCTTGTGGGAGAGCACGATGCTGCCATGCTGCGGTTTCTCCCTGCCATGCAAACCGATATTTTTCTGCGTTTTCGCGAAAAAGTTCTCATTCTGGATGCCAAGTATTACAGCCAGACATTGCAGCAGCAGTTTAATAAAGAGACCCTGCATTCTGCCAACCTCTACCAGATCTACACCTACGTTAAAAATCAGGATGCTGCCCATACTGGAAACGTTTCCGGGCTGCTAGTCTACGCCAAAACGCAGGAAGCCATCACGCCGAATTGTCTCTTCAACTTAGGCGGCAATCAGATCGGTGCACGCACCTTGGATCTCAATCAGGATTTTCGGCAAATCACCGCACAGCTGGATGGAATTGCCCAGCAGTTTTTCGGGAAGCATCCGCTTTGATCTTTTCCATGTCGATTTACCCGCTTTCACACCCGCCCGTCTGTTTTTTCAAACTTTCTCCTCCTAAGTGTCCGAAGGAAAAAGAGGATGCGATTGTGGAGGCATTGCGGCATTTTCAGATGATTTGATACGCAATCACCCCAGAGAGAATAGCCTCTTGTGCGTTCTCTCTGGGGTGATTTTTGCGTTATGCTACTTCCGGGTAGCGCATATATACATACTCGTAGATTTTCTTCTGGTAGGTCTGGATATCGCTTACATCATAGCTATTGGGAA
>PPYE01107834.1_pt1 | contig 12427 bp, 10 predicted proteins | sample 1559881 | NCBI WGS metagenome assembly PPYE01 (sample SAMN08240022, study PRJNA423297) | Human gut metagenome, whole genome shotgun sequencing project.
GAATATAGAAATATGCTATACTGATATGTGATATAGAGGATTATACAAAAAGCTTCATACAAATCCTGAGAGATCTGGAAAGAATAAAAAGTATGAGGTTTTTTATTCATGAAATAATAAAGAGTATGAATAGAGTGTTTGACAGAAGTATAGAACAGGATATATTTCAGAGGGAAAGAAATCGTTAATTGAGGTGCGAAATGGAACAGTATATTATTAAGGGTGGCAATCCGCTGGTCGGCGAAGTCGAGATCGGTGGAGCAAAGAATGCAGCACTGGCAATTCTGGCAGCTGCGATTATGACAGATGAGACAGTTACTATCGATAATCTTCCGGATGTCAACGATATCAACGTTCTGCTGGAAGCAATTAGTGGAATTGGTGCCGAGGTTGACCGTATTGACCGGCACACAGTCAGAATCAACGGAAGCAACATTGAAAATTTTGATATAGAATATGATTACATCAAGAAAATCCGTGCATCTTATTACTTGCTCGGAGCACTTCTTGGTAAGTATAAAAGAGCAGAAGTCGCTCTTCCGGGAGGATGCAATATCGGAAGCCGTCCGATCGACCAGCATCTGAAAGGTTTTCGTGCGCTTGGTGCTTATGTGGATATCGAGCATGGCAAGATTATTGCAGAAGCAGAGCGTCTGATCGGAAAGCACATTTATTTTGATGTGGTAAGCGTAGGAGCTACGATCAACGTTATGATGGCAGCATCGATGGCAGAAGGACTTACGATCCTTGAGAATGTGGCAAAAGAGCCTCATGTTGTCGATGTGGCAAACTTCCTGAACAGTATGGGAGCGAACATTCGTGGAGCAGGTACGGACGTGATCAAGATCCGCGGTGTATCCCGCCTCCATAAGACAGATTATTCTATCATTCCGGATCAGATCGAAGCCGGCACATTTATGTTTGCGGCAGCAGCAACCAGAGGTGATGTGACTGTTATGAATGTCATTCCGAAGCATCTGGAAGCTACGATTGCAAAGCTTGTTGAGATCGGATGTGAAGTAGAAGAATTTGATGATGCAGTGCGTGTTGTGTCCAAAGGAGATCTTCATAATACACAGGTGAAGACTCTTCCATATCCGGGATTCCCGACAGATATGCAGCCGCAGATCGGTGTTACACTTGCTCTTTGTAAAGGGACAAGCACGATTACAGAAAGTATTTTCGAGAATCGTTTCAAATATCTTTCAGAACTTGCAAGAATGGGTGCAAATGTCAAGGTTGAAGGCAATGCAGCGACTATCGAAGGCGTAGATAAATTCTCGGGAGCAAGGGTCAGTGCACCGGATCTTCGTGCAGGAGCAGCACTTGTGATTGCAGGAATGGCCGCAGATGGCATTACGATCGTAGATGACATCGTATATATCCAGAGGGGATACGAACGTTTTGAAGAGAAGCTCAGAAGTCTCGGTGCAGTGATCGAGAGAGTTTCTACAGAACGTGAGATCCAGAAATTCAAGTTAAAAGTAGGTTAAGACAGGAATTCCTGTTTTGATAGAACATATTTCCCAAAATGTATATTGACGGAAGCTATGGACAGTGTTATGATGTGTAGCGGTAACAATTAAATACGCTTTCTCTTATTCAGAGTGGTGGAGGTACAAAGGACCTGCGAAGCCACGGCAACCCCGGTAAGCCGGAAGGTGCCAACCTGAGCGAGCAATCGAACAATAAGAGGATTGATGATGAGATATCAGGTCAGTCCTTTGGGACTGACCTTTAAATTTGCATAGACAGAAGAGAAATTCTGTTTGTCGATTTTCATTATTCCAGAGATAAGAGAGGCAGATACAAAGAAGAAAAGAAAGGAAAAAAGATGGAGAGATTATTATTTACTTCTGAATCAGTAACTGAAGGACATCCGGATAAGATGTGCGACCAGATTTCCGATGCGATCCTGGATGCACTTATGGAGCAGGATCCAATGAGCCGTGTAGCTTGCGAGACATGCGCGACTACAGGAATTGTTATGGTAATGGGAGAAATTACTACAAATGCATATGTAGATATTCAGAAAATCGTTCGTGATACTGTTCGCGAAATTGGTTATACAAGAGGAAAGTACGGATTTGATGCTGACACATGTGGCGTTCTGACAGCAATTGACGAACAATCAAGCGATATTGCCATGGGTGTTGATAAAGCTCTTGAAGCAAAGGAACACAAGATGTCAGATGAAGAATTGGAAGCAATCGGTGCAGGAGACCAGGGAATGATGTTCGGATATGCATCTGATGAGACAGAAGAATATATGCCTTATCCGATCGCTCTTGCACACAAACTTGCAAGACGTCTTACAGAAGTAAGAAAGAACGGAACACTTCCATATCTTCGTCCGGATGGAAAAACACAGGTAACAGTAGAATATGATGAAAATGGAGTTCCGGCCCGCCTTGATGCAGTAGTACTTTCTACACAGCATGACCCGGATGTTTCACAAGAACAGATCCATGAAGACGTGAAAAAATACATTTTTGATGAAATCCTTCCGGCAGATATGGTAGATGAGAATACAAAATTCTTCATCAATCCGACCGGACGTTTTGTGATCGGTGGACCACATGGGGACAGCGGCCTTACCGGACGTAAGATCATCGTAGATACTTATGGGGGAATGGCGCGTCACGGCGGTGGAGCTTTCTCAGGAAAAGACTGTACAAAGGTAGACCGTTCAGCAGCTTATGCAGCACGTTATGTTGCTAAGAATATCGTAGCAGCAGGAATTGCCAAAAAATGCGAGATCCAGCTTTCTTATGCAATCGGTGTTGCACAGCCGACATCTGTCATGGTAGATACTTTCGGAACAGGAAAGATTGCAGATGATAAGCTTGTGGAAATCGTTCGAGAAAACTTTGACCTTCGTCCGGCTGGAATTATCAAGATGCTTGATCTGAGACGTCCGATCTACAAACAGACAGCAGCTTACGGACACTTTGGACGTAACGACCTGGATCTTCCATGGGAGAAGTTGGATAAAGTGGATACTTTGAAGAAATATCTTTAATAACAGGTTCTGAATTTGATCGTTTTAGAAAAAATTTAGAAAATTTTACGGGTGCTTTGATGTGAAGCACCCGTTTTTATGATATGCTATTAGTTATCAGGCAGACTTGCGTGAGCGCCATACGGACCTCATAACCGGGCGTGCACGATGAATGGAGGATGAATATAGCATGAAACTAAGGACGAAACTGGTAATTTCTTTTGTGACGATGATCATGATACCGACTATCCTGACAACGGCATTTATTTTTGGAATTGCGCGTTATCAGATCGGAGTCATTGAGCATACTTATGGAATTACCGGTGAGGAATATAAAGATTTTGCAAAATCCATCAGAGTGCTGGGAGATATGCCGGAGATCCAGCAGTTTATTATAAGCGCATGTATCGCAGTAGTCCTGATTCTGGCATTTACAGCGATGATCATGATGGTGTGGATTTATGGAAGTATCATCAGTCCGATTCACAAGTTGCAGGAAGCAGCGCAGAACGTAGAAGAAGGCAATCTGAATTTTGAGATCAAGCCGGAAAAAGATGATGAGATGGGACGGCTGATGCAGGCATTTGAAAAGATGCGGATCCGTCTGAGAGATAATGCAGAGGAGAAGCTGAAGAGTGACCGGGAAAGCAAAGAACTGATCAGCAATATTTCCCATGACTTAAAAACGCCGATCACAGCGATCAAGGGCTATGTGGAAGGAATCCGTGACGGGGTTGCAGATACGCCGGAGAAGATGGAAAAATATATCGGAACCATTTATAATAAGGCGAATGAGATGGATACGCTGATCAACGAACTGACCTTATATGCGAAGATCGATACAAACCGGATCCCGTACAACTTTGCACCGCTTTCAGTCAACGATTATTTCAATGACTGTGCCGAAGATATTGAGATGGAGCTGGATTCAAAGAATGTAGAGTTTGGTTATTTCAATTATGTAGAGGGTGATCAGAAGATCATTGCAGATCCGGAACAGTTAAAGAGAGTGATCAACAACATTGTCAGCAATTCTTTGAAATACATGGAACGAGAGCACGGGCTGATCAATCTGCGGGTAAAGGACGTAGGTGATTTTATTCAGGTAGAGCTTGAGGATAACGGAAAAGGAATCGCAGCGAAAGATCTGCCGAATATATTTGACCGGTTCTACCGGACAGATGCTTCAAGGAATTCATCCAAGGGCGGAAGCGGAATCGGTCTTTCGATCGTGAAGAAGATCATTGAAGATCACGGTGGCAAAATCTGGGCGACCAGCCGGGAAGGTGTTGGCACAGTGATGTATTTTGTAATCAGAAAATATCAGGAGGTACCGATAAATGAGTAAGATTTTAATTGTAGAAGACGAAGAGAGTATTGCAGATCTGGAGAAAGATTATCTGGAGCTGAGTGGATTTGAAGTAGAGGTTGCAAATGATGGACAGACAGGGCTTGATAAGGCGCTTTTCGGTGATTTTGATCTGGTGATCCTGGATCTGATGCTTCCGGGCGTGGATGGCTTTGAGATTTGTCGTAAGGTTCGTGCGGAAAAGAATACACCGATCATCATGGTATCTGCGAAAAAAGATGATATCGACAAGATCAGAGGACTCGGACTTGGGGCTGATGACTATATGACCAAGCCGTTTAGTCCAAGCGAGTTGGTGGCAAGGGTAAAAGCACATCTGGCACGTTATGAGCGGCTGATCGGAAGTGCCGTGGAAGAGAATAAGGTGATCGAGATCCGTGGACTTAAGATTGATACCACTGCACGCCGAGTGTGGGTAAACGGAGTGGAGAAGAATTTTACAACAAAAGAGTTTGATCTTCTGACCTTCCTTGCCAGTCATCCGAACCATGTATATACCAAGGATGAACTTTTCAGCGAGATCTGGGATATGGAATCCATCGGAGATATCGCAACGGTAACTGTGCACATCAAGAAAATCCGTGAGAAAATTGAATATGATACCTCAAATCCACAGTATATTGAGACAATCTGGGGTGTGGGATATCGTTTCAAGATGTAATGAAAAAGAATAAAAGGAAAGAGATTACAGTATGATAACCAGTACAGGAAATGCCAGGGTAAAACAGCTTGTTACATGGCAGAAAAAGAGAAAGGCACGTGATGAAGAAGGCGTCTATATCGTAGAAGGGATCCGGATGTACCGGGAAGCTCCGCGTGCGCAGGTGAGAGAGGTTTATGTATCGGAGCAGTTTTACAGCCGATATGGAGAAGAGCTGGGACTTTCGGCATGGGGAAGACAGCTGGAAATCCTGTCAGATCATGTATTTTCCCACGTGTCAGATACAAAGACACCACAGGGGATCCTGCTTGTGATGGAGCAGAGGAGCTGTGAGATATGTGAGATGCTGGATTTGGACGCGCAGGGAAGGAAACCGCTTCTGATGGTGCTGGATAATCTGCAGGATCCGGGAAACCTGGGAACCATTCTCCGTGCGGGGGAAGCGGCAGGCGTAACCGGCGTGATCATGAGTCACGACTGTGTGGATATTTACAATCCTAAGGTGATCCGTTCAACGATGGGATCGGTTTACCGAATACCGTTTGTGTATGTAGAGCATTTGCCAGAAACCCTGGAAGTACTTGCAGAAGCCGGGATTCATTCCTATGCGGCACATCTGAAAGGAAAGAACAGCTACGATCAGGAGGATTACACAAGAGGGACAGCATTTTTAATTGGAAATGAGGGTAACGGACTTCGGGATGAAGTGGCAGATGTAGCAGAGTGTTATATCAAGATTCCGATGTGTGGAGAGGTAGAATCACTGAATGCGGCGGTTGCATCTTCGGTTCTGATGTTCGAGGCGGCAAGACAGCGACGGTAGTGATGAGGGGAAATCAAGCGCAAAGGAGAGTGTGATTTGATGAAACCGATAATCGATTTAAATAAAGAATATGGATTGGTATTCGATGGAGGAGGAGCCAGAGGTGCGTATCAGATCGGTGCGTGGCGGGCTCTTTCGGAAGCTGGTGTGAAGATCAGTGCAGTAGCGGGTACTTCTGTGGGCGCCCTGAATGGCGCCCTTGTTTGTATGGGAGATCTGGAGAAAGCAGGACATATCTGGAAAGAGATGGCATTTTCCCGTGTTATGGATGTGGATGATGAGTTGATGGAACAGTTCTTTGATGGAGAGGCATCCATAAGAGAGATTTTGAAAGGTCTCTGGAAGAAGCTTGCAGATGGTGGAATTGATATTACACCGCTTAAGGAATTGATCCATGAGGTCGTAGACGAAGAAAAAATCAGGAAATGCGGAAAAGAATTCTGCCTTTTGACATTTTCTGTATCGGATATGAAGGAACTGGATCTGAGTATTGAAGATATACCGGAAGGTCTTCTGGAGGATTTTCTTCTTGCCAGCGCATATCTGCTTGGATTTAAAAATGAACCGCTGCACGGCAAGACATATATTGATGGTGGTGCGGTCAATAATGTGCCGACCGCGTCTCTTCTAAAAAGGGGATATAAGGATCTGATCCAGGTAAGGATCTTTGGTCCGGGAAGAGTGCCGAAGACGACGATTCCGGAAGACGGCTCTCTGCTGGAGATCGAACCGAGAGTAGGACTTGGCAGTATTCTCGAATTTTCGGCAAAGCGGAGCAGACAGAATTTGAAAATTGGCTATTATGATGCAAAAAGAGTGCTTTACGGGCTCACTGGATCGATTTACTATATTGAAGAAACACGAGAAGAGTGTTATTATGTAGAAATAATGAAGCTTTTGAGCGAACTTGAAAAGACGGAATATCGTTTCAAACTCAAGTTGCCGATCGGCTGTTCAGACAGAGAGTTGTTCTATGGAATGCTGGAGGCAAGTGCGAAGCTCATGAGAATTCCAAAATATAATATTTATACAGCAGATGAACTGTGGAATGAGACGAGCAGAAAGTACGAGACTCTTACAGATGAGGGAAAAGAAAAACTGCCGAAATTCGTCCATGCGATTGCAAAGCTGAGAAAGGACTACAAGATGAATTTAAAAGGAAGAAGTTTTTTGAAACTGGAAGATTATACACCGGCAGAGATTGAATATCTCGTTGACCTGGCAGGTGAATTAAAGGCAAAGAAGAAAGCAGGAATTAAAGGACACAGCCTGGAAGGAAAGAACATTGCCCTTATTTTTGAAAAGCCATCTACAAGAACCAGATGTGCATTTACCGTAGGAGCACAGGATGAAGGTGGAATCCCGACATACCTTGCAGGTAATGAGATCCAGTTAGGCGATAAAGAGAGTATCGAAGATACAGCACGTGTACTTGGAAGAATGTTCGATGGAATCGAATTCCGTGGATTTGAACAGAGATACGCAGATGTACTTGCAGAGTATAGTGGAGTTCCGGTATGGAATGGTCTGACAGATACTACACATCCGACACAATGTCTGGCTATGCTCCTTACCATGAAAGAAGAATTCGGACACCTGAAAGGTCTGAAGGTTGCATACCTTGGAGATGGACGTAACAACGTTGCGAACAGCCTTCTGGTAGGATGCGCCAAAATCGGAGTAGATGTAGCAATCGTTGCACCGAAGCCACTCTGGACTTCGGAATCTCTGTGGAAGAGATGTGACGAATATGCAAAAGAATCCGGAGCAACTATCGAGATCACCGATGACCTTGATGGTGTAAAGGGAGCAGATGTCATTTACACAGACGTATGGATTTCCATGGGTGAAGAAAAGAAAGAGCAGGAAAGAGAGCGTCTCGGAAAGCCATATCAGGTAAATGCAGCTCTGATGGAACGTACAGGAAAAGATACTACAATCTTCTCACACTGCCTGCCGGCGATCAAAGAAAAAGAAGTTACCGAAGAAGTATTTGAAGGGCCACAGTCAAGAGTATTTGATGAAGCTGAGAACCGTCTGCATACAATTAAGGCAGTTATGGTTGCAACTTTAGGAGAGAACGAATAATAAGCATGAAAGCGGAGATATTAAAGATGCTCCGGCAGAGCGATGGGTATCTGTCGGGGCAGCAGCTCTGTGACCACTTTCAGGTGTCCAGGACTGCTGTGTGGAAAGCAATCAATCAGTTAAAAGAAGAAGGCTATGAGATTGAAGCCGTGAGAAACAAAGGTTATCGCGTTGTGGATATTCCGGATCGGATTACCGCGGATGCGATAAAAAGCTGTCTGGAGACAAAATGGATGGCGAAAAATCTGGAGTATTATGACGAGATCGATTCGACTAATAACCGGGCCAAAGCACTTGGCGAGGCCGGAGGTGCAGATGGAACTCTTTTTGTTGCGGAGACGCAGACGGCGGGAAAAGGAAGACGCGGCAGATGTTGGCAATCACCGGCGGGCAGCAGTATTTCCATGTCGATTCTGTTAAGACCTGTGATGAATCCGTCAGATGCACCGATGTTGACACTTGTCATGGCATATGCGGCAACGAAAGCTTTGCGTGAAAAGACCGAGTTGGATATAGGAATCAAATGGCCGAATGATCTGGTCGTGAGTGGAAAGAAGATCAGTGGGATACTGACGGAGATGAGCGCAGAGATCGATTACATCAATCATGTAGTGATCGGAATCGGAATCAATGTCAATATGGAGTCCTTTCCGGAAGATATCGCAAAGACAGCGACTTCACTACGGATCGAAGCAGGCAAAGAATTTCGCAGGTTTGAGCTGATCGCTGCGATTATGGAGCATTTTGAAAAAGCCTACGAAGCGGTCTGCGAGGCGGGAAGTCTGGAGCCGATCATGGAAGATTATAACCGTCTGCTGGTAAACTGTGGGCGTCGGGTGCGTGTACTGGAACCGGAACATGAATATGATGCACTGGCACTGGGGATTGACAAGACCGGGGAATTGCAGGTAGAATGTGAAGACGGCAGCAGAAAGTCTGTCTTTGCCGGAGAAGTTTCGGTACGTGGAATTTATGGGTATGTATAGAAGGAGAATTTATGTATCAGGATAAGATCGTATTATGCGGAGCCAACTCTTACGAAGAAAAATTTTATATGAATCCGGATTTTGATAATCTGCCACAGCACATCAAAGATGAATTGAAGATCATGTGTGTGCTGTATGTACATGATGTCGGGGGAATCCTTACACTTGTATTTGAGGAGAATGGGGAGCTGGAATTTGAAGTGACTTCTGCAGAGGGAGATCCGATGTTTGACGAGATCGGAAGCCGTCTGAAGATCAAGGAGATTCAGACAGACGAGAAGAAGCAGGAGCTTCTGACACAGCTTCAGCTTTACTACAAAGTATTTTTTCTGGGGGAAGAGATTGAATGATAAAGACACTGACGATAGGAAATGTAGAGCTTCCGAACCGTTATGTGCTGGCACCGATGGCAGGGGTAACAGACCTGCCATTTCGTCTGTTATGCAAGGAACAGGGAGCAGGGCTTCTGTGCATGGAAATGATCAGTGCAAAGGCGCTCCAGTACAAGAATAAGAATACCAAGGCGCTGCTTGCGATCGATCCAAGAGAATACCCGGTATCACTTCAGCTTTTCGGGGAAGATCCAGACATCATTTCCGAACAGGCAAAGCGGATCGAAGAACTTCCATTTCAGATCCTGGATATCAATATGGGCTGTCCGGTTCCAAAGGTCGTGCGCAATGGAGAAGGTTCGGCGTTGATGAAGGATCCGAAGCGAATCTATGATATTGTATATAAGACAGCGAGAGCGATCAAGAAACCGGTGACGATAAAGATCCGCAAAGGATTTGACGATACCTGTATCAATGCACCGGAGATTGCGAAGGTTGCAGAAGAAGCAGGTGCAGCGGCAATCGCAGTACATGGAAGGACCAGAGAACAGTATTACTCCGGAAATGCAGACTGGGAGATTATCCGTAAGGTGAAAGAAGCAGTGAAGATTCCTGTAATCGGAAATGGGGATGTGACAAGCGGACAGAAGGCACTGGATATGTTTGAGCAGACCGGCTGTGATGGTGTGATGATCGGAAGAGGCTGCCAGGGAAATCCATGGATCTTCAGGGAATTACTGGCATATGAAGAGACCGGATCCATTCCGGAAAGACCGGGCACAGACCAGATCCGGGAAACAATGCTGCGTCATGCAAGACTGCAGATCGAGTTCAAGGGAGATTATATCGGAATCCGTGAAATGCGCAAGCATGTGGCATGGTATACCAAGGGAATGCAGGGTTCTGCGAAGCTCAGAGATGAGATCAATCAGGTGGAAAGTTATGAAGAACTGGAGAACCTTTTAATGGAAAAAATCGGATAGACATAAAACGTGTTCTTTCGCATGAGAGAATGCGTTTTTGCATATATTAAACCAGCAAAGAATTGTTGACACAGCCGACGGAAATATGTATAATAATGAAATTGTGAAAGTAGCTTTAAATGCGGATAAAATCAGTATCTGCGGCTTGAATAGAAAATGATTTGTCGGTAAGTAAGGAGAATTATAATGGAAGCAAAGAAAACATTACTCACCTATACAGGACTTAAGAAACTGGAAGATGAGCTTGAAAATTTAAAAGTTGTGAAAAGAAAAGAAGTAGCAGGAAAGATCAAAGAAGCCAGAGAACAGGGAGACCTTTCAGAGAACGCTGAGTACGATGCAGCAAAGGACGAGCAGCGTGATATCGAGGCACGTATCGAAGAACTTGAGAAAATTCTCAAGAATGCAGAAGTTGTAGTAGAAGATGACGTAGATCTTGATACCATCAACATCGGATGTACAGTAGATGTATATGATAAAGAATTTGAAGAGGAAATCGTATTTCAGCTGGTAGGTTCTACAGAAGCAAACAGCCTGGAAGGTAAGATTTCCAATGAATCTCCGGTAGGAAAAGCCCTGATCGGTAAGAAAGTCGGAGACGTAGTAGCAGTTGAGACACAGGCAGGAGTTATTGAGTACGAAGTACTGAAGATCAATCGTTCAGTATAAGATGGTATACAGCAGAGAGAAGGAGTGAAAAAAGTGGCAACACAGCAGAACAATGGACAGGAACAGGATTTGAATCATTTAAGAAAGGTGCGCCGTGAGAAACTTGCAGAACTGCAGGCAAACGGACAGAATCCTTTTGAGATCACAAAATATGACGTAACACATCACAGCCAGGAAGTGAAAGACAACTTTGATGAACTGGAAGGAAAACACGTTGTACTCGCAGGACGTATGATGTCCAAACGTGTGATGGGAAAAGCATCTTTCTGTAATGTGCAGGATTTACAGGGAAATATCCAGTCTTATGTAGCAAGAGACAGTATCGGAGAAGAAGAATATAAAGCATTCAAGAAGATGGATATCGGCGATATCGTAGGTCTTGAAGGAGAAGTATTCAAAACAAAGACAGGGGAGATTTCCATTCATGCATCTGCTGTAAAGCTTCTCTCAAAGAGTCTGCAGATCCTTCCGGAGAAGTTCCACGGACTGACAAATACAGATACCCGTTATCGTCAGAGATATGTGGATCTGATCATGAACCCGGAAGTAAAGGATACTTTTATTAAACGTTCCAAGATCCTTACCGCAATCCGTAAATATCTTGGAAATGAAGGCTTTATGGAAGTAGAGACTCCGATGCTTGTACAGAATGCCGGAGGAGCAGCTGCAAGACCGTTCGAGACACATTTCAACGCCCTGAACGAAGACCTGAAGCTCCGTATCTCTCTGGAACTTTATCTGAAGAGACTGATCGTTGGTGGTCTGGAAAGAGTATATGAGATTGGACGTGTATTCCGTAATGAAGGTCTTGATACAAGACATAACCCGGAATTCACTCTGATGGAACTTTACCAGGCATACACAGACTATCATGGCATGATGGATCTGACAGAGAACCTGTACCGTTTTGTTGCACAGGAAGTTCTTGGAACTACTCAGATTGTATATAAAGGAATCGAGATGGATCTCGGAAAGCCGTTCGAGCGTATCACAATGGTTGATGCTGTTAAGAAATATGCAGGTGTTGACTGGAACGAAGTAGAAACTCTTGAACAGGCAAGAGAACTTGCGAAAGCACACAATCTTGAATTTGAAGAAAGACATAAAAAAGGTGATATTCTGAATCTGTTCTTCGAAGAATATGTAGAAGAACACCTTCTTCAGCCGACATTCGTTATGGATCATCCGGTTGAGATTTCACCACTTACAAAGAAGAAACCGGAAAATCCGGACTATGTAGAACGTTTCGAGTTCTTCATGAACGGATGGGAAATGGCAAATGCATACTCAGAGCTGAATGACCCGATCGATCAGAGAGAACGTTTCAAAGCACAGGAAGAACTGCTTGCACAGGGTGATGATGAAGCCAACACAACAGATGAAGACTTCATGAACGCACTGGAAATTGGTATGCCGCCTACAGGTGGTATCGGATTCGGTATCGACCGTATGTGTATGCTGTTGACAGGGGCTGAGGCGATCAGAGATGTGCTGCTGTTCCCGACAATGAAGTCC
>PPYE01049911.1_pt1 | contig 12425 bp, 10 predicted proteins | sample 1559881 | NCBI WGS metagenome assembly PPYE01 (sample SAMN08240022, study PRJNA423297) | Human gut metagenome, whole genome shotgun sequencing project.
GTTAAGGCACCGGGCTACGGCGACAGAAGAAAAGAGATGTTAAAGGATATCGCGATCTTAACAGGCGGTACTGTGATCTCCGATGAGCTTGGTCTTGACCTCAAGGATGCTACAATGGAGCAGCTTGGCCGTGCAAAATCCGTTAAGGTTCAGAAAGAGAACACCATCATCGTTGACGGTCTCGGCGACAAGAAAGAGATCGCTGACAGAGTTGCCCAGATCAAGGGCCAGATCGAAGAGACAAAGTCCGATTTCGACAGAGAGAAACTTCAGGAGAGACTTGCGAAACTCGCAGGCGGCGTTGCAGTTATCCGCGTAGGTGCTGCTACTGAAACAGAGATGAAGGAAGCAAAGCTCCGTATGGAAGATGCTCTTGCAGCTACGAAGGCAGCTGTCGAGGAAGGTATCATCGCAGGCGGCGGTTCTGCTTATGTTCACGCAGCAGAGAAGGTTGCAGCCGTTGTAAATAAGATGGAAGGCGACGAGAAGACAGGCGGAAAGATCATCTTAAAGGCTCTTGAAGCTCCGTTATTCCATATCGTATCCAACGCAGGCCTTGAGGGCGCTGTGATCGTTAACAAAGTTAAAGAGCTCCCGGTTGGCCAGGGCTTCGATGCTTACAATGAGATTTTTGTTGATATGATCAAAGCTGGTATCCTTGATCCGGCTAAGGTTACAAGAAGTGCATTACAGAACGCAACAAGCGTTGCTTCCACACTTCTTACAACAGAGTCTGTTGTTGCAAACATCAAAGAAGAGACTCCGGCAATGCCGGCAGGTGCAGGCGGAATGGGCGGAATGATGTAATCCATCTCCGAAACTGCAAAATTTTAGGAAAATTAATAAAGCCATCGGCGGTTCTGTGAGCCGTCGGTGGCCTTTTTCATGTAACAGGAAATTCCCTGTCATATAAAAATACGAACAGTTCAGGGCATTTTTGAGAGCCTGCTGTTCTGGTATTCCCCGGACCAGGTTACATCCCGGTCGAACCAGGAGAGAGGCGGGAATTCTCTGGCATCCTCCTCGCAGGTAAACTCGATCTCCGCAAGCATGAGACCGGCGAATTTTCCCTCGAAGACATCGAATTCCACAGTGAGATCCTCACGACCCGGAACCGGGATCAGGTAGCGCTTTTTTGTGAGAATATTTCCGTCAGCTTTTGTGAGAAGATGGGTGTAGGCTTCTTTTGTCAGTGGGAGATTATATTCCTCTCTGGCGAGAAGTCCTTTGGATTTGTAGGTGAGGTAGCAGGTATCATCCTCCTTACGTACCCGGATTACCGGCTCTGTGCAGAGGTAGGCCTGTTCGATTTCATGACAGGGGAAAGACTCATAGTTTTCAGGCGGGGTCATGACAAGAAATTTGCGTTCGATTTCCATAATTATGTCCTTTCTGGATTTTCGGCTGCTGCCTGCGCAAGGCGGGAACAGTAACATATTGTAATAAATCATACCATATTGCAAGGAAAAAGTAAGGTCTTTTATTTGCAAATATGGTACAATCATTGTAAGAAAAGTTGCTGTTTATGAATGAAAAATCCCCGAACAGCAACAGGAAAAAGAAAAATATCTGGCAACTGGTCATACTTTGATGATGAAAACAGAAGGAGGAACAGCGTATGTGGACAAGGGCAGAATTAAAAGACAGAGCGAAAATGTGTCTGAGCCGTTATTACTGGGCGGCGTTTCTTGTGAGCCTGATCTTTGCGATCCTCAGTGGATTTGGCGGATCGAACGCGAATACCCAGAGGATTACAAGTTATCGGGAGCAGAATGAATCAGGAAACAGTCAGACCGATCAGAGTAGTCTCATCCCTGGCGAACTGGGAGGAGATGGAAGTCTTAGCGGAAATACTGGGAGTGGTCTTGCCAGCGGGATCGAGCTTGTCCCGGGACTTGGTGATGCCTACGGACCGGGAGCCGGAAATGCCGGATCTATGGTTGCGAGCAACCTGTTTTACCGGCTTTTTGCGGGGGCTGTGATCGTTATTGTGATCATTTCCGTCGTGATCGGAATTTTTGTACAGCCATTGTTTGAGATCGGACGAAACAGATTTTATATGGAGAGCCGCGTGACGGGACAGTCGGCGGGCATTGGAAAACTTTTCTGGGGATTTTCCAACGGATATTTAAAGCTTGTGGGGACCCAGTTCCTTCGCTCTTTGATCACAGAGGGCATCGTGTTCCTGTGCATGGCACCGGGATTACTGACACTTGCATTTAACAGGTTCCTGATTGACTGGATGGGAAGTGCTGTTCTGATGTCATGTGGCGCCGTGGTGGGAACCTGTTTTTCCATCTACTTCCAGTACTGTTATCTGATGGTGCCGTATATTCTTGCCGAAAATCCGGATATGAAGGCGAGAGAGGCTTTAAGACTCTCAAAAGAGATGATGGACGGACAGAAGTGGAACGCGTTCGTTCTCGGCCTTTCCTTCATAGGATGGCAGCTTCTCGGAACGTTGCTCTGCGGTATCGGTACCTTTTTTGTTCAGCCGTATGTTGACGCGACCTTCGCGGAACTCTACGCAGTCCTCCGCGGACCGTATTCCGGGCGTCTGAATGGATTCGGCGGGGAACCGTTTGTACAGAATAACGCCCGCTACGGCGGTCAGTACGTGGAGCCGGACAGTGTGAGAGATGTCGGTGAAAGAGGAAATTACAGTGGTTATGGTTCCTATGGAAATGGAGATCCGAATGGCGGATACGGCGCGTATGGAAACGGAAATATGAATGGAGGTTACGGACAGAATAACGGAAACGGGTATTCTTATGGACAGAACCAGAACAGCGCTCCAGACAGCTGGAGTGATGTGCCGCAGGAGACATATAAGTACAACGGACCGGAGCAGACCATCAATCCGTCTGTTTCAGAGCAGGCCGCTGCAAATGACCGCGGAACGGATGTGAAAAAATCGGAAGGTGGACCGGGACGCGGATATTATCTGAATGGAAAATTTTATTCGTATACGGATGATGAGAAAAGCGAGCAGTAACCTCTGGAAAACTTCCGGAGGCAGATTGGCAAAGAAAGGTGAGAAGTTTTAAATGGCAAAAGTATACGCGTTTGTGGCAGACGGCATGGAAGAGGTAGAGTGCCTGGCTGTGTGTGATTGCTTGAGAAGAGCAAAGGTGGATGTGAAGCTTGTATCCATCATGGGAAGAAAGATGGTGACAGGTTCCCATGGATTTAAGATCGAGGCGGACAGCCTGTTCGAGGAAATCACGGACGATGCTGACGTATTGTTCCTTCCGGGCGGACTTGCCGGAACGAACAATCTGAAGGCGCATGAGGGACTTGCAGAGATGTTAAAAGCCCATGCGACAGCAGGAAAACGCCTGGCTGCGATCTGCGCGGCACCGAGTATCTTAGGGGAGCTTGGCCTCGTGAAAGGCCACCGCGCCACATGCTATCCGGGCTTTGAGACGAAGATGGAGGGCGCGGACTGCAGAGGTGACGGCATCATCACAGACCGCCTGATCAGCACCGGGCGCGGTATGGGCTGGGCAATCGACCTTGGTTTAGAGCTTATCAAACTCCTGGTCAGCGAAGAAGAGGCTGAAAGGATCAAGGTAGCGATCCAATACATAAAATAGCCGTATGTTTGTGTAAATACAGGTATTCATCAGAAAGTTTTGGAATGCCCGGTGCACCAGGGCATTCCTTTTTGGCGCGGCAGGCCGCTGAAAGAATGTCAGGAACAGCAGATACGGCAGTCTGCGCCTGGAAAAAATTAAGGAAAACCGTAAAACCCCTGTGTTTTTCTGGAATTTTTACAATTTAGGTCTGGTCTTTTCAAACGTCTTATGTTATAATTCCAAGCGGTGCTATGTGCGCGTGACGGAGAAGTGATGCCTGCGGGCGGATTTTTCGCTGAGCGGCGGTCATAATGCCGGAAAACGTGTAACGCCAAAAAGCGGCAGTTACGAGATTATACGGGCGGGAAATTTCTATTCCCCGCTATCGATATATTTAAGGAGGAACTCATAAAATGAGCGTACAGGTGGAGAATTTAGAGAAGAATACGGCAAAACTTACAATTGAAGTGCCGGCAGAAAAGTTTGAGGAGGCTGTACAGCACTCCTATAATAAGAATAAGGGTAAATTCAATATCCCGGGCTTCAGAAAAGGAAAAGCTCCGTTCAACATGATCAAAAAAATGTACGGCGTTGGCGTATTCTACGAGGATGCTGTTGATGAAGTGATCGACGCAAGCTATCCGGACGCTGCAAAAGAGAGCGGTCTTGAGATCGTTTCCCGTCCGTCTATTTCCATTGAGGAGATCGAGGAAGGCAAAGCTTTCGTTTACACAGCAGTTGTAGCTGTTAAGCCGGAAGTTACTCTTGGCGAGTACAAGGGCGTAGAAGTCCAGAAGACAAAATCTGAGGTTACAGAGGAAGATATCGAGACAGAGATCAAGCGCGCAAGAGAGAAAAACTCCCGCCTTATCACTGTTGAGGACAGAGGTATCGAGGATGGAGATCAGGTAACGATCGACTTCGACGGTTCCGTAGACGGAAAGAGATTCGAGGGCGGCAAGGCTGAGGACTATCCGCTTACGATCGGTTCCCATACATTCATCGACAACTTTGAGGAGCAGCTCATCGGCAAGAAGACCGGCGAAGAGTGCGAAGTAAACGTAACATTCCCGGCTGAGTACCATGTAGAAGAGTTAAAGAACAAACCGGCTGTATTCAAAGTAAAAGTAAAAGAGATCCAGAGAAAAGAGCTTCCGGAAGCAAACGATGAGTTCGCAAGCGAAGTATCTGATTTCGATACAATGGAAGAGTACAAGAAAGATCTCTCCGAGAAGTTACATGCTGAGAAGGTAGAAGCAGCTAAGACAGCAGACGAGGATAAGGTTGTTGCAAAAGTTATCGAGAACGCAACAATGGAAATCCCGGATCAGATGGTCGAGGAGCAGGTCAACGGTATGGTCAACGACTATGCGCGCAGACTTGAGAGCCAGGGTATCTCCTTCAAGCAGTATGTTGAGATCACAGGCATGACAGCTGAGAAGATCGGCGAGCAGATGAAGCCGCAGGCGATCAAGAGAATCCAGACAAGACTTGTTCTCGAGGCAGTTGTAAAGGCTGAGAACATCCAGGCTGACGATGTTGCAGTTGAGGAGCAGTTCGACAAGATGGCTGCAGACTTCAAGATGGATAAAGAACAGATCAAGGGTATGTTCGGTGAAGAGCAGATGGCACAGTTAAAAGAAGACCTTGCTGTACAGAAAGCGATCGACTTCCTTGTAGCTGAGGCAAAGTTCGTTGACTAAAAAATATGTGAAAAAAGGTGGATTTCTGCCGGGCCGGTCCCAGACACAGGCGACAGATTCACCGGAAAAGTTACTGTTCACGCCTTGCGCAAACAGTAACTGATTTTGCCGATGCTTCGCATTCCGAATCGGCAAAATCCACTACCGCCACTGTATTGTACGGAATTTTCAGTTCAGAAAATTCCTACCCGTGTACAGTAACCCGGAAAATGCATAAAAAGGAATACTTTGGTAACAGATATAAAAGAAAAGATGGAGGAAAAAATATGAGCTTAGTACCTTACGTGCTTGAATCTACAAGCAGAGGAGAGCGTTCCTACGATATCTATTCCAGATTATTAAAAGACCGTATCATTTTCCTAGGAGAGGAAGTAAACGATGTGACAGCAAGCCTTGTTGTTGCACAGCTTCTTTTCCTGGAGTCCGAGGATCCGAATAAGGACATCAACCTTTACATCAACAGCCCGGGTGGTTCCGTAACTGCCGGTATGGCGATCTATGATACGATGAATTACATTAAATGTGACGTGTGCACCACCTGTATCGGTATGGCTGCAAGTATGGGCGCGTTCCTTCTCTCCAGCGGCGCGAAGGGCAAACGCTTCGCACTTCCGAATGCTGAGGTCATGATCCATCAGCCGTCCGGTGGAGCCCAGGGACAGGCGACAGAGATCAAGATCGTCGCAGAGCAGATCTTAAAGACAAAAGAGAAGCTCAACAAGATCCTGGCTGCAAACACAGGTCAGCCACTTGACGTGATTGCCCGCGACACAGAGAGAGACAACTACATGACAGCCGAGGAAGCTGCCGCATACGGTCTGATCGACCGCGTGATCTCCGGCCACTAGGACCGGACGGCGCGAAGGCGGAAAACAGTGCCGGAGCGCAGCGAGACATAAAGAATTTAGAATTGAGGTGCGAACATGCCAGTAAGACCAGAGGAAAAGATCAGATGTTCCTTCTGCGGAAAGAATCAGGATCAGGTCAGAAAAATGATCGCCGGTACCAACGGCGTCTATATCTGTGACGAGTGTATCGAACTCTGCAGTGAGATCCTTGAGGAAGAACTCGGAAACGAGGAGGAGAGACCGGATTTCTCCGGAATCAACCTCTTAAAACCGAAGGAGATCAAAGAATTTCTGGACGACTATGTGATCGGACAGGTTCCGTTTGCAATCGCAGATGCAACGACGCTGACTGAGGCCGGTTATGTCGGCGAGGACGTGGAGAACATCCTCTTAAAATTGATCCAGGCAGCAGATAATGATGTGAGCCGTGCGGAGTACGGTATTATTTACATCGATGAGATCGATAAGATCACAAAAAAATCCGAGAATGTGTCCATTACCCGTGATGTTTCCGGCGAGGGCGTCCAGCAGGCGCTGTTAAAGATTCTGGAAGGTACTGTTGCAAGCGTTCCGCCTCAGGGCGGCAGAAAGCATCCGCAGCAGGAGCTGATCCAGATCGATACGACAAACATCCTGTTCATCTGCGGAGGTGCTTTCGACGGTCTGGAGCGGATCATCGAATCCAGACTGGAGACAAGTTCCATCGGTTTCGGCGCGAAGATCGTGGATAAGAAAAATACGGATATCAGCAAGCTGTTAAAGCAGGCGATGCCGCAGGATCTGACAGGCGCCAGAGGACTCCGCGCTATCATGGAATCCGTCATGATGGATACGATGTACGAGGTTCCGTCTGATTCCAACGTGGGAATCTGCACCGTGACGAAGGACGCGGTGGACGGAAAGGAAAAACCGGAAGTCGTTTACCGCGACGTGACGGTGCCGAAAAAAGCATTGGCCGGAAGATCCAGAAAAGAGAGTAACGGGGAGATCGCGTAACGGACGGCGTTCCCGTATGAGAAAAATTGTACCTGCAGGACCCGTATCCCGCAGATAAGAGGGGCTGCTGCGCACAGAAATGTCACGGCAGCCTTTTTACACAACAGAAATTTGCCCGTAACTGCTGACAGGCATCGGAAAGAAGCCGGGCAGTTGCGTTCATAGGAGAAATAATGGAAGATAAGAAAATTACGATGCCGGCGGTGGCACTCCGCGGACTCACGATCCTTCCGGGAATGGTACAGCATTTCGACATCAGCCGGGAAAAATCGATCCGCGCCATTGAGACAGCCATGATGGGAAACCAGAAGGTATATCTCGTGACCCAGCGTCATCCGGAGCAGGAAACACCTGCGGTCGCGGATCTGTACCAGATGGGAACGATCTCCCAGATCAAACAGCTCGTGAAAATGCCGGGCGGCATCATCCGTGTGATGGTGGAAGGCGAAAAGAGAGCGGCGCTTCTCACTCTGTTTGAGGAGGGACCGTATCTGGAAGCTGAGGTCGAGGAAGCGCCGATGCTGGAAGAACAGCTTACCGACACTGTGAAGGAAGCCATGAGCCGGATCGTTAAGGAAAAATTAGAGGAATTCGGAAACGCGAATCCGAAGGCTGTGAAAGATTTTATCGGAAGTCTTCTTGTGATCACGGATCTGGAGCAGCTTCTGACCCAGACAGCAAATGAATTTCCGTGGGATTTTGCTGTGAAGCAGGAGATGCTGGAGTGTGATTACTGGAGCCATCTGTATGACCGGATCGTGTACTACCTGATGCGGGAACTCGAGATCCTTATGATCAAGCGGGATTATCAGGGAAAAGTGAAGGAGCACATCGATAAGAACCAGAGGGATTATATTTTAAGGGAAGAATTAAAAGTGATCCGTGAGGAACTGGGAGATGACAGCGGGACGGAAGATGCCGACGGATATATGGAACAGCTGGAAAAGCTGAACGCGGACAAGGAAACGAAGGAAAAGATCAAAAAAGAAATTCAGCGTTTCAAGGGTATGCCGGGAGGAAGTCAGGAGGCGAATGTTCTCCGCACTTATATAGAAACGGTGCTGGAGATGCCGTGGAAGAAGGTCTCAAGGGATAATCAGGATATCGTTCACGCGAAAGAGATTCTTGAGGAGGACCATTATGGTCTGGAGAAGGTTAAGGACCGTGTACTGGAATTCCTTGCGGTCCGTGCCCTCACAAAGAAAGGCACAAGCCCGATCCTCTGCCTTGTGGGACCGCCCGGAACAGGTAAGACCTCCATCGCGAGATCGGTTGCCCGCGCCCTCGGAAAGAAGTATGTCCGGATCAGCCTTGGCGGCATTCACGACGAGGCGGAGATCCGCGGACACAGAAAGACATACGTGGGAGCGATGCCGGGCCGTATCGCCGATGCAATGCGTCAGGCAGGCGTGTCAAACCCGTTAATGCTTTTAGATGAGATCGATAAGGTCTCTGCCGACTATCGGGGAGATGTCTCCTCAGCACTTTTGGAGGTCCTTGATGGGGAGCAGAACGTGAAGTTCCGCGACCACTATCTGGAGATCCCGCTGGATCTCTCAGGCGTTCTCTTTATCGCGACGGCAAATGATGCGTCGACGATCCCGAGACCGCTCCTTGATCGTATGGAGGTTATCGAGGTATCCAGCTATACAGAGAACGAGAAGTTCCATATCGCAAAGAAGTATCTCATTCCGAAACAGTTAGAGAGAAACGGCCTTACGGAGGAGATGCTTTCCTTCAGCGATAAGGCATTGGAGAAGATCATCCACAACTATACGAGAGAGGCCGGTGTGAGAAATCTGGAGCGCCGGATCGGTGAGATCTGCAGAAAAGCGGCGAGGGAGTTTCTGGAAAAGAAGAAAAAAACTGTGCATATCACAGAGGGAAATCTTCAGAAGTATCTCGGAAAAGAGAAGATCACCTTCGAAAATGCCAATGAGGAGGACGAGGTCGGAATCGTAAGAGGTCTTGCGTGGACAAGCGTCGGCGGCGACACACTTCAGATCGAAGTGAATGTAATGCCGGGTGATGGAAAGCTTCAGATGACAGGACAGATGGGTGATGTCATGAAGGAATCCGCGCAGATCGCGCTGACTTACGTTCGTTCCGTGGCAGACCGGTACGGTGTGGAGAGCAGGTATTTTAAGGAACATGACCTGCATTTACATATCCCGGAGGGTGCCGTGCCGAAAGATGGTCCGTCTGCGGGCATTACGATGGCAACAGCCATGCTCTCCGCGGTGACCGGAAAGAAGGTTTGCGCAAGCGTTGCCATGACCGGTGAGATCACATTGAGAGGCCGGGTACTGCCGATCGGCGGTTTAAAGGAAAAGACATTGGCAGCAAGAATGGCACATATGAAGAAGGTTCTCGTACCGGATAAGAACCGTCCGGATATGGCAGAGATCTCGAAGGAGATCACGAAAGGCATGGAGATCGTATTTGTGAAGACTATGGATGACGTAGTACGCGAGGCGTTCGTGTAATGCGAGGCTACAAAGGTTGGCGGCTTTCTGACAGGCCTTGCCTGTTAGAGGGCTGTTGACTCTGGTATGTAAAAACAATGGTAACGGTTCTGAGGGTCTGCGCATGTGCTGCGCCGACTGTAAGAAAGCATAGTTTGACAGGCAGAAATCCCAGCGACAAAGTCATTCTGAAATGGATTTTTGCGTGTGACAAGGAAAGTGCTGAAGTGTTACATACAAGGAGAAATATATGGTAATCAGAAATGTGGAACTTGAGACCGTCTGCGGTGTGACGAGCACACTGCCGGAGAACACGCTGCCGGAGTTCGCCTTCGCGGGAAAATCAAACGTGGGAAAATCTTCCCTGATCAACGCGCTCATGAACCGGAAGGCGCTGGCGAGAACGTCCTCCCAGCCGGGAAAGACCCAGACGATCAACTTTTATAATATCAACGGAGATCTCTACTATGTAGATCTCCCCGGCTACGGTTACGCGAAGGTTCCGCAGTCTGAGAAGGTAAAATGGGGCAGGATGATCGAGAATTATCTCCACAAATCCCAGATGTTAAAGTGCGTTTTCCTTCTTGTGGACATCCGCCACGAGCCGTCCGCCAACGATAAGACCATGTACGACTGGATCGTTTACAACGGCTTCCGTCCGGTCATCATCGCTACAAAGCTCGACAAGATCAAGCGCAGCCAGATCCAGAAGCAGGTAAAACTCATCCGCACCGGTCTCGGCATGGAAAAACAGGATATCCTGATCCCGTTCTCCGCCGAGACAAAACAGGGAAGAGAGGACGTCTGGAACCTCATCGACAAGATGGCAGCAGGAGAAGATCTTCTGACTGCCGAGGAGGAGATCCAGGCGGAGAAAGCTGCGGAATGGGCGGCGAAGAAGGCGGCGAAAGAGGCGCAGCAGAACCTTTAAATTTTGGAAGTACTGAAAAACGGCATCTGCCGCAGAATTTTACTGCAGCAGGTGCCGTTTTGACGTACGTTCAGAAATTTGCCGACGGCAGACTTCAAAACGCATATTTTAACCTTTCATCAAGGTCTTCATCACATAAGCGTAGATATCCTGACTCCGCTCCTTCCAGTGGCTGGCCATAGTCTCAGCCTGATCCTTGTCGGGGACGGAGAGGTCGAAGCCGATGAGGACAGATTTGCCTTCCCGGACTTCACAGTGGACGATATAGTCCTGATTTGTGGATTTATAGAAATCGGAGATGACGCCGACCTCGTTTCTTAAGCGGAATTTGTTCTCCTTTAAGTAGCTGTCGATATCCTCGATGATTGCCGGGGAGATGTTGTTTCCGAAGAAGGAGAGAGTGTCATCGCCCTCTTTGGTGATCTCATAGCGGGAGGAGTTGTGGGTGGATTCCATCCGGATCAGCCCCGCTTCTTTCAGTTCGTTTAACGCCTGCTGGAGCGTAAAGTATGTCGTATATTCGTGATCCAGAAAGAAATCCGTGAGCTGGGAGTTTGTCAGCGGAAAATTGACGTGGTCCAGCATGTAGAGGATCATTAATTTGTAGAGCGTGATCGGATCAGATAACATACACGTAGGCTCCTTTGGCAAAAAATCATTGGTAACGGTGAAAAACACAGTTACACGGAATGCGGTGATCAGGCGGAACCGGTCTTACAGGCAGAACACAGGAAGCTCCTTATAATCACTGCGAATACATCTATTTTACAGGTTTCCACAGCGGTATTCAAGCCCTTTTTCTTCCATCATATGAAAAAGGTCGAAATTTGTAGTGAATTTGATCAGGAAATGTGCTATGATGATACCACGTAATAAATCAGCAGGTCTGAGCATATGCCTGCGATGACCATAAGAAAGTTCAGACCGGCAGCTGGTTCTGACGATGCGGAATCGGAAGCGTTGGCGGAACCTGCAGCCTTCGTACATAATCGGATTATAAATATAAGGTGAAAAATATATGAGAGAACGGATCATGCGCCTTTCCAGAGGAATCGTGGACGCGGAGATGCCGAAGCTGTTTCTGGATCCTGTGAAGATCGAGGAGACTCTGGGGAGCGATACGGTTTATAAAAGAGAGCTATACTTAGCAAGTGAGAACAATTTATATATCAAAGGCCTTGCCTACTCAAGCCACAGCCGCGTGAAGATCTTAAAGAACGCATTCGGGGGCCTAAGAAACCATATTGTCTACGAAGTCGACACCTCCTGGTGCGAGAACGGAGACCTGATCAAGGGAAACTTCACGCTTGTAACAAACAGCGGAGAACTGGAGGTTCCTTTTCTTTTTCGTGTGGAAATGATCGAGTCTGTCCGTGTCCTGTCCACATTAAAATCTATGGATGATTTTGTGGAGCTGGCGAAAAAGGATATGGAACTGGCGCTGCGCCTCATGGAGTACCGGGATTTTACGGAAGCGCCGCTTTTTAAGGATCTGCGGATCCGCACGATCTATGAAGGATTAAGGGGACACGGAAACCGCCAGAATGCGCTGGAGGAATTCTTTCTGGCGACGGGAGTGAAGGAACCCATCGAGCTGACCTTATCCACGGCAAAGAAGGTCTATGACAAGCCGAAGGATATCGTGAATGACAAGGTCGTCCTGCGGAAAAATACCTGGGGCTATCTCTACATGGAAGTCCGCGCTGACGGTGATTTCATCGAGATCCCGAAGAAGGTCATCACTCAGGCGGATTTCGAAGAGGACCGTCTGGATCTGCGATTCAGGATCCACCCGGAGAGGATGCACAAGGGAAAGAATCTCGGCGCGATCCGCCTTCTTACCGTCCACGGTGACACCGTGATCCGGATCGAGGCTATGGGAGAGGAGCCGGATAGAAAGCGCG
>PPYE01560432.1_pt1 | contig 12424 bp, 9 predicted proteins | sample 1559881 | NCBI WGS metagenome assembly PPYE01 (sample SAMN08240022, study PRJNA423297) | Human gut metagenome, whole genome shotgun sequencing project.
CCATTAAGGAGGCAGTAACTTTGACAGGCGAAAACGAACTTGAAAATATAAACGAAAACGCGGCTCCGCTGGAGGGGGCGGAGGGCGCGGCGGGTTCATCGGGCGCAGAAGGCACCGACGTTCACCCGATATACGAAGTCCCGAAGCCGGAGGAACCGGAAGCAGCCGCACCTGCCGCTCCGAAAAAGGAGAGCGTGTTCCTCAGCGACTGGTTTCTTATGCTGGCGCTGTACGTCGTAACGCTTGCGATACACGTCCTGATGACGCAGGTCACGACTATGTTCAACCTCACCCCCGACGAGTACGCGGTTACTGCGGTTGCCGCATGGTTCAACGGCTACGACTGGTCGCAGACGGTGTCCGCCGGCGGCTACTACGGGTATTTCCAGAGCCTGTTCTACATTCCGGTGTTCTGGTTCGTTGACGACCCTATGCTCCAGTACCGCGTGATGATACTGATAAACGGCGTGCTGATGAGCTTCGCACCGGTCATCGTGTACTTCCTCGCACGGAAGTGGTTCGGCGTGCGGAAGCTTTCCTCCGTATTCATGGCGATAGTATGCGGAATGTACCCCGCGTACCTGCTGCTCACTAAGTACACCTGGAACGAAACGCTGTGCTGCCTGCTTCCGTGGGTGTTCGCGCTGCTGATGTACAAGTCGCTGAAGAGCTTCAAGGATACGTCGCACAGCAGTAAGGCGGTGTTCCGGCAGCAGCTCTGGGCGGCGCTCGCGGGGCTTACCCTCGTTGCAGCCTACGCTACCCACGGCAGAATGATCGCAATGCTCGCCGCCGGAGTGGTCCTGGAACTTGTGGTACTGTTCACGATGAAGCAGAAGGTGTTCGCGCTGAGCGGCTTCTTCTCAAGCGTTGTTGTGGGATTCCTCGCGGACAAGATGATCAAGGGCTACTTGCAGAATGTCCTGTGGCTCAAGGAGCAGTCCGACAAGGCCTCCGTGAATACCATCGAAAACACCCTCGGCAGAATATTCGACGCGGATCCTGAGAAGCTCATGCGCTTCCCGCAGACCCTGGTCGGACATTTCTTCTACTTTATCAGTTCCACCTGGGGCTTCGGAGCCATCGCGATGGTGCTGATAATCTCCGGACTGGCGATGTATTACGTCACCAGGAACCGCGCGAAGAAGGGCGCTGCTGAACTGACCGCCGACGGCAGGGCAAAGACATACATCACAAGTTCGCTTGCAATGTTCTGCTGGTTCGCTTTCCTGGTTATGGGCGCGATATTCGTGGTGAGCGTCGGCTTCAAGGCGACCTCCACGGTGTTCGACACCCGCGCCGATACAACGATATTCGGGCGCTACATCGAGACTTTCTTCCCCGTTGCGATATTCCCGGCGCTCATAATGATCTACCGGGGAAGGTTCAGCGTTATGCACAGCCTTGCGGCGCTTATCACCGCGGGCGGAATATTCGCGCTCACCGAGCTGCTGACCGTTCCGGCGGTCGTCGGCGACGGCACCACTGATAAGGGCGTAGTAAGCGCGATGATCCTCGGGATCACTCCGCTGAAGCTGGGCGAGGGTCTCAAGGACAAGATAACCGAAACGACATTTATCAAGATCATCGCCGTTGTAATGGCTCTGCTGCTTGCCGTGGTGATAATCCGGCTGATAACCGTGAAAAAGAACAGCAGCATGTTCAACTGGGTGACTATCCCGATGGGTGCGCTGCTTATGTACACCAGCCTCTACTGCTTCGACGGCTACACCGTGGTTCAGGGCAAGAACGCAAGCTACGGCGGAGAGTACGTCTCCGAGGCGCTCGAGATGATAGACGACAGCGGATTTGACGACGTACTCGCGTTCTCGCTGAAATCTGAGCGCTACGTAAAGGCGCAGTTCCTGTTCCCGGATATGCACGTGCGGCTTGCCTCCACGCTGAAAAAGCTGAATTCCCAGACCGCACGCCCCGACTTCATCATAGCCGACCGCGAGGATAACCTCCAGCTCTGGTCGGGCGACCTCTGGCTTGTCGGGGACGTCAACAACAATATCCACCTTTACGCCTGCACCAACGCAGCGCGTGAATGGTGCGAGGCGCAGGGGCTGGAGCTTTCCGCGCCCGCTTCCTTCGAATACAGCGGCAGGAACATTCCGTCGACAAGCTCAGTCACCAGGGACGGCGGCGCCGCCGTACTGCCGGAAGGCTCTGCGGTTTACACCAACTACTTCGCGCTCTACAGCTCCGGCGGCTTCACATTCACGCTGCGCGGAACCGGACTTGAGCAGCTTTCCATCGCGCTTACCTCCGACAAGAAGGCGAACAGCATCGATTACGAGATTGTATCCTCAGATGACGGCGAGATGGTGCTGAAATTCAATGCCGCAGCCGCAAAGACTGAAAACGTGCAGCTCAAGCTCACCAACCGCAGCGGGTCTCCGGTTACGGTCACATCGGTGAAGCTTACCAGGGATTCCGTAGCGCCGCTGATAATTCTTCCGGCGACTACCGCCGCCTGAGCGGAGGTACGCCATGCCGGTCATTAAAAAAGCAAAGCCTATGCAGCCCGCGCGCACCCTCTGCCTGGGATTCCTTATTATAATCACTGTGGGGGCGCTGCTGCTGTGGCTTCCGTTCTCGTCAAAGAGCGGCAGCACTTCATTCTTCGACTGCCTGTTCACCGCGACCTCCGCGACCTGCGTGACTGGTCTCGTAGTCGTGGATACTTACTCGAACTGGACGATATTCGGGCAGGCGGTCATTGCGCTGCTTATCCAGGTGGGCGGTCTGGGATTCGTGACGATAATCACGTTTTTCAACGTTGCCGCCGGGAAGAAGCTGGGCTTCCGCACCCTTGCGAATGTGTCGGACGGGCTTACTGAAAGCACCTTCCAGGGCGGACGCCGCATTTTCATCAGCATAATCAAGTATTCAATGATATTCGAGGGAGCCGGAGCCGTGCTGCTCTGCCTGCGGTTCGTTCCGCAGTACGGCGGCTACGGCGTGTGGATGGGCGTTTTCACGAGCGTCACCGCGTTCTGCAACGCCGGATTCGACCTGTGCGGGATATCCTCGCCGTTCGCGAGCCTCACCGGATATCAGAGCGACCCCCTGGTGCTCGTCACCGTTGCGATGCTGATAACCGTGGGAGGTCTCGGCTTCATCGTCTGGGAAAACTTCCTCAACATTCGTAAGGTACGCAAGCTCAGCCTGCACACCAAGGCGGTGCTGCTGACCTCCGCGGCGCTTACCGTCGGCGGAACGCTGTTCTACCTCCTCGCGGAATGGAACGGCGCTCTTGGCGAGATGAACTTCGGCGGGAAGCTGCTCAACGCGTTTTTCTCGAGCGTTACCGCCAGAACAGCCGGGTTCAACTCCGTGCCGATAGACGACCTGTCGGATTTTTCACAGCTCGGGACCTGCATACTTATGTTCGTCGGAGCCTCTCCGGCTTCCACCGGCGGCGGTATCAAGACCACCACGCTGCTTGTGCTGATTATGACTGTGGTTTCCTATATGCAGAGCAAGAACGACGTTGAGATCATGAAGCACAAGATAGACAAGCTGGCGGTCTACCGCACGCTGACCGTCACGCTGCTTTCGCTGACGGCTGTTATCCTCTGCTTCTCGGTGCTGTATTTCACGCTGCCCGAGGACGGCCGGGGAGTTCAGTGCCTGTTTGAAGCCGTGTCGGCGTTCTCTACCTCGGGACTTTCCGCGGGGATAACTGAAATTTCCGGAACACCCGGGCGTATACTGCTTATAATCACGATGTTCATAGGGCGCGTTGGCCCGGTGTCGCTGGTGCTTTCAATGCTTGTGAACTCCGCAAAACGCAAGAACATCGTTTACCCCGACGGGCAGATAATCGTCGGATAAATCACATGAAAGGAAAGCAATTATATGCAAACTGAAACCTTCACCCTGGGACCGCTTACGATGTACGTTTCCGAGGATCACCGCTTCGGCACGGACGCTTTCCTGCTGGCGTACTACGCGAACGTAAAGCCCGACAGCGTGGTTTGCGATCTGTGCACCGGCTGCGGAATAATCCCGCTGATATTCTGCAAGAACGTAAAGCCGCACCTTATCTACGCCGTGGATATACAGGAGGAAGCAATCGAGCTGCTGAAGATGTCCGTTGAGAAAAACCATCTTGAGAACAGGCTCCAGCCGGTCCTCGCCGACCTCCGCGAGCTGAAGCAGAGCCAGATCGGCTTTGAGACAATGGATATCGTCACCGCGAATCCGCCTTACATGACGAGCGGCTCCGGGTTTGAGAAGCTTGCAAGACCACAGGCAGTCGCACGGCACGAGCTGATGTGCAACATCGACGACGTGTGCTGTGCAGCGGGGAAGCTCCTGAAATACGGAGGTCTGCTGAAGATGTGCCACCGCCCCGAGCGCCTCGCGGACGTGCTGAACTCCATGCGCGAGAACAAAATCGAGCCGAAGAGCATTACGTTCGTGTTCAACAGCATTCTCGACAAACCATGGCTGTTCCTCGTGACCGGAAAGAAGGGCGGGAAGTCCGGCATGATCGTCGAGAAGCCCATGATACTGCGCAACGACGATAAATCCTACACCGAGGAGTACACAAGGCTATATGACTGAAACAGGTAAGCTCTACGTTGTGGGCACGCCTATCGGGAACCTTTCGGATTTCTCACCGCGCGGTATAGAAACGCTGGAAAGCGTGGACTATATCGCCGCCGAGGATACCCGGGTAACGCTCCGGCTGCTGACCCACTTCGGAATTAAAAAGCCGCTTCTGAGCTACTACAAGCCCCACGAAGCGGAAAAAAGCGCAAAGATCCTCGAGCTGCTGCACGGAGGGAACTCCGTTGCGCTGGTAAGCGACGCCGGAATGCCCTGCATTTCCGACCCGGGGGTGTACCTTGTTCAGCGCTGCTATGAGCAGGGCGTCCCGGTGGAGTCCGTCCCGTGCTGCAACGCAGCGATCGCCGCCGTTGCGATATCCGGAATAGACACCGCGCGTTTCGCGTTTGAAGGGTTCCTGCCGGTGGATAAGAAGGAGCGCCGCCAGCGGCTAGCCGAAACAGCGAAGCTCCCGCACACGCTGATATACTACGAGGCTCCGCACAAGCTGCGGCAGACCCTCGCGGATCTCGCGGAGGCTCTCGGCGGAACGCGCCGCGCGGCTCTCTGCCGGGAACTCACGAAGCTGCACGAGGAGGTCCTGCGCGGGACCCTCGGCGAGCTGATACAGCTATACGAGCAGACTGACCCCCGGGGCGAGTACGTCATCGTGCTCGAGGGAGCATCTCCGGAAGCACCGGAGGAAATGTCCATCGAGCAGGCAGCGGAACTTGCAAGGGGCTACGCCGAGGGCGGCATGAAGCTGTCCGAGGCATGCAAGACTGCCGCGCAGGCGGCGGGCGTTTCCCGCAAGGAACTGTACAAATTACTCTCAGGCGAATAACGACAGGTTATTACAGAAAGGAACGTAATTCTATGAAAACTATTCACGAAAGAGTTCAGAAGAAGATCGGCCCTACCGCTAAGGTAGTTATCCCGATAATCGGCGCTGTGATCGTTGTCGCAGGTGCGGTGGCTTACATCTGCATGAAGCTCGCAGACGAGATGCGCTACCATGAGAAGTGGAAGGACTACGACGAATGCGGCTGGCACTGAACTGCGGATGCGGCGAAATTGAACAGTTCCTGGGGCAGTACTCGCACTTTGGCGCACCGGTGAGGGATCTGTCCAGGTTCGAGGCTCTGTGCCATAAGCTAGGCGACCCTCAGGATAAGCTGCGCTATATCCACATCGTGGGTACGAACGGCAAAGGCTCCGTGGCGGAGTTCTGCGCCTCATCGCTTGCCGCGGCGGGATTCACCGCGGGGAAATTCACCTCGCCCTATGTCCGCAGCGTATGCGAGCGCATAGCGATAGGCTACCCCGACGGGCTGTATGAGATCTCCTGCGCCGACCTTGCGCGGCTCCTGAACAAGGTCGCCGACGCAGCGGAGCAGTGCGGCGGTCTCGAATTCTCGCAGTTTGAGATACTTAACGCGGCGGCGTTCCTCTTCTATGCTGAAAAGCAGGTGGACTGGGTAGTGCTGGAAGCGGGTATCGGCGGCACGCTGGATTCCACGAACGTGATAAAGCAGCCGGAGTGCGCGGTTTTCACCTCAATAGGTCTTGACCACACGAAGATACTTGGCGGCACCGTGGAGGAGATAGCGCGGTCGAAATGCGGCATAATAAAGGGCGGTAACGCTGTTGCGGCACTGGATATTCCGGAGCCTGCGATGGAGGTTATCCGCGAACGCTGCGCGCAGACCGGCGCAAAGCTGATAACTCCCGACCGCTCGGAGCTGGAGATACTGGAAAAGCCCGGGCTTCGCGGCAGCAGATTCCGCTACAGGGGACAGGAGTACCGCCTGAACCTCGGCGGAGCCTACCAGGTAACGAACGCACTTACAGCGATAGAGGCGCTGACCTGCACCGGAGTAACTCCGGCGCACATCGCGATGGGCATAGAGCGCGCCAGGATCCCTGCGCGAATGGAGCTGCTCCCAGGGGACATACTGCTTGACGGCGGACACAATCCGCAGGCGGCAAGGGCGGTGCGCTCAGCGCTTGAGGATTCCGGGTACGAGCGCCGGACTGCGTTCATCGGCATGATGAACACGAAGGATCACCGCGCGTTTCTACAGGAAATACTGCCCTGCTTCGACAGGGTGTATTTCTGCGACGGCTTCTCCGAGGGGGAGGTTCCTGCGGAGGAACTGCGCCGCATCTCCGGGCTTGACGGGGCGGAGATATTCCATTCTCCCCGTGAGGCTCTCAAGTTTGCGCGCCGCGACCACGAGGGCGGTCTGATGTACTTCGGCGGGAGCTTCTATTTTGCTGCCGCTGTGCGGGAATACCTTGTGTGATATCGAGTGCAAAATTAAAATGGGGCTGCGAAAACAGCTCCATTTTTCATAGTAAAAAAGGAGCCGCATGAAATATGCAGCTCCTTAATATTATCAGTACTCAACGCACCAGGAGGCTCTCCTGTGCCACGGGAGGTAATTTATCGGATTGAGGCGCGCGCCGTTCATTCCGTTGAGTCTCACCTCGAAGTGGCAGTGGTTGCCGGTGGACTGTCCCGTGGAACCAACGTCCGCAATGACCTCGCCCATAGTTACCTGCTGACCTACGTAAACGTGCAGATAGCTTGCGTGGCCGTAGACCGTCACCATGCCGTTCGCGTGCTGGATCATTACGCAGTTTCCGTAGCCGTAGTACCACGACGCCAGGATGACCGTACCGGATTCCGCGGCGTAGATAGGCGTTCCGTACGGCGCGGAGATATCAATGCCGCTGTGACCGTAGTATCCGCCGTAGCCGTACATCATCTCGGAGATCTGACCGCCGTCGCCGCCGACCGGCCACAGGAACTGTCCGATAGGCATGTTATCCGGTATGGTAGCGGTGACTCCCGCAGGCTTTGCCTTTGTGCCCATGGAGATTATCTCGGTCGTAGGCTCCTCTATAGTTACTCTCTCGATGACCTTGCGGCGGGTCTCAATGCCGTTGATGTAGGAAACGTTCGCGGTAACGCGCTCGGTTCCCTTTACGCCCTCCTGCACTATCGTGGAGGTTCCTTCGTAATGCGTGGAATCCTCGGTGTACGTGGTGTCGTAGGGAGTGCGCTCGTCGTAGGTCTCGGTCCTCGTGACGGAAACCGCAAGGAACGGCTCCTCCTGGTTTATCAGGATCTTATCGCCGATGAACAGCGAGCTGTCCATTGAGAAACCGGGGTTCAGCAGAGCGACCTCCTCCTCGGACATTTCGAGCTTGTCGAGTATGCCGTAGGGGGAATCTCCATCGACCACGGTGTAGTACGCCGCAACGCTCTTCTTAGAGGTGATGAGCTTTATTATCGAGTCCTCGCTGACGATACTTTCCGTAAGGTACAGCCCCGGCTCGTAGCTTATCTCGCTTTCAAACTGTACGGTCTCGTCGCCGCCCTCGCGGTACTGGTCGAGCAGGTCCTCAAGAGCTGCGTCTACGCGGTCTTTGGTTTCGAGCGCTCCGTAGAAGGAGTTTCCTATGTACATTCCGTATGCGTAGGAGATCTCGGCTCCCATGGATTGAAGCATTTTATCGGCGAGCTGGTATTTTGTCATAGTTGAGCCGTAGCCCACCATTTCAACGGTGTAGTCGCTGTTGAAGCTGAACATTTCGGTGTTGCTGTCGAGGTAGGTTATCCTCTGCTGCACGATTTTTTCCGCTTCAGTGAACACCGTCTCGTCTGAAACGTAGCCCATCAGGTCGCCGTTTACAGAGAGCCTCAGCGCGTAGGTCATGCTGTTGGCGTATGTCACCACGCTGAACAGGAACACGCAGCTAATTATCGGAAGCGCCCAGTTGCACAGCGTGACTGCAAGTCCGCGCTTTCCGAACAGAATGCGGCCTACCATGCGGAAACCAGCTATGCACGCCGGTACGATCCCGTCTGCATGGGCGCGGCGTATGTCGGCGCACCCCATTCGTAAAGCCATGCCGTACCTGCGGAACGGCGAGGCTATCTTCTCGCCGAGGATTTTCAGCCCGCTGAGTATCTTGCCGCCGAGCCAGCCCAGACGGCGGCCTATCGCGGCGAACAGCCTTGCCAGCGCCTTTCCGAGCGCGGCGAGCATGACCATCATCACCGAGAACAGGTATTCCCCGGCGGCTGACGTGTTGTCATATAAAGCGCCTGCGCTGACGCGGGTGCTCGTTGGATTTTCGTTGCTCATATTATCTCCATTACTTTTAACAAAGTACTGCGTTATTTTCTACACTTATGAAATATTATAGCACACTTCCGGGAAATTTGCAACCGCCTGAAGCGAATTCACGGAAATTTCAGACAAAACCGCCGGAAACGCGGTAATCAGCGCATTCCGGCGGTAATTTATCAGTTTTCTGAACTTTCGGAGCTTTCCGAATTTCCTGAGCTTTCCGAATTTTCGGCAGGCTTTTCGCCCTTCTTGTAGATCTCGCCGACCGGGTTCTGTACGTCGTAGACATCGTTGATATCGGAGATGTCGATACGCACGCTGAAGTCCATGACCTCTCCGGCGGCGGTGACTACTGAGCCGTCCTCGGTGAAGCTCGACGGATATCCCTGTTGGTCGATCTCAAGGGTCGTGGTCAGCCTTTCGAAGCTCTGGATATCCTCCTGCACGCCGGGCATTGAAGCGGAATTCAGCTTCTCCGGGTCGTAGGTGTAGGTGATGGAGGTCGGGCCGTCGCCGCTTTCGATTATCCCCGCGTTCCGGACAGCCTCCCCGGCAAGGAAGAACAGCCTGCCCTCCGCGTAGGGGTAGCGGTATCCGCGGTTGTACACGTTGTAGATGTACCCGTCGTCGTCGGAGCTGATGACCGTCCACTTCTCGTCCCCGGATTCCTTGTAGAAAAATTCCGCTCCGTCGCTGTACGCCTGCTGTTCTTCGCCCTGCCAGCTTCCCCAGTAGCTGAACACCATCTCGTCGTTGACGTTGAAATAAAAGCTGAACCGCATTATTTCATCGCCGGTGGTAAGGTCGGTCATGGTCACTCTGCCGCTGCTGAGGGTCTCGTATTTCTCTCGTGCGGCGGTGAATTTGTCGTAGCCCGCCGGGAGATTCGCTGCGCAGCCTGCGGCAAGGGAGATGGAAACAGCCGCGAGAACTGCGGCGATGGTCTTTTTCATAGATCCTCCGAAATTGCGTGTGTAAACGATTTACACTGCTTAAACAAATCAGGGCAGAAACCGTATGAACGGATCCTGCCCCTAAATCCTGATTCTTTGCAGCGAAACGCCGCTTATATGTCCCGAGTCAGATTACTCAGAGAAGCCGCTCTCTACGAGCTTAACGAGGCCGTCAACAGCGAGCTGCTCGTCGCTGCCGTCAGCGATGATGCGGATCTTAGCGCCGCCAACGATACCGAGAGAGAGGATACCGAGCAGGGACTTTGCGTTTACTCTGCGCTCTTCCTTCTCGACCCAGATGGAAGACTTGTACTCGTTAGCCTTCTGGATAAAGAAAGTTGCGGGTCTTGCGTGGAGACCAACCTGGTTCTTTACTTCTACGTCTTTCATGCACATAGTTTAAAACCTCCTAAAAAAGTTCTGCCGTAATGCCGGAAGTGAACTTCCGTTGTATTATCTTTCTTTGTTCTGCACTGCCGTTATATGCACTGCCTGAGGTGGGATCGCAGCTCTGTGCTGTCTTATCCCTTATCTCTTGGTTATAGTATATCCAAAAATGATTCAGCCGTCAACACAAAAATTGAAATTTAACACTTTTAACGCTGATTTTCAGTTTTTTGCAGAATAAATCATTTTCATTTCGCCCTGCACTTGTGAAAATTACACAAAAAACTTTCAACAAAATAATCAACATAAACATGAGTTTTCAACCAATTGCAGGATTTCTGCATAATTTCAGCCTTTCCGGGAAAAAATGCGCCCTGATGAACCGGGAGAATTTATATGCATTTTACACAATCGTCATATATAATACCTATTATATAAGCCTGCGTATCTGAATTTCAATGCAACCTTTTCAGGGAGTTCCTGGTATTATATACAAATGCCCCCCACGAAAGGAGTATGGTGATTATGAAAAGACGTTCTGTTATAGCTCTGCTGGCGGCTGCGGCGCTGCTTACAGGGTGTTCTTCCGGCGGAAACTCTGTGGAAGGTTCGGCGGTTTTGACGGGTTCATCGGGTTCAGCGGGTTCCGTAGGTTCTGTAGGTTCCGCAAGCCCTGCAAGCTCCGCGGAGCACGGAACTCCCGGCGCTTCCGGAGCTAGCGTTTCCGCCCCGGATTCCTCTGCGGCTTCTGCTGATTCGGGTGGTTCAGGCGGTTCAGCAGGTTCGGTTAGTCCGGTTAGTTCCGCTGATTCAGCGGCTTCTTCTCCGGTTATGTCTACCGCCGCGCCTTCAACTGCTGCACCGGAGCACTCCGCAGATGAGTCGCCCTCGGACGACTACGCCCCCACCGACATCGGCGGAGTTAAGAGCGGTGACAGCGGCATGGAGTTCACGGAAGGGGAAGTATTCGCGGACGTAGAAATAGCGGGGGTGGACGGCTTTGCAGATTGCCCCGGGCCGATAGACCCTATCGACCCTATCGAACCCATAGACCCGATAGAGCCTGAGGAGCCGTGGATAGACCCGCGCGCGGGACTTCTGACCGGCGGCGAGTGGAACGACAACGAAAACTGGAACTTCTGGAACAGCCTGTATTCCAGCAACAACTACGGCGCAGACTGGACGGGATACCTGGAGACCTGGCGCACCGGAATGGAGTACCGCGCGGCTGTGACGGTCAGGGACAGCTCCGGCGCTGCGGTTTCCGGCGCGAAGGTCTCCGGAATGGGGACTTCCGCAGTCACCGACAACAAGGGCAGGGCGTACCTGTTCTGGGCGAAGTCTGAAATGTCCGGCGGCGCCGAGGAATTCACCGTGGAATACGGCGGCAGCACCCAGACGTTCACGGAGGTGGTAAACGGCGGCATCGAGCCGGAATTCACGCTGGACGGCGCGGCGAAACCCGTTCCGAAGTCCCTCGACCTGATGATAATGTGCGATACCACAGGCTCCATGGGCGATGAGCTTGAGTATCTGGTATGCGAACTCGAGGACGTGGTGACGCGTATCCGCAGTGAAAACGCGAATGTCCCGACCCGGATAAGCGTGAATTTCTACCGCGACGAGGGCGACGAGTACGTAGTGCGGGAATACCCGTTCACCACCGACCTCGCGGCGGCGGTAACGGCGATATCCGAGCAGACCGCTGACGGCGGCGGGGACACTCCCGAGGCGGTGCACACAGCGCTGAAGAGCGCGGTTTCCCACAACTGGGACGAGGATTCCGTTAAGGTGATGTTCCTTGTGCTGGACGCTCCGCCGCACGGGGACGTGCAGATAATCGACGAAACGGTGAAGCACGTCGGCGAAGCCGCTGAAAAGGGCATACGCATAGTTCCGGTGGCGGCGAGCGGCGTTGACAAGTCCTGCGAGTACCTGCTGCGGAGCATGGCGCTGAAAACCGGCGGCACCTACACGTTCCTCACCAACGACAGCGGCATAGGGTACGACCACATTGAACCCACCATCGGCAGCTACGATGTCGAGAAGCTCAATGACATGATGGTGCGGATAGTCGGAGAATACCTCGAGTGATTTTGCAGTAAATCCGATGTTGTGCTTTCAAAGGCGGCGGCGAAATACCTCCGCCTTTACACATTATTGGTGAGCAAAAGGGAAAAATAACCTGCTATGGTTCTTGATTTATAAAAGATTTTTTAAAACCGCTTGCAAAAAATCTGCAAATGGTGTATGATATAAGCAGGAGCGGTTTCCCGTCTGGGAAATCGCATGAATTATTTACAGGGAACCTCTAAAAACCGGTTTGAAAAGGGAAAATGGGTAGAGTGCGCCGAATGCGATGAAAGCCGACGAAGTAAG
>PPYE01414022.1_pt1 | contig 12422 bp, 9 predicted proteins | sample 1559881 | NCBI WGS metagenome assembly PPYE01 (sample SAMN08240022, study PRJNA423297) | Human gut metagenome, whole genome shotgun sequencing project.
GTCGTAGAGAAACCGGCCGACGCTGCCGTCGGTCCAGCGCTTTTCCCGGGCGATGCGGCGCAGCAGCCCCTGCAGCGCGCTCTCGTCGTCCACGAGCACGACGCGCGTGGCCGTGACGAGATAGCCGCAGGCGAGCGGCTTGCCGTCCTTGCCCTGGCGCGGCAGCACGAGCGTGCCTGCCAGACAGTCCGAGCGCACCTCGGCCTTGCACACGCGCGCGTCGCGCGCCGGCGGTGTGTGGTGCAGCGTCCGCTCCAGACCGGGCAGCGCCGGCTGGTGCGACAGCTCTTCGGATGTCAGCAGCACGACGGCGGGCTGCTCCGGCGCGGGCGCGTGCTCCTGCTGCGTGAGCGTCTGCCCGATGGTATACCAATACAAATGCGGTCCCTCCCATAAGTCGCGGTGTTTTCCCCATTGTAGCACACCGGGCGCGCGGACACAACGTCCGGCTGGAAATCGGGGCGCGGGTGTGCTATACTGGGCAAAAATCGTACTTTGGGGGAAGTATTATGATCGTCTATTACACCGGCACCGGCAACAGCCGCTATGTTGCCCAGCGCTTCGCCGCCGCCCTCGGCGACGATCTCATCACCGCGAACGAATACATCCGAAACGACACGCCCGCCGACCTGCATTCCGACCGGCCGTGGGTGTTCGTCTCGCCGACGTACGGCTGGCAGATCCCGCACATTTTTGCGGCCTTTCTCCGCCGCGGCCGCTTCACCGGCAGCCGGAAGGCCTATTTTGTCATGACCTGCGGCAGCGAGATCGGCAACGCCGGCAGCCGCATCGCGGCGCTGTGCGCGGATATCGGACTCGATTATCAGGGCGTGCTGCAGGTCGTCATGCCGGAAAACTACGTCGCCATGTTCTATGTGCCAGGCGCGGAGGAGTCGGCGCAGATCATCGCGGCGGCGCAGCCGTCCATCGACGGGGGCATTGCCTGCGTGCAGCGCGGCGAGCCGTTCCCGGCGCCGAAGGTCGGCCCGCTCGACCGGTTCAAGACCGGGCCGGTGAACACGATCTTTTATCGGTGGTTTGTCAAGTCCGGGCCGTTCACGGTCTCGGATGCGTGCATCGGCTGCGGCAAGTGCGCGCTGAGCTGCCCGGTCAACGGCATCGACATCGTTGAGCGCCGCCCGCACTGGAATGGCGCGTGCACGCACTGCATGGCCTGCATCTGCGGCTGCCCGGTGTCCGCCATCGAGTACGGGCATAAGAGTCAGGGCAAGCCCCGCTACCAGTGCCCGGAATATAAATAAGAAACGATCCCTGCGCCGGACTTCCGACGCGGGATCGTTCTTTTTACAGATAGCACTCCGGCCGCCGCTGCCTGAGGTACGGGCACTTCTGCTCGCGCCAGAGCCGCGCCTCGGCGAGGTCGAGCTCCTGCACGATGAGCTGCACCTCGGGGAAAAACAGCAGGTCGCTGCCCGCGGCGGCGTCGCAGAAGGCGAGGGATCTTTTCAGGTTTTCGTCCATGCTCCCGGTCATGGACATCTGCGCCATGGCAAGCTTCATACGTGCGCTCCTTTCATGCGTCCTGCACGGTCAGGCGCAGCACGTCCGGCCGCGCGTAGTGGCCGCACACGTCGAGCTCCATGCGGCTCGCGGGCACGCACTGCATATCGAGATCGGCGTAGAGAATGTCCTCGCTGTCCCACACCGGCTGCACGACATAGTGCCCGTAGGGGTCGACGATGCAGCTGCCGCCGCGGCAGGGAATGTCGTTCAGGCGCGCGATCTCATCCGGGCAGTGCAGCCCGGCGGGGTAGTCCGCGCGGTGAAAGACCATGTCGCAGTTGATGAAATAGCACCGGCCCTCGAGCGCGATGTGCTGCACGGTGGCCTGCCACTCGGGGTTGTCGTTCGTGTTCGGCGAGATGTAGAGCGTCACGCCCTTTTCATACAGCGCCGTGCGCGCCAGCGGCATATAGCTCTCCCAGCAGATGAGGCTGCCCATCGGGCCCCACGGCGTGTCCACGACCGGGAAATACCCGCGGTCGGCGTCGCCCCAGACCACGCGCTCTGCCCCGGTGGGCTTGAGCTTGCGGTGCACGGGGGCGAGCGTGCCGTCCGGGCAGAAGATGAGATTGGAGTTATAGAGCGTGCCCGTCACGCCGTCGCGCTCCGACACGCCGATGCTCACATACGCGCCCGCGGCCTTTGCCGCCGCGGCGAGGCGCTCCGTCTCCGGCCCGGGTACGACAATGGAGTTGCCGCAGTACAGCTGCCAGTCCTTGCGGCCGTCTTCCTTGCGCGCGCCGACCGTGAAGCCGAACGTCATGCCGTACGGGTAGCCGGGGATGAACAGCTCCGGGAACACGATGAGCTCTGCGCCATGCTGCGCGCACTCCGCGATCAGGCGCACGGCCTTGTCCGTGCACGCGGTCTTGTCAAACAGCACCGGCGCCGCCTGCACCACGGCGATGCGGCACGTCGGTTTGAGATCTTTCATATGCTTGCCTCCCTGAAAGTGTTTTCTGCCCTTAAAATAACACGGCTTTGCTGGGAATTCAAGACGCAAAAACGCCCGCACGGTGTGCGGGCGTTTTCGGCAGCTTTTCAAAGACCTCGTAGAGTTTCGCCGCCGCAGCGGCGAAAGAAAGTCTGATCATTTTCTCCGGCGACATGCGCGGCGGAGAAAATACCGCTCGGCTCGCAAACGTGCGCGCACGGCGCGTGCGCTGCAGCGAGCCGCGATCTTTTCAAACGAGAGCCCAACGCAGTGGGTCTCGTTTGAGCGTGTCAAAACTCTGTTTGACACGCAAAAACGCCCGCACATCGTGCGGGCGTTTTCGGCTTGGCAATTTTCGCAAAAGGCTTCAGGAAGCCCTGGTCTTATCCGGGACGATCTTGTGCGCGATCAGGCACAGGAGCATCGTGCCAGCCATATCGGGCAGGGTGTTGCCGACCGGGATGTCCACGGTCATGAGCACGCGGTAGAGCACGAAGCCCAGCACCCAGACGACGGCGTTGCACACATCGAGCCTGCCGCTCGCACCGCCGCGTCGGAGCAGGAAGAAGTCCGTGATCTGGATGGCGATCATCGGCGCGAACACCGAGCCGATCAGGTACAGGAAGTTCGTGATGTCGTCCATCGGGAAGCAGATGGCGCAGACCGTGCCGATGACGGTCACGATGAGCGCGGCGTACTTGCCGTTGATCTTCTTCGACAGGGACTCGGCGGAGATGCCGGCGCTGTACGCATCGAGGAACGTCGTCGTGACGGTCGAGAGGATGAGGATGAGCAGCGCGGCCACGCCGAGGCCGGCCTTGACCATGATGAGCGCAATGTCGCCCTCGCCGGTGAAGATGGCGGCACCCATGCCGATGACGTACATCCAGCAGCTCACGACGCCGTAGGTCAGCGTGCTCGAGAGCGTGGCGGCGAAGGGCTTTTCGGCCTCGCGCGTGTAGTCGGAGATGAGCGGCAGCCACGACAGCGGCATGGCCACGGCCAGCTCGACCGCTGCGCCGAAGCTTAGGCTGTCGTCCGGCGCGGTGACTGGCGTGCCGCCGCGGAACACCACCACGCACAGCACGATCGAGAGGATGAACAGCGCCGCCATGGCGATCTTGTTGATCCAGCCGAGGTTCTTGATGCCGACGGCGATCCACACCACGATGAGCCCGCCGATGACGAGACACCACACCCACTTGCCGATGCCGAGCACGGTGTTCGTGGCCAGTGCGCCATCATAGATCATGATGGCCGTCCAGCCGACGAGCTGCAGTACGTTGAGCGCGGCGAAAAACAGGCAGCCGATGCGGCCGAAGCTCAGCTCGACCGTGCCCATGGCGCTGCGGCCGGTGCGGCCGCCGATGAGGCCCGCGAAGAAGAACATCGCACAGCCGATGACATGGCCGACGAGGATGGCGAGCAGGCCCTTCGTGAAGCCGAGGGGCGCAAAGTACGTGCCCGTGAGGATCTCCGCGATGGACACGGCCGCGCCAAACCAGATGAGGCTGTTCTGGAAGCTGGAAGTCTTTTTCACGCTCAGGCCTCCTGCCGGTATTCCGGCTTCAGGTCGAACGCATGGTCCATCGGGCCGGAGCCCGCGCCGAGGTCGAGCATGGCGGCCAGCGCGCCGGAGAGATAGTCCTTCGCGCGGCGGACGGCCGTGTCGAGGTCAAAGCCCTTGGCAAGGTTGGCCGCGATGGCGCTCGAGAGCGTGCAGCCGGTGCCGTGGGTGTTGGGGTTGTCGATGCGCTTGCCGTTGAACCACTCGTAGCCGCCGCCGCGGTACAGGAGGTCGTTGGCGTCGTTGAGCCGGTGTCCGCCCTTGCACAGGACGGCGCAGCCGTAGCGCTCGCTGATGGCTTTTCCGGCGGCGATCATGTCGTCGGGGGAGGCGATGGTCAGGCCCGAGAGCACCTCCGCCTCCGGAATGTTGGGCGTGAGCACGGTGGCAAGCGGCAGCAGCCGCGCCTCGAGCGTGGCGATGGCGTCCTCGGAGATGAGCCGCGCGCCGCTCGTGGCGACCATCACGGGGTCGACGACGATGTTTTGCGCCGCGTAGTGCTGCAGCCGCTCGGCGATGACCTCAATGAGGCCGGAGGACGCGACCATGCCGATCTTCACTGCGTCAGGCCGGATGTCGGTAAAGACGCTGTCGATCTGCTGGCCGAGAAATGCCGGGCTTACTTCAAAAATACCCTGTACGCCGGTCGTGTTCTGGGCGGTCAGCGCCGTGATCGCACTCATGGCAAATACGCCATTCATGGTCATGGCTTTCAGATCGGCCTGAATACCGGCGCCTCCGCTGGAATCGCTTCCGGCGATCGTTAATGCTGTTTTCATATTCTGTCTCCTTTTCAGCATCAATTTTGTTGAGCGACGGAAAGTGGTGCCCCCGATCCGCCGCTGTTTGTATGTTTGTCTGCGCCCGCGCGCAGGGAGTTACAGGTCCAGCGCCGTGCGCACGGCGGCTTTGAGCGCGCGCGTGGCGGCGGGAATGTCCGGCTGCGCGAAGATCGCACTCACGACGGCGACGCCGACAATGCCGCTGCCGGAGAGCCGGGCGACATTGTCCTTCGTGATGCCGCCGATGGCAATGACCGGGATGGACACTGCCGCGCAGATGTCGCGCAGGGTGTCATAGCTCACGGCGTTGGCATCGGCCTTCGTCCCGGTCGGGAACACGGCGCCCACGCCGAGATAGTCCGCGCCCTCGCGCTCGGCCAGCAGCGCTTCTTCCACCGTCTGGGCCGACACGCCGAGGATCTTGTCCGGGCCGATGAGCGCGCGCACCTTGCCGGCCGCCATGTCGCTCTGGCCGACGTGCACGCCGTCGGCGTCCGTGGCCACGGCGAGCGCCACGTTGTCATCGAGCACGAACGGCACGCCGTACTGTTTGCACAGTGCCTTGAGCGCGATGGCCTCCTCTTGAAAATGCGCCTCGTCGAGTTCCTTTTCACGCAGCTGCAAAAACGTTGCGCCGCCCTGCAGCGCCTGCTCAGCCTGTTCATAGAGCGTCTGGCCGTGCAGCCACGAGCGGTCGGTCACGGCGTAGAGCAGCAGAGATGCGTTATCGCAGTTCATACTTGGCTCCCTTCTCCAGCGCGTCGCCGGTCATGTTGAAAATGGCATCAATGATACGGTTGCGGTAGGTGCTGTTGCCGTCGCCGGGCTGCATGTTGGCCCAGCCGATCTCGCCCGCGAGCCCCATCATGCACACGGCGGCCGCCGCGGCGGCGAGCTTGTGGTCGGGATTGGCGACCAGGAACGCCGTCATCAGCGCCGAGAGCTGGCAGCCCGTGCCGGTGATGCGGCTCATCTCCGCGCGGCCGTTGCGGATGCACCAGCAGCGCTCACCGTCGCTCACGAGGTCGATCGCGCCGGTCACGGCGACGATGCAGCCGGCCCGCTGCGCGAAGGTCTTGACGAGCTGCACGCCGTCGTCGAGATTCGCCTCCGTCACGGCGTCGACCGCGTCAGCATCCACGCCCTTGGTGCTGCCGCTGCCGGTGCAGAGGGTCTTGATCTCGGAGATGTTGCCGCGCACGGCGTCAAAGCGCACCTCCTGCATGAGACGGTTGGCCGTGTCGGTGCGCAGACGGCTCGCGCCCGCGCCCACGGGGTCGAGCAGGACAATGTGGCCCAGCTCGTTTGCCTTCTTCCCGGCGAGGAACATCGACGGGATGGTGTTTTTGTTGAGCGTGCCGATGTTGATGTTCAGCCCGCCGCAGATGCTCGTGATGTCCTCGACATCGTCGGCATCGTCGGACATGATCGGCGAGCCGCCGGCCGCCAGCAGAACGTTTGCCACGTCGTTGACGGTGACGTAATTGGTGATGTTGTGCACGAGCGGCGTTTTCGCGCGCACGTTCTCCAGCATGGCCTTGAGCACTTGTTGCATAAATCATGACTCCTTTCCCGGAAGATCTGCACGAAAAAAACAGCGGCGCCCGTAAAGAGTGCTGCTGTTGCGGTCCGGCAGTATGAATCCCTACGTTGGCATTGTCCAAATCAGGTATGCGGGTCTAAGCGGATGCTTACTCTCAGCCGAGCGGCTCCCCGTGTTTGTTCACTTCATGATAGGACGAAACCGCCGGCTTGTCAAGGCAGGAATGTAAAATCTTCACCGCTTTGCGGCACGGGAACTTTACATGGCTGCGGTTTTAGACTTTACACGCGCTGTGTAAAACAGAAACGTGAGCTTGTAAGAGCCAAAATCTTGAATGTTACAGGAGGAAGAGATGAACCATTCCAAACGCATCGGGTCCCGCCTGCTGCCGCCCGCGCTTTTTCGCATTTGCTGCTGTATTTTGGTTGCAATCGGGCCTCCGGCATGATACAGTTAAAATGCCGTGTAATAACTGCTTTTACACAAGGGCGGCTGCAGATTTTACACGGTGAGGAAGGAATACAGTTGTGCGGCAGGGGGCCGTGCAATGTTGTAGGAATCTAAAAAACAGGAGGAAGAAATGAAAATCAGAATGCACAATGGAAGCAGACTGCTGTCGCTGCTGCTGGCGGTAGTCCTTGTCTTCACACTGACGGTTCCGGCTCTTGCGGCGGACAAGCCGCAGGACATGAACCTGAGGATCGCCGTCATGTCCGACCTGCATTATCTCTCGCCGGATATGATTGCAGACACGGCGGACTTTGAGCATGCACTCAACAGCGACCGCAAGCTGCTCAAGGAGAGCTCCGCAATCCTGTACGAAAAGTTTGAGCAAGTTCGCGCGGACAAGCCCGACATCCTTCTCGTGTCCGGCGACCTGACCAAGGACGGCGAGCAGGAGTGCCACGCGGCGCTGGCAAAGCAGCTGCAGCAGCTGCAGCAGGATATTCCGGGGCTGAAGATCTATGTCATCAACGGCAACCATGACATCCGTAATTACAATGCCAAGAACTTCAACACCCCCGACGGTAAGGCCGTGCCCGCCACGCGCACGCACCCGGAGGACTTCAAGCGTATCTACGACTTTGTCTACTCCGATCCGACCGTCATCGCGACCTTCACCCCGGCCGCGGGCAATGAGGCCGGCGGCCTGTCCTATGTTGCGCGACCGGTCGAGGGGCTGACCATTATCGCCATGGACACCTGCCGCTACAGCAAGGAGAACACCTCCAACGGCACGGATGAGCATGAGACGAGCGGCGCCATCAGCGCCGATCTGGAAAAATGGGTCATCGAGCAGACTGCCGCCGCCAAGGCACGCGGCGACCTTGTCATCGGTCTGGAGCACCACGGTCTGGTGCCGCACTTCGATGTCGAGCCCACCATCCTGCCCATGTACCTCGTCAACGGCTATGAGCGCATCGCGCAGGAGTATGCCGATGCCGGCATGAGCGTCGTCTTCACCGGTCATATGCACGCGGTCGACATCGCTGCCATGACCACGAAGGCCGGCAACACCTTCTATGACATCGAAACCGGCTCTGCGCTGACGTATCCGTGCCCGATCCGCTTTGTCGACCTGCGCCGCAGCACCGTCGGCGGTGAGACGAGCACCTACATGAGCGTGAGCACCAAGACGCATACCGGCCCCATCCATTACACAGATCCCGCCACGGGTACTGCGCATGTGATCGATGACCTGACCGAGTATGCCCGGGAATTCGGCTTCTCGACCGATATGCTCAAGACGGTCGCGGGCGACTTCGTCAAGTCCTTCTTCGGCAAGTATCTGCCGAATGACACCTGGCCGGTCACGAAGATCGTGGCGAACATCGACCAGATCATTGACGACGTGGCCGCCGTCCCGATCGCGGACGGCAAGGACCTGCTCGACTTTGCCAACTGGATCTACCAGTGCAACCTCGCCGGTGAGGACGACGGCAATTATCCCGCCTGGGTGCAGTCCGGCGTCGACCAGCTCAAGAGCGGCGCGCTGCTCGATCAGGTGCTCAACATCGTTGCCAAAGACGCGTTCGGCCGCGGCAGCGTGCTGTTCACGAAGTTCCAGGGCCTGTTCACCCGCTATCTCAAGAGCCAGCTCAACGACCTGCTCGTGAAGATCGTCGTCTCCATGAGCGTGGACAACAACTGCCCCGACGACAATGACAAGACCATCCTGCTCGAGGGCAGCAGTGCGCAGGTGCGTCTCCTGCCGGTCACCGGCAGCAGCGCCGCCGTTACGCAGGCGTACGTACAGGGCAGCACCGCGACGGTGTTCCTCACCAGCCGCCAGCTCCGTGCGGCCACAAATGCGCAGTCCGGCGCGACCGTGACGGTCAACGCCACAGATCCCGTGGCCGACACGGTCATCCTGGCCGGCCGCTCGATCGCCAATGCGCGCAGCGCGGGCGTTGCGGCCCTGCAGGTGCAGCTCGCAGCCGGCACCGTTACGCTGGATAGCGCCGCGCTCGCGGCGCTTGACCTGCACAAGGACGTGGCCGTCTCGCTCACGGGGGCGTCGCTCAACGCGGCGCAGCAGCGTGCCCTCGGCACGCAGGCCGCTACGGCGACGCTTGCCAATGCCTCCGTCACCGTTGACGGCGCGGCGGAAAGCTACCCCGCCGGCAGCGTGCGCGCCAGCGTTCCGGCGCGTGCAGCGGATGCGCTCACCGCGTGGAGCCTTGCCGAGGACGGCGCCATCTCGGCCGTCGGCGGTGCGTGGGATGCGCAGCAGCAGACCTATACCTTTGATGTTGTCTCCGGCGTGACGGCCATCGCGCGCTTCCCGTTCACGGATGTGCCCGCCGGCAGCTGGTACTACGGCGCGGCGGCCTATGCCTACAACAACGGCCTCTTCGACGGCACGTCTCCCACGACGTTTGCCCCGAACGCGGTCATGTCCCGCGCCATGCTCGTGACCGTGCTGTGGCGGCTCGCGGGCGCGCCCGCGCCGAAGGGCGTCAACACGTTTTCCGATGTGCCGGGCGGCACATGGTACACGGACGCCGTCACCTGGGCGGCGGAAAACGGCGTGGTCTCCGGCATCGGCGGCGGCTGCTTTGCTCCCAACAGCAACGTCACGCGCGAGCAGACGGCCGTGATCCTCTTCAACTACGCACACAGCCGCGGCTATGACGTGGGCGCGCGCGCCGATCTCTCGGCGTTCCCGGATGCCGGCAGCGTGTCCGGCTGGGCGCAGGATGCGCTCTCGTGGGCCAATGCAGCCGGCCTTATCAACGGCACGGTGTACGGCGGACGGACAATCCTCGACCCGCAGGGCAGCGCTTCCCGCGCGCAGGTCGCCATGATCCTCAGAAGCTACGCCGAGCACGTGGTCAACGCCTGATCCTCTTTTTGATATTTCTCTCACAGCACAGCAATTTCCCGGCGGGGGCGGCATATGCCGCCCCCGCGCACTTTTTGCGCCTGCCGCTTGGGCATCTGCTGCACGCCGGGGCGCAAAAAAATGCGGAATTTGTGAAAATTTGCGGTTGACATTTGCGCGCGAAGTTTTTATACTCGAACCATCAGGATTTTTCATCAGAATCGGAGCAAATATCATGAACCGTAACTACTATTTTGCATACGCTTATTACTTTACTATGACAATATAGTAAGGCTGATTTGTGATGCAAAAAATAGCTCGGATCCCGAGAATGTTTCATGCGGCACAGGTTGAGCCTGTGCCGCATTTTTCTTTTGAAAAACAAAAACAAAAATTCAGGTAAATACATCGGAGGTAATCATCATGATCGTCGTACTCAAACATGGCGTGGAAGCAGCAAAGCGCGAGCAGCTCATCGACTGGCTCAAGGGTCAGGGCCTGACCATCCACATTTCCGAGGGAGAATACCAGACCGTGCTCGGCCTCGTCGGCGACACGACCCGCGTGGACATGGACCTGATCGGCAGCCTCGGCATCGTCGACAGCGTCAAGCGCGTGACCGAGCCCTTCAAGTGCTGCAACCGCAAGTTCCACCCGGAGGACACCGTCGTCGAGGTCGGCGGCGTGAAGATCGGCGGCGGCAACTTCGTCATGATCGCGGGCCCCTGCTCCGTCGAGTCCGAGGAGCAGATCGTCGCGGTCGCAAAGGCCGTCAAGGCCTCCGGCGCGAACATCCTGCGCGGCGGCGCGTTCAAGCCCCGCACCTCGCCCTACGACTTTCAGGGCCTGAAGGCCACCGGCATCGAGCTGCTCAAAACGGCGCGCGCGGCCACCGGCCTGCCGATCGTGACGGAGATCATGGGTGTTGAGCATCTGCCGCTGTTCGAGGATGTGGATATCATTCAGGTCGGCGCGCGCAACATGCAGAACTTCGACCTTCTGCGCGAGCTCGGCAAACTGCGCAAGCCCATCCTGCTCAAGCGCGGCCTTGCCAGCACGCTCAAGGAGCTGCTCATGAGCGCCGAGTACATCATGGCCGGCGGCAACGAGCAGGTCATCCTCTGCGAGCGCGGCATCCGCACGTTCGACGATTACACCCGCAACACGCTCGACCTCGCGGCCGTGCCCATGCTCAAGGAGCTGACGCACCTGCCCATCATCGTCGACCCGAGCCATGCGACCGGCATCGCCCGCCTGGTCGAGCCGATGGCGCTCGCCGCGACGGCCTGCGGCGCGGACGGCCTCATCATCGAGGTGCACAACGACCCCATGCACGCCCTGTGCGACGGCGCGCAGTCCCTGCGCCCGGAGGTCTACGACGACGTCGCCAAAAAGGTGCGCAGCGTCCGTGAGGTGATCGCGAAATGACGGTCGGCATCGTTGGCCTGGGCCTGATCGGCGGTTCTTTTGCCAAGGCGTATCACGAAGCGGGCGCGACCGTGCTCGCCTGGAACCGCAGCCGCAGCGTGCTTGATTTCGCCGTCATGAGCGGCGCGGTGGACGCCGAGCTCACGGAGGACAACATCGCCGCGTGCGATCTTGTGCTCATCGCGCTCTACCCGGAGGCGACCATCGAGTGGTTTCGCCGCATGGCCCCGCACATCGGAGCGCACCCCGTCGTGCTCGACTGCGGCGGCACGAAGCGCACCATCTGCGCCGCGTGCTTCCCGATCGCAAAGGAATACGGCGTCACGTTCCTCGGCGGCCACCCGATGGCCGGCACGCAGTATTCCGGCTTCAAGAACGCGAAGGCGACCATGTACCACGGCGCGCCGATGGTCATCGTGCCGCCGGACTTTGACGATGTGCTGCTGTTCGACCACGTCAAGCAGCTGCTCCAGCCCGCGGGCTTTGCGCGCTTCTCGTTCACGACGGCGGAGGCGCACGACGAGATGATCGCCTTCACCTCGCAGATGGCGCATGTGGTCTCGAACGCATATATCAAGAGCCCCACGGCGTCGCAGCACAAGGGCTTTTCCGCCGGCAGCTACAAGGACATGACCCGTGTCGCGTGGCTGAGCCCCGAGATGTGGGCCGAGCTCTTTCTGGAAAACAAGGACAATCTGCTCCATGAGCTGGACATGTTCATGACGCACCTGGGCGAGTACCGCGACGCGATGGCGCGCGACGACCTGCCCGCGCTCACGCGCCTGCTCGATGAGGGCCGCCGGCGCAAGGAGGAGGTAGACGGCCGATGACGACCATCCACGTGACTGCCTCGCGCGACTATGACGTGCTGGTGCAGCCGGGCCTGCTCGACGACGCCGGCGCGCAGATCGCGCGCGTGCTCGGCACGGGCCGCACGGCGGCCATCGTCGCGGGCGAGACCGTGGCGGGCCTGTATGCCGGGCGGCTCGCGGCATCGCTCACGCGCGCGGGCTTTCGCGCCGTGACGTTCACCTATCCTGGCGGCGAGCACTGCAAGACGCTCGCCACCTATGCGGCGCTGCTGGACTTTCTGGCCGCGCACCGCCTGAGCCGCAGCGACCTCATCGTCGCGCTCGGCGGCGGCGTGACCGGCGACCTCGCGGGCTTTGCCGCCGCGACGTATCAGCGCGGCATCCCGTTCGTGCAGGTGCCGACGACGCTGCTGGCCGCCGTGGACTCCTCCGTCGGCGGCAAGACGGCCGTGAACCTCGCAAGCGGCAAAAATCAGGTCGGCTGCTTCTATCAGCCGAGCCTCGTGC
>PPYE01208937.1_pt1 | contig 12419 bp, 7 predicted proteins | sample 1559881 | NCBI WGS metagenome assembly PPYE01 (sample SAMN08240022, study PRJNA423297) | Human gut metagenome, whole genome shotgun sequencing project.
TCTGCTCCATGCATATTTTCCAGATAGAATCCGTCACGGAAAGCCCGCCATGTTTCATCGAATATCTGAGCCCATTCCTGACTGTAGTCAATGGGAGCAATCATGTCGTCCAAGTTGACGTTCTCTTCCAATGAGGCTTTAGTGCATGGAAAATCACAGATATACAGATTATTTCCTTTAAAGAACAATGCTTTCCTATGATTGGCAGCTACATCCATATATGCTCCTTCGGCCACGGTTTCTTCTTTTTGTTCGGTCAAATCATATACTTTGGTACTTCTACCACTGGCATACCACACTTTTTTACCGTCTGAATAGAAATTATCGTAGTTACCTGCTTGTAAAGGCAGTTTAATCAGTCTTCCGGGCAAGCCTTCCGGATCAATTTTAACTGCATTATTTGTGGCTTCCGTTTTTTTATTGACAGCATCAGTTGCCTGTTGTTCTATGCTGACCATTTCATCCGAAGGTAATAAAGGTGATGGCGTATCATTGGCGAGCATGGCCATATAGACTCCTCCCATACGATTATAGGCATGGTTCCACTCTGTCTGGCTGTAAATGGGATTAAAATCTCTTTCGGAACTGAATATGAGGTATTTTCCATCTGTGCTGAAAACAGGTGAAGAAGAATTGTACCATTTTTCGGTTACCGGATATTCCTTACCTGAAGTCAGATGGTATACATAAATGACACTCATGTTATTAGCTCCGGATTTAGTATAGGTAATCCACTGGCTGTCTGGTGAATAGTTTACTTCATAGAACTCTCCTTCCGGATTCTGCATGACAGTCCGTTTCGCTTTTGAGGCAATATCAACTTCTACGATACGGTTTTTACGGTCGGTATAAAGTATTTTCTTGCTGTCCGGGCTCCACATCAGTTGGCGGATATAAGTATCATTGTTTTGGGTCAGTTGGATGGGATCACCCCCTTCGATAGATTGCAGCCAGATTTCAGTTTCACCGGTACGGTCACTGATATAGGCTATTTGTTTACCGTTCGGACTCCATTCCCCTTCCCGTTCATTGGCTCCCGGGGTGCGGGTGATATCACGGGTTACCCCTTTTTCGGCAGGAACATCGAATACCTCTCCGCGGGCAGTTACTGCCAGGCGGTGCCCATCCGGTGAAAGACTGGCGGCAGTCAGGTTATCTGCTACCCGTTTCATTTCTTTTCGGGCATAGATATTGTCTGAAGTCAGCGTGATGGAGATTTTTTCTGATTTGCGCGTTTTAGGATCCAGTTTATAGAGGTATCCTCCATGTTCGTAGACAATAATTTGTCCGTTACTGCTGGGGAATTTTACATCATAATCCGTATAGTGGGTTACTTTTTCAGTTTGTTTGGTCCGGATATTATAAACAAAGATATTCATGGTGCGATCCCGATCGGAAATAAAGTAGATTTCCTCTCCTATCCACATAGGGATAATATCTTGTGCAATATTATTGGTGATATTCTCTACTTTCTTGGCAGCCGGATCATAAATCCAAATGTCATCTGCCATGCCACCGCGATAATATTTCCAATTACGGAATTCTCGCATAACCCGGTTGTAAGCCAGCTTTTTTCCATCGGGGGAATAGCTGCAAAAACCTCCTTCGGGTAATGGAATCACTTCTGACATTCCTCCGTTTTTCGATATACTCCACAGCTTGCCATCGAAACCGTCACTGATACGATTGCGGTAGACTATGTTTTTTCCATCTGGTGTCCAAGTCATTACAATGTTATTGGGACCCATTCGGTCTCCTAAGTCATCCCGGCTGTTTGTTGCTGTATAGGTAAGCCGTTGGGGTTCGCCTCCATCGGTTGGAATCAGATATACTTCAGTGTTACCGTCATATTGACCGGTGAAAGCAATTGATTTTCCATCCGGAGAAAAACGTGCGAACATTTCATAACCGATATGAGAAGTCAGCTTTTGTGCTTCTCCTCCATTCAAAGGTGCTTTGTACAGATCTCCGGCGTAAGAAAAGACAATGTCGGAGCCATTGGTAGCGGGGAAACGGAGTAACCTAGCCTCATCGGCATGTCCGGTGAAAGCTGTTCCTGCCAGTAACAGGGAGAATAATAGCTTTTTGTTCATTTTATTTAGGGTTTGATTTTCGTCGGAAACAAAGTTAGGTATTATTTAATAAAGATGGATGCAAGTATAGTAGATAAAGATTTGATTGAAAGAATAAACAAAGGAGAAGAAAAAGCTTTTGAGGTTTTATATAATAGCTATTTTGTCTATCTCTGTGCTTGTGCTAATTCTTATATCTTTAACCCTGTGGAAGCGCAAGATATAGTTAATGAAACTTTTGCTAAAATATGGTATAGGCGTGGTGAGTTATCTTTTCCTATTCATGCTTATTTGATACGTGCTATTCAGAACGGGTGTTTGAATTACCTCCGTTCGCTTCACAGCCGTGAAAGAATTATAGATGAATACCGTGAAGCATTACTTGAGTATCAAGAAGAATTTTGTGCTTCCGAGTGTTCGCCTTTGCAAGAAATGGAATTAGCTGATTTGGAAAAATCAGTCCAAAATATAGTGTCTTCCTTGCCTGATAAATGCAGGTTCATTTTTGAGCAATATCTTTATTCCAATCTGACTCCTCAAGAGATTGCAGATAAAAATAATATTTCAGTCAATACAGTCAGAGTACATGTAAAAAATGCCATGGATAAAATAAGAGAAAAGGTGGGATCTAGAGTAGGGATTCTATTATTTTTTCTTTTCTAAAAAAAGAATGAAAAAAATCTGTTTTTGGCTTAAATGTTTTGTCTGTTGCTTGTGTATTATCTATAGTAGATAATTCCAAAGATATAAAATGAACAGCCAAATAGATGAATTTGAACGAATAATGCTGGATTATCTGAAAGGCGAAATCTCGTCTGAAGATATGCAGAAACTAACTATATTACTGAAAAGAGAGAATGCTTGTCGCGAAAAATATCGTGAAATAGCCCGTTCTTATGCATTGGCATCCTCTTCTTGGTTTGCACGCAGGAAAGAGCAAAACTTTGAGCAATTGTGTGATACATTGAATTTCTATTCTTCTCGTAAACATTCTTTTTTCCGTAAAATAAGCGTTTGGAGAAGCGTTGCTATATGGACTTTACTGATTGGTTGTAGTATAACATTCTTTTATTTATATCATTCGTCTAGTCCAGAAGTTCTTACTCCTTCTTATTGTCAGATTGAGGTTCCCCAGGGGGCCAGTTCGAAATTATTATTGCCTGATAGTACCATTGTTTTTCTGAATGGGGGGACGGTTTTAAAGTATGATGTTTCTTTGCAGCAGCGGACTGACCGGAAAGTTTTTCTTTCAGGTGAGGCTTATTTCAAAGTTTCTAGAAATATGCTCAAGCCTTTTATTGTTCATACGGGGGAATTGAATATAAAAGTATTAGGTACAACATTTAATGTGGCTTCTTATCCTGATGATGCGGAAATAAAAGTGAGCCTTGTGGAAGGTAGTGTGAATGTTTACACTACTTCAGATGCTAAAAAGAATATTCTTCTTTCTCCTGATGAGCAAGCTGTTTATAATAAAAATGATAAGGTATTGTCTATGAGAAAGATAGATGCGGTATCTCAAGCAGCATGGACTACAGGAAGACTGGTATTTGTTAATGAAAAGTTATTTGATATTTTGAAAACAATCGGGAAAAAATATGATGTACAGATACTTGTGCAGTCTCGGAAAGTGTATACTGAATATTTTTCAGGAAGTATAGATACGAATCTGACTTTGGATGAAATTCTTTCTTATTTAGATGTGGATAATAAGTTTATGTGGAGAAAGAAAGGAAAAACAATAGTTATTACAGACCGGTAACTGATAGATAAAAAGTACTGTGAAAAGTACATGCTTAAATAATTGTTAACTAAAAATTCTAAGTATGAAAAAAAACTTTTGTAAAGTTCGTAGGGGGCATTGCCTCTCTCTTGTATGGATAGTTTCATTTCTACTATGGGGAAATGTCACTATGGCCGCATTGCCTATTCAGGAGGCAAAACTTTCTATACAACAGCGTTCAGTGGCTTTGAGTCGGGTTTTTTATGAGATTGAAAAACAGACCGGCTACTCTTTCCTTGTTCGTAATAATGATATTAATATGAATGAGAAAGTATCTATTGATGTTAAAAATAAAAGTGTGGAAGAGGTGCTTGAGATGTTGTTTGTAGGGAAAAATATCCGTTATAAAGTGGAAGGGGAGCATATTTCTGTTTATAAACCCCAGCAATCAAGACAAAATGCAATTACCGGATTGGTTATGGATGTGGCAAAAGAACCAGTTATTGGTGCTTCTGTTGTGGTAATGGGATCTACTAACGGGTGTATCACAGATTTTGATGGAAAATTTTCTTTAGAAGTTTCTGAATTTCCTGTGAAGTTACAAATCAGTTATATTGGTTATAAATCTCAAGAGGTAACTGTACGTGATACAAAAACTATTCAGGTGGTATTACGTGAGGACACTGAAACTTTAGATGAAGTGGTGGTAGTGGGATACGGTTCGCAGAAAAAAGCAAACCTGACAGGAGCCGTTGCCTCGGTCAAGATGGATGAAGTGATAGGCAATCGTCCTTTGTCACAAGCTGCTGATGCATTGCAAGGTACGGTTCCCGGCTTGTTTGTGTCTAGTGATGGCAATGCTCCAGGTAAAAGTAAGTCATTCCAGATTCGTGGCGCTTATTCTGTAGGTATTAAAAATGATGATGGTTCTTATGGTAGTGCTATCAAGCCTTTGATTTTAATTGACAATGTGGAAGGAGACTTGGATATGGTTAATCCTGAGGATATTGAAACGGTTACAGTGTTGAAAGATGCTGCTTCAGCTGCCATTTATGGTGCCCGTGCTGCCGGTGGTGTAATTTTGGTTACTACCAAACGTCCGAAAGGAGAAACTTCTTTCCAACTGAATTATAATAATAACTTTGCCTTTGCAACTGCCATGAATTTGCCAGAACAGGCACCGTTGATGGAATATTTGCAGGCCTATTCTGATGCAGCCGGAGATCAATTCTGGACAATGGGTTCGCCTAGTGTAAGCAAATGGATGGGATATTTGGAGCAATATCGTAATAATCCGTCTTCTATTCCTACTGTCGGCGATGGTATCTTTAAAGATACGGATGGGGCTGTTTATTATATGAATGAAAAGGACTTGGTGAAGAACATGCTTGAGACTAGTTTCCAGCATACACATAATATATCAATGACAGGTGGTACTGATAAGCTCCGTTATCGTCTTTCTGCCGGATTTATTGATAATGACGGTGTGCTGATTACTGACAAGGATAAATACAGACGAATGAATGTCAGTGGATTTATATCTGCCAATGTTACAAAATGGTTTACTCAGGAAGCCACTTTTAGCTATGCACATAGTAAAAGAATGGAGCCAAAGTCTGCTTTGGGCGCTGTTTACAGTACTCGTCTTGCTTCTTTCTATCCGGAAGGCAATATGCCGGAAGGTATTTCTGCTGCAGGCGATGGATTACCTTTCTTTACTCCGTCCAATCAGATACGTTGGTCCAATCCAGAAAAAACATTGTATGACAATCCTCGTATTTTCCTGAAGTCTATATTGAAGCCATTAAAGGGATTTGAAATAGCATTTGAATATACTTTCGACAAGAATATATATGATTATAGCTGGTATACGGGAAGTGTGGTATATACTACTGTGCAAGGTGGTAAAGACACGACTCCGACCAATGACTATCTACAAAAAAAGAAAAGATATACCGACTATAACTCAATCAACTTGTATGGTACTTATGATTTCTCATTGGGTAATCATCAGTTTAAGATAATGGCAGGTTTCAATCAAGAATCCAGTTATCAGGAAACAATGGAGGCTTTATCCTATGGACAAGCTGTTATTGAGGTGCCTTCATTGGGTTCGGGTACATCTACATTGAAAGCTACGGACAAGTATAATGAGTTTTCTGTTCGCGGCGGATTCTTCCGTGTGAATTACAACTATCAGGATAAATATTTGCTGGAAGTAAACGGACGTTATGACGGTTCTTCTAAGTTTCCTAAAGAATCACGTTACGGTTTCTTCCCCTCTGTTTCGGCCGGTTGGAACATTGCACAGGAAAAATTCATGGAAAGTACTCAGAATTGGTTAGGTTCTTTGAAGCTACGTGCTTCTTATGGTATGATTGGTAACCAGAACGTGCCTGCTTATTCGTTTATTCCAACTATGGCGGTGAATAATAAATACAATGGTTGGATATCCAATGGTAATTATGTAACCGCTATTACTTCTATTCCTTCATTGGTAAGTCGTAACTTTACTTGGGAAAAGGTAGGGACATTAGACATCGGTATTGATTTCTCTATGTTCAGTAATCGCTTTACAGGTACTTTTGACTGGTATCAGCGTAATACGAACGGCATGCTTGCTCCGGGTGTGCAATTGCCTGCTGTAGTAGGTGCGGATGCTCCTTATCAGAATACGGCAGATATGCGTACACGTGGCTGGGAACTGAGTTTCAATTGGCGCGACCAGATTGGAAAGGTGAGCTACCGAGTCGGTTTCAACCTGTCCGACAGCAAGTCAAAGATTGTGAAGTATGACAGTAACTCATCCTACATATTAAGCAGCCAAAAGACGAATGCGCTGACGGGTGGAACATATACATTTTGGGAGTTTTATAAAGGTAAGGAATTAGGCGAAATCTGGGGATATGAAACAGATGGTTATTATACCGTAGACGATTTTGTCGATACTTCTTCATGGAAATTAAAGGATGGCGTTCCAAGCATAGATGGCTATAATCCTCGTCCGGGTGATGTGAAGTTCAAGAACTTAATGGATGATGAAAGAGGGACAAATATGATTTCCAGCGGCAACAATACGTTGAATAATCCGGGCGACCGTAAAGTGATTGGTAATGAAACTCCTCGTTATCTTTATGGTATTAATCTAGGATTAAACTATAAAGGTTTTGATTTGAGTGCCTTTTTGCAAGGAACCGGTAAACGCGATAAATGGATTGCCAATACATTGACTTTCCCATTATATTCTGACTTTAAGTTTATTCCTTTATATAAAGGTTTGGGTGATTACTGGCAACCGGTAGATGCTGCCAATGGTGATTACACAGCAGTTAATCCTAATGCTGAGTTCCCACGTATTTATGGCAACTATGGTAACCAAGGCTCTAATTACCGCCAGTCAGACAAGTACTTGTCCGATGCTTCTTATCTGCGTATCAAGAATGTTACTTTGTCATATACATTCCCCAAAGCATGGATTACCAAAATATCTTTGTCGCAGTTACGTGCTTTTGTCAGTGTAGAAAATCTGGCAACGCTCTCATCATTGCCAAAGGGTATCGACCCGGAAACGCTGAAATGGGATTATCCCGCATTCCGCACAGTATCCTTTGGGCTTAATCTTACATTATAAACCTTAAATTAGTACGAGTATATGAAAAGATTATTTATAAGTTTAGCAATTCTCGCAGGAATCAGCCTCTCTAGTTGTAATGATAGTTTCTTGGAAAAGACTCCTGTTACAGACTTGACGGAGAATAATGCATTCAATTCCTACGATAACTTCAAGGCTTTTATGTGGCCTTGTTATGAGATGTTTACAAATAATACTATTCGCACTTCCTTACAAGGATTCGGACAAGACGGACAGTATAAGGGCGATATGGCAGCAGGATACTTTCAGCAAAAATATGAAAGTGGCTACAATGAATTTGCTTATCAGACAGTTGCCAGTGTAGCATCCGGTAATGGCTGGGATTTTAAATCATTTATCCGCCGTGTTAATATCATGCTTTCACACATTGATAATTCTAGTATGACAGAGGCTCAGAAAGACCATTGGCGTGCAGTAGGATATTTTTTTCATTCTTTTTGGTATATGGAATTGATAGATCGTTTTGGCGATGTGCCTTGGGTGGACCAGGTATTGCAGGAAGATTCTCCCGAAGCTTATGGACCTCGTGTGGATAGAAAAACCGTAGCCGACAAGGTATTGGAACGTCTGCAATGGGCGGAACAGAATATTGGAAATTTCACATCACAGGATGGGGACAATACGATTAACCAAGATTGTGTACGTGCCGTTATTTCGCGTTTCGGATTACGTGAAGGTACATGGAGGAAATATCATGAATTGGGTGATGCTGAAAAATATCTGCAAGAGTGTGTACGCGCATCCGAGTTATTAATGGCCGCTTATCCTACTCTTTACACAGGAACAGACGGTCAACCCGGTGCCGGATATGGTGAAATGTGGACAACAGAGGATTTGGGACAAGTTCCAGGTATCATTCTCTATAAATCTTATGTGAAGGATATAAATCCTATGGGCATGAGTTATATTGAACATACTTCTTCACACTATGTGGAGATGAACCAGAATACGGTAGATCTTTATTTGATGAAGAATGGCAAGCCGATTTTGGCTGACGGATCGGGCTACCATGGAAATAAGGACATGTATGCGGTATTTCGTGACCGTGACCCGCGTTTGTATCACACGGTTATACCTCCTTATAAAGTAAAATCTGGAAAAGGCGACTATCCTACCTGGTCGTATACAGACAATCCGGCAGACCGTGAATATATTGATATTATGGGAGCAAATGAAAGTTGCAGTAACCCGGGTGTTGGTATGAAACGTTTGCCTGGGCAGAACTGGAGTGCATCACTTGTACCTGAAATACCAAGATTAGGTACTGGAGCATTTGTGACTTGCCGTTCAGGCTACTATGTATGGAAGAATTGGGATAACTGGGAAACCAGCTTTAATAATGGTAATTTGAATACAGCTGACAAACCTATTTTTAAAATTGAAGAAGTCCTGTTGAATGAAGCTGAAGCCAAATTTGAATTGGGAGTATTTGACCAAGGGGTTGCAGACAAAACAATCAATAAGTTACGTGATCGTGCCGGTGTAGTCAAAATGGTGGTTGCTGACATTAATGATAGTTTTGATCCTAACCGTGGAAAATACTATCCTAAAGGTAATGAAAGTGGTATTTTGGTTGATCCTGTCTTATGGGAAATTCGTCGCGAACGTATTATAGAATTGATGGGTGAGGGATTTGGTATTTATGATATCCGTCGTTGGCGTATGGCTCCGTGGTTCCTCAATAAACCTGCAACTGGTCTTTGGATGAGTAAAGAAGAGGCAATGAAAAATAATATGACTTTATATAATCCTGAAACTGGTTATTCTGATGGAACTGACGGTTCATTGACGGAAGGTAATTTGTATCTTTTCAATGATCCTCTAAAAGAAGGTAAAGGTTGGTTAGATAAATATTATTTGTATCAAGTACCGACTACCGAAATATTATTGAACCCAGAACTGGAACAGAATCCTGGTTGGTAATTTATAGTGTGATACGAATGAGGCTGTCTCAAATGCGGAATAACGTATGGAGACGGTCTTGTTTGGTTTTTAAACTTAGAAAAATCGAAATAAAATGAGATTTCAGAAAATAGGATTGACTACTGTAGTGTTGTGTACCGTAGGAATACAACAGAGCTTTTCTATCGATATAGTTACAAAAGAAAAACCTAATATCGTGTTTATTTTGGCTGATGATTTAGGTTGGACGGATTTGGGTGTAATGGGCAGTGATTATTATGAAACTCCTAATATAGACCGTCTTGCTACAGAAGGAATATTGTTTGACAATGCTTACGCTGCAGCCGCCAATTCAGCACCTAGCCGTGCTTGTATGATGACAGGAATGTACACACCACGCCATGGAGTATATACAGTTAGTCCTCCCGACCGTGGTGATCGTACCAAACGTAAATATATAGCTATTCCCAATGTAGAAGATGTCTGTGCCGACTTTGTGACTATGGCCGAGGCTTTGCAAGAACAGGGTTATCAGTGTGGTCATATCGGGAAGTGGCATTTGGGGGATGATGAGGACGGTACAGGACCCTTGTCACAGGGATTTATATGGAATGTGGGCGGTAATAGAGCAGGAGCTCCCTATTCTTATTTTTATCCCTATTGTCTGCCTGATAAAAGTAAATGTCATGTGGGATTAGAAGAAGGTATATTGGGTGAATATCTTACTGATCGGTTGACTGAAGAAGCTGTTTCTTTTATAAAATCTCATAGTGAAGGTCCTTTTTTCTTACATTTGTCCCATCATGCCGTACATACGGTTTTGCAAGCACCTGATTCATTGATAAATAAATATCGTAATAAAACTCCCGGTAAATATCATAAGAATCCTATATATGCTGCAATGATTGAAAAACTAGATGATAGTGTTGATAGGATATGCCAAGTTATTAAGACATTAGGAATAGCAGATCGTACAATAGTCATTTTTTATTCAGATAATGGAGGTTCGGAACCAGTGACAGACAATTATCCGTTAAATGGAGGAAAGGGAATGCCTTATGAAGGTGGGAGCCGTGTGCCGTTGATTATAAGGTGGACTGGTAAAATAGAAGGAGGCATCCGTTCATCTGTTCCAATAACAGGAGTTGATTTTTATCCAACTTTTGTTACTTTGGCACAGGGTAAGATTCCTGCTAACTTAGATGGAAAAGATATTTTTACGCTTATAAATAATAATGAGACGGAACGTGATCTTTTCTGGCATTTTCCGGCTTATTTGGAGTCTTATTTAAACGGGGGAAGAGATTTCCGTGCAAAACCTTATTCCAGTATTCGTTCAGGTGATTGGAAATTGATATATCATTATGAAGATAAGTCTATGGAACTGTTTAATTTGAAGAATGATCTGGGAGAATCACAAGATCTATCAGGTTCAAATCCTGTAAAGCGAGGAGAACTTTATCAGAAACTGATGAAGTGGATTCAAGAAACTCATGCTCCTATTCCTGTGAAATTGAATCCTTATTATCGAGAGTAGGTGAATGATATTTTTTTCTTCTATAGCTTTGCAGCCTAGGATATTTTCTCTAAATTGCCGATGTTTATAGCAGGAGTAGTAATTATTAAATTCAGTAAAAAACAGAATATATGAAAAATCGAAACCTCTTTCTTTTAACCAGTGGATTAGCATTTCCTCTATTAGGCGCTTATGCTCAGAAAACTCCTAAACCGAATATCATTTATATTATGTGTGATGATATGGGTTATGGTGATTTAGGGTGTTCGTGGTGGGGCAACATCCATACGATCCCGGTCATGTGATTATACCTGAAATAATGAAAGATAACGGTTATACTACCGGTATGTTTGGTAAATGGGCAGGGGGCTATGAGGGATCTGTGTCTACGCCGGACAAACGGGGTATTGATGAATATTATGGTTATATTTGTCAGTTTCAGGCTCATTTATATTATCCGAATTTCCTGAACCGGTATAGTAAATCGGCTGGTGATACGGCAGTGGTTCGTGTAGTGATGGATGAGAATATCAACTATCCTATGTTTGGTAAGGACTATTTCAAACGTCCGCAATATTCTGCGGATATGATCCATGAAGAAGCAATGAAATGGTTGGATAAACAGGATGGCAAGCAACCTTTCTTTGGTATTTTTACTTATACGCTTCCTCATGCAGAGCTGGCGCAGCCCGAAGATTCTATTCTGACAGGTTATCAAAAGAAGTTTTTTGAAGATAAAACTTGGGGTGGACAGGAAGGATCAAGATATAATCCGTCGGTACACACCCATGCGCAGTTTGCCGGCATGATTACTCGCTTGGATTATTATGTAGGAGAAGTTTTGAACAAATTAAAGGAGAAAGGACTGGACGAAAATACCATTGTGATTTTTACCAGTGATAACGGCCCCCATGAAGAAGGGGGGGCTGACCCTACCTTCTTTGGTCGTGATGGCAAACTTCGTGGATTGAAACGTCAATGTTATGAAGGGGGGATTCGTATTCCGTTCATTGTGCGTTGGCCGGGTAAAGTACCCGAAGGAACGGTTAATGATCATCAGTTAGCTTTCTATGACTTGATGCCTACATTTTGTGACTTGGCAGGTGTGAAGAATTATGTGAAGAAGTACACTAACAAGAAAAAAGACATGGATTATTTTGATGGTATTTCTTTTGCTCCGACTTTGTTAGGACAGGAAGGACAGAAGAAACATGATTTCTTGTATTGGGAATTTGATGAAACCGATCAGATTGGTGTACGTATGGGAGACTGGAAGATGGTAGTGAAAAAAGGGACTCCTTTCCTTTACAATCTTGCTACAGATATTCATGAAGACCATGATATCGCTGCCGGACATCCGGATATTGTGAAACAAATGAAAGAGATTATCAGAACACAGCATACTCCGAATCCTCATTTCTCTGTGACTTTGCCTTCATTTGAATAAATAGATTTTTTATTCTGATATTCCTCAATCGTAAGCATTCGGCCTCGTGCGTGTTTCTCTCCAAGTTATAATAAAGTCAAAAGCCAGACGAAGCATGTCTGGCTTTT
>PPYE01359877.1_pt1 | contig 12418 bp, 10 predicted proteins | sample 1559881 | NCBI WGS metagenome assembly PPYE01 (sample SAMN08240022, study PRJNA423297) | Human gut metagenome, whole genome shotgun sequencing project.
CGGAAACATAAAACTGTTTGCCGCAGTAGAGCAGGTTGGCGAGTGCCAGGAGCAGACAGATCTGGTTGGCGAAGGAACTCGAGTGATGAGCCGAGGCAACGCCATCTGAAATCATATTCTGTTCCATGCCCAGGGAAATCCAGCCCATGGAGAAACACATGGTCAGGATGGCGAAGAGCCAGGAAGCGAGGGTTCGGCGGCGCAGGAGGGTGAACTCACGGCGGTTGATTTCCTCCACGCTTCTGTCGTTTTCGATAACGAGGTCGTAGCCGGCGTTGCTGATTTCCCGTTTCATATCTTCCAGAGAAATAATGTCGGGGTCATAATCTACCAGGGCAGTTCGGCTCGCCAGGGAAACCGAGGCGGAGTTGATGCCTTCTAGCGACTGCAGTTTCTTTTCAACATTGGCAGAGCATACGCTGCAAGCCATGCCTATTACTGGAATTGTTTTCTTCATTTTTGTTCTATTTTAAATCCTATTCTTATTTCTTGCATTTTAAAGTGGGCTCAGTGTTCTAATCATTTGTATTCAATTCTTTGAGCGACTGGGCTATATCGCCAGCAATGCCCACGCTCTTTTCTGCTATCTCCTCAGGAATATAGAGCTCTTGAGGCATGTTGAGCGTGATATATTTAGCATTCGGCTCACGATAAGCCAGCTGCATGATAGGTAGCTTGATGAGTCGGTTGCGCGAACCAATACCCAACTCTAAGATAACGAGTTTTTTGCCAGAATATTTTGTAAGAAAGTGATGGAAGAGTGTTTTTTTCTTGGGGGCTGGTGCTGCAAAAAGGTCGGTCATGACACCTTCTATCTCGAAGATGCGTTTTTCATCAAACCCTGATTTCTCCAGATGCAAGTCGCCATTGCTGGTAAGGATGAAGTAATCCTTTTGGTCAATCACTTTCATGAGGTTATGCATTACCTGTGAAGGTTGGTAATCTTCTACCCAAAACTTTACCAATCGTCTGTGGAACTCTAAGCGTGCTTCAGCAGTAGGATACTGAAAGTAAAGACCTTCCACAATATTTCTGAAACCATATTGCTGCTGCATGTCGCCAAACTGCCTTCGAAACATCTCGTTGTTGGCAAAGATATGATAGCCCTCGGCGATAGAGAGTCCGTTGCTGGCTCCTATGAGAATGGCATCTGCCTGGGCAATCCATTCTTGGGCTAGAGTGATATTTGCATTCATATTTAATATATTCTTCCTGGTTTGAAACTTGTATCTGATACGATATGATCTGCCGGTTTGCCTAACAGTTTCTTTAATGTCACAGCGATATCTTCCTTAATGGCAATACTCTTTTTGGCAATCTCCTTTGGAACATAGGCATCTTTTGGATTGATGACTGCATAAGTGGCATTGGGCCAGCGATATACCATGTTCATAAATGGCTCCTTGATAAACATTGGAGTCATCATACCCACACCAAGTTCGAGAAAAAGCACTTTCTTGTTCATGTTCTTCTTGAGAAAATCCATATAACGTTGCATCTCTTTTCGGTAATAGCTGCCCTCCAGAAACTCGCGACTGCGCCACCATGGAACCATCTCCATACCGCAATGTGAACAACGGGGAATCAGGTCGTCGGGCAGTCTGTCACCTTCTATCTTGTCCAGCAACTCATACACCTTTTCTTTGTTGGGATAAATCTCGTCTGTACAAGTATGTTTACACTGCCAGTAGCGGAAATCTCCCTGAATGCGAGTAATCTTCTCGGCAGGGAAGGTGCGGAAAAACTGCGCATCCTGATTGGTGGTGGCAATATAATAGTTCTTGCCTTCGAGTAGTTCAGCCAGATTCTCGTATGGCTCACCCGTATGACACTCATACAAGTATTTGTACTCGCGGAGCAATGCTGCCCATAGCTCCCCTTTCTTGATTTGCGGATGATAAAACAGTGGGAAAAAACCATCAGCATGATATTTCTCGCCCAACTGTCCGGCTATCTGTTTGAATGTGGCATCGTTCATATAGTAAAAGCGGAAACCTGCTGCTGCCGACAATCCAGAGGCACCACCCACGATGATGGCTTCTGCCTCCTGAATCTTTTTTTTCAGTATTTCTATCATTATCTTACTACATAACTACAAGGAAAGATAATACAGTGAAAGAGAAAGGGTTGGTATTGTAGGCAGAAAGTAGGAATGGTTATTACTACCGTCTAACTACACACAACTATGTTTTTAAGGCCTTCAAGTATACCGAAAGCCTTATAAGTAGTTAGTCTATCAACAGTAGAGATACGCATCTGTTTTATTGCATAACATTCCTTTTACCCGTATTTCCTGACCCTCTGATTTCTTCGTGATAAAGATAATTCACTATCGAGGGATATCCTTTGGGACTTCGTTCGTAAGGCAATTCATTATCCACATACTTACATTGAGCCTCCTGCGCCATTTTCGCAGCCTCCTGCGCCATTTTCGCAGCCTCCTGCGCCATTTTCGCAGCCTCTTGCTCCAATTGCTTCCAATATGTTCGGTCTTTATGCAAATAGATTTCTTCATAAAGTGGGAACAAATGGGGATAGTATGATTTGATATAACCCATAATGTTGGCCTTAAAACCACCCCGCAGATTGAGGTTCTCAAGCCAAAAGAGGTCGCAAATATCTTTCACTTTATGAAAAATAGCTTTGAAATTGGTGATGCCAGGGAAGATGGGCGACACAAAACAAACGGTTCGGATGCCCGCCTCGTAGACCTTTCGCATGGCTGCGATGCGCCGCTCTATGCTCACGGCCTTGTCCATGTCGGCACGAAATGTCTCATCAAGCGTGTTGATTGACCACGATACGGTGACTTTCTTCATTTGCCGGAGCAGGTCAAGGTCGCGCAACACGAGATCGCTCTTTGTACAAATGAGTATTTCTGCATCGCTGTCTTTGAGCTCTTCAAGCAGTTTACGTGTCCTGCGGAACGTTGCTTCTTCGGGATTATACCCATCGGTCACTGATCCAATAACCACCCGTTGTCCGGCATATTTCTTCGGATTCTCGATTGCAGGCCAATGCTTCACGTCTAAGAAAGTGCCCCATTCTTCTTTATGTCCTGTGAAGCGCTTCATGAATGAGGCGTAACAATACTTGCAAGCATGGGTGCAACCCACGTATGGATTCACCGAATAGCCACCAACAGGGAGGTTGGACTTGGTCATGATGCCACGCACCTCTTTCGTTTTAATGAGTGTATTTACCATATTTCTTCCTTTATTCTTTATAAATACTCTACCGTTTCACCGTCTTCAGGAATAAAGACGCGGTTTAAAATTCCTGCCACTTCCGCACGCTTTCTCACCATTTCACGCGTCACGCTATTATGGTTCACGCCTTCAAGATGCGTCACAAATAACTTTGCATCAGGTGCAGCTGCAGCAACTTTTACCACATCTTCATCGTTCATAATAACGCGTCCACCCAAGCGAAAGCTATTGCCACCTGCATTAAGGGTGATAACCTTGGGGCGAAAACGCTTCAAATTGCGCTTCACACCAGCATACCAGATGGTATCTCCGGCGTGATAGAGCGTCTTTTCTTGTGGATGAGTGAATACATAACCCGCTGTATGTCCGGCAGGATACTTCATGATGAAATTACCATGCTGGCTTTCGGCCTTTTGTATGCTCACTTCCCCAACCCTTGTATTGTCGCCGACAACTTCCACATGATTAAATCCATGCGACATCACCACCTGCCGATTGTTTTCGTCTTGCACTAAAAATCGCATATCTTTAGGTATCATTTCATAGGCTGCCTCATCGATATGGTCATCGTGTAGATGTGTAAGCAACACCGCATCCACACCTTTTAGCATCTCTTCTACAGGAAAAGGTAGTTCATGAAGTGGGTTGCGCAGGTGTTGATTTCTACTAAAGGGGAAAGGAGGCATGCTGCCTTTCTTTCCCAACATGGGGTCGACCAGAATTTTCTTTCCCCCATATTCAGCGATTATCGTTGCGTTTCTTACTTGCTGGATATTCATTGTTTATTAAAATTAAAGTTTAACATTGGCTTCCAACATAATACCATCCTTCAGAGGTTCATCATCATCAGAGAACGAATTTGCCTTATATTGTACGCAAAGCACGAGCATTTCGCTGCTGCCTGTGTTCTTGAAAGCACGTTTGCCATTGGGCGCAATTCTCACGATGCTTCCTTCTGAAACGGGAAATCGTTTGCCGTCTACATCGAAAATGCCTTCACCTTTAAGAATGAAATAAAGCTCTTCGTGGGTTTTATGGGTATGGCGTGTGCCATAATCCTGCCCAGCTGCAAGACTTTGGAAAGACAATTCTGCGCCTGTTGCTTGTAGTGCATGTCCGGCAAACATCTTTCCCGGGATAGAGAAATTGCCCATAGCCAACTCATATTCCTTAATTTCATTCAACTTACCTACGTTCACCGTGGTGAAGTTCTCACCTTTTTCTACAATTTTAATTTCTTTCATAATGCTATTTGTTTTGATTACGAGTGCAAAGGTAGTGCAAAAAACAGAGACACATTCTACCATTAATAATATATGTTCTACCATTTTGATAAATCATTAATTATTCGTACATTTGTTGCATGAAATTAGAGAGTCACCCCCCAAGAACTTATACAAGTTCCTTTCAGCAAAACGGAATGTGGTGTAGATTTCAACATCAATACCGATGATTATCTTTGCAGATAGAACAACAAGCGTTCAAGACGATATTTGCGGAAGTTATTTCTAAGGATGAAGCCTCCGATTCATCTTTGCAAATGGGTTGCATTGGAGATTGCGTAATTTTGCACCCAGAAAACAAAATTATAAAAGAATATGAGAAAAAAAATATCGATTTCCTTAGCAACAGCCTTCCTGATGATTTCAGGAAGTGCGTATGCCGATGGCAACATCACAGGTACAGTTTTTAATAAGACGACATCCGAACCTCTTGACTTCGCTACAGTCGTTCTTGTGAACTCGAAAACGGGTGCGCCACTGCCTATTGGCACCACAACCGATGAGAACGGAGTGTTTATTATCCCCAATGCACCTTCGGGAAAATATATTGTCCGTGTCAGCATGATAGGTAATGTCACACAGGAACGTGAAATCACAATAGGGAATTCGGAGATAAATCTTGGAAAAATAGAACTTGCAGAGGACACCAAGTTGCTTCAGGAAGTAGTCGTCACCGGGCAGAAAAGCCAGTTGTCGGTCAATGCGGAGCGCAGGATTTTCAATGTAAGCTCAAACATAAACGCCACTGGTGCATCTGCCGATGAACTTCTTGCCGCTGTCCCGTCGGTTGATGTAAACAGCGAGGGAGAAATATCATTGCGTGGCAATGCCGATGTACTTGTGTGGATAAATGGCAAAAAGATGGGGATGAACGATGACAACCGTGCCCAAATACTTCGTCAGCTTCCTGCTGAAGCCATAGCGAGCATTGAGGTCATGACGAATCCGTCTTCCAAGCATAGCACGGAGGGAACTGCCGGAATCATCAATATACGGTTGAAGGAAGATCACCGTCATGGTTACTTTGGCAACGCCGAGGCTAATGTGGATACACGCGGGACGGCAAACGTGAATCTTAATTTCAATTACAACGAAGGCAAGTTTGAATCATTCGCTGGAATCGGACTTAAAACCCAGCATGTACCCGGAGGCACGGCATCGCGCCGCAGTTATGACAATGGAACGTATCTCAACTCAGACGGCGATAGCAAGAAGCATGAAAACAGCATGTTCCTTCGTCTGGGTACGAATTTCAGACCTGATGACAAGAATGAAGTTTACCTGAGCGCAATCGGAATGCTCGGACACAAATGGGGATGTACGACAACCACTCACCTTAGCAATGTGCCGGGGCAATGGGTCGGCAGTGTCAATAATATGCGTGAAAGTGGCGATACTCGTGGTGCAAACGTCATGCTTGGTTACAAGCACACGTTCAATCCCAACCATTTTATCGACATGAACGTGAGCTATAATATATGGAGGGGTCCCAATGACAGCCTGTTTCAGGAAAATGAGACTTGGGATGACGACACGGAGGAATCCATCTGGCAAAGCCAGCATCAGGATGTAAAAATCAGCAACTGGGAAGCAGCGCTTGATTATTCATTACAGGCATTGCCGTGGCTGCGCTTAGAAGCCGGCTATAAGGGCAACTACAACCACGAGAACAGTCCGTCATCGTATGCAGGAGGTCCTGACGAGAACGGCCTTTTACCTCTTGACGAGCTCTATAATCGTTTCAAATACGACACGGACATTTCTGCCCTGTATGTAAACTTTTCCGGTAGCTATGAACACCTGACCTTCTCTGCCGGACTTCGTGGAGAAATGTGGCAGATACGGACACGTTCTTTGGGCTACGGCCAGACAGATGCGGACGTTGCTCTCTTCAAGAAAAATGATTTCGCGCTATTCCCATCGGCTTCAATAGGCTGGTCTTTTCTTGGCAACAATGAGCTGAAGTTGAACTATTCCCGCCGCATACGCCGTCCTTTCGGTCCCCAGCTCAATACTTTTGAGAATATTTCTGACCCTTCGGAAGTTCATCTTGGAAACCCGCTTATCTTGCCCGAGTACAGCAATGCCGTGGAACTTTCGTACATCAAGAATTGGACTGGACACATGCTTTCCGTGTCAGGCTATCTACGTACCAACAACGATATGATAAGCCATGTCAGCTTTCTCGCGCCTATGGCTTCAGACCCCAATGTAAACACGATGTATTACGGTCACGCCAACGTGGGCAACATGGTAAACTCTGGAGTGGAGATTATATCCCGTAACCTGCTGTTCAGACGGCTGACACTCACCACCACATTGAACCTTTACAATAGTCATCTCAAGGCTTGGAGTGCAGACTTCGAAGCCGGGGTACGCAAAAATATCGGTTCTTGGGGTATATCGCTTCTCTGCAAGGATATTTTCAACTCAAAAGAGACGAACAATGTCCTTTATGGGAACGGCTACACGCAGTCAATCCGCAAATGGTCGGGAGGTCGCACATTACGTCTGGCCATCACCTATACCTTCGGAAAATCCGACAGTCGTGAGCATAATCGCCACAACCACATCGACACCGGTGGCTACGGAGAAGAGCATCATCATTAAATTAGTTCCGCCAACAGGTAGGGGCTAAGCTATATTGCTAAAAATCCCAGCAAGAGAATAGCTGAATGCTATCTCCTGCCGGGATTTATTATTTTATGAATATAAATCATTCTCATTCATACACACCATTCTTATAGTCCTCTTGGAATTCTCTGCATGTCTTGCCCGTCTGCTGCTTGAAAAAACGCATCAGGTGGGGTGGTTCGGAGAAGTTGAAAGCATAGGCTATCTCACTTATAGATTTGTCGGTGAACAGAAGTTCGTTTTTGATTTCTGCCAACAGTCGCTGTTTCAGCAGATAGGTAGCCGATACTCCATACTGCGCCACCACGCTATGGTTCAGGGTGATGCGGCTAATCTTGAGCAGTGAGGCGTAGTCCTGCACACGTTGCAACTTCCGGATGTGGGTTTCCATCAATTCCACAAACTGAAAGGCATAATAATTCTTAGGAGCAGCCAGAGGCAATTGATACTCAAGGGTGTAATGGCGATTCATAATTGCCAGCAGATAGTAGAGTACGCTGACGATGATGTGGTAGCTGTCGGCTTGAGGCTGCCGAAGCTCTGCCCGTATTTTCTTGAGCAGCCGCTGATATTCTTCGCATTCATTTCCCGAACACATCAAATAGGGCGGTGTTTCGGTCTGCTGGCAGTATTGCAGACGATAGACAAAGAATTTGTCGGCAATGAAGGTTCGCATAAAATCTTCACGGAATATCAGAAATTCGTACTCGAGAGCCGCCTCATCAATGTGCCATTCCTGCTGCTGGTGTGGCTTCACAAAGAGCACCATACCATCTTTCAGGTTTATCTTCCTGTAGTCTATCAGAACGTATCCATTAGCTTTCTTGATGAAAAATATTTCGAAGAAGTCGGTCTTGAACACTTCATGCTCCGTAAGCACCCAAGGGCACTCGCCGCCATAAGCTGTGTTGATGTAGAAATCTACGCCGCAATCCGTCTTGTTGAACGGCACTTCTACCAGACGCTGTCTTTGCTTTGCCATAATCTTAATCTTTAATCTGAAGTTTCGCAAGTGAATAAATATCAACTTGCTTGTTTATAAATATACATATTACGTAGCGTATGGGCAACAGGAAATGATAGCCCATATCTTCTCCGTTACGGATAAGCAGAAACTTTGATATCTGCTCTTCTGCCTGCAAAATTACATATTAATTATGAACCCCGCAAGATTTATGGAAGAAATATCCCGATGGATGGATAAAAATCATGATAATAAGGTAGATGAAAAATGCGATGGTTCAGGTAAGGGCACAAAAAAAGGCAGGTTCCAAATTGCTTTGGAATCTGCCTCCATCATTTATGGGAGATGATTATTTGACTTCGATGTTCTTTGTAGTCTTAGCTTCCTCCTTAGGAGTAAGCTTTGGAATCTCGACCTCGAGTATACCATCAGCTACCTTTGCTGAAATCTTCTCACAATCAGCATCCTCAGGCAGCGTATAACACTGCTGGTAGTTGCTGTAAGAGAATTCGCGACGCAGATAGTGCTCGTGCTTGTCTTCATCCTTGTGTTCCATCTTGTTCTCGATGGCGATGTTCAGATTACCATCGTTATCGATGTTTACACGAACCCACTCTTTCTTCAAGCCAGGAGCTGCAACCTCCATGATGTAATTCTTATCTGTCTCCTTGATGTTAATGGCAGGAGCAGTAGCATTCATACGTGACATTACTTCGGTATTGAATAAAGTATCATCAAAGAAGTTACTCAACCAATCTGAATCATTATTTCTACGTGCTAACAACATAATTAAAACCTCCAAATTTTATTTTACTCGTCCTCTCGGTTCCTTACGGTTCCGTCGGGGATTTCTGTTTGTTAATATTCTTGTTATTTTTTTGCTTTCGCCTCGAAACTCCGTTGTTCTTCCGAACTCCTTTATCTTTTAGCTTCAGCTTTCACTCTCTGTTTTTGCAACTTATGTGCCAGCGGACTGAAAGTGGTAATGTTGGCACGAAAGGATAAATATTTTAAACTTTTCTGCCAGATGATGCGGTTATCTCAACAAAAAAGTGTAACTTTGTCACCAACTTAAAAATCAAAGCATAAATCGAATAAAATAATATAAGATCAATGAAGAAACAACTATTTTTTATGGCGATGCTGATGGCGATGTCGCTTTCTGCCAGCGCACAGCAGCAGGTAACCATCAGTCTGCCTCGCCAGAGTTTCGAGGGTTGGGATTCCCAGACCAATACCATGCGTGTGGTTCCCGGCAAATATCAGATATTCGTAGGTGGTTCGAGTGCTGAGGCTGCGAAGAATGTGATAGAAGTGAAAGTGAAATAAAATGCTGATATAAAAAGAGAAAGCTCGCTAAGATTTTGAACGTCTTGGCGAGCTTTTCTTCTGTCTTAACTCTTAAGCCTGCGTTTTTTTTGAAGTTTTTTCAAAGAAATGGACTTTGAATCACTCTTTTTTATTATATTTGCAATCGAAAATCGATTTGAACCTTGACTAAACGATGAAATAGTTATGGAACAGAACTTAAAAACCATATTTTATGCGATGGGTGCGATGATTCTTGCACCCCAAACCCTCTGTGCTCAGTCTGTGAACATCGAAGGCCTAGACTCCTTGCGCTTATCAGGTTCGGTGAGTGTAGTGGAGCCTGAACTTCTGAAGAAGGGTGTGCTCAATAATGCCCTGGATGCCTTGAGCGGACAGACGGCAGGTGTTAACGTCACTACCAATGGTCTTGACCGTATTGCTATGTTGAACTCCGTCCGGGTTCGCGGTACAACTTCTATCATGGGCGGCAATGATCCTCTGGTGATTATTGATGGTGTTACTTCTGATGTGGCGACGCTTGCTACAATCTATCCCGCCGATATCGAGAGCTTTACAGTACTGAAGAATGCCAGCGAAACGGCACTCTATGGTTCCCGTGGTGCTTCGGGCGTTATCCAGGTAAAGACCAAGAAGGGTACGGGTAAGGGATTTCAGATTTCTTACGAGGGAAACTATGGTATAGAGGCGATGTACAAAAGTATGGAGATGCTCAATGCCGCCGAATACATAGCTGCTGCACAGAAGTATGGGCTGGAGTATAACAATAAGGGATATGATACCAATTTCCGCAAGGCGATTACCCGAACCGGAAATATCCAGAACCATTATCTGGCCTTCAGCGGTGGCACTCCGCAGAGCAACTATCGCGCTTCTTTTGGCTATATCGACCATAACACGATTATTCGGAGCAAGGGCTATCGTAATCTGGTGGCTAAGATTGATGTCACCCAGAAGGCATTTGGCGATAAACTGACGGGAGATTTCGGCGTGTTCGGTTCGTCTTTCAAGAACAATGATATCTTCGACAGTCAGATGCTTTTCTATTCTGCCGATGCCATGAATCCTACTTATCCTTATGATAAGCTGAACGGCAGTTGGGTGAAGAATGGGGCTGCATCTCAGGTGAATCCTCCCGGTGCCGTGCTCAAGGAGCGTGATGATACGAAGAATATGAACTTCAATGCTCATCTGAAGTTGAACTATGATATGACAAATTCTCTGAGTGTTTCTGCTTTCGGAGCATACAGTTATGCTTCCAACGAGAACAACCAGTTCTGTCCTACCTGGCTTTGGGCGCAGGGCAATCTCTATCGTGGGGAGTTCAAGAGCGAGGACTGGCTTGCCAATGTATCGTTTAACTATCAGCATTCGTGGGGAATCCACAATCTGAAGGCAATGGTGGGTGCAGAATATCAGAAGGATATTCGAACGGGATTCTGGACTTCTGCGAAGGGAATCACCAACAACGACATGTATTACCATAATATAGGTGCTGCTGCATCACGGCCTTTCGGTGGGACAGACAGCAAGTACGAAGATCCGACCCTGGCTTCTGTGATGGGCAATGTCGACTACACCTTATATAATAAGTATAGTCTTTCGGTTTCCATGCGTGGCGATGGTTCTTCGATGGTGGGCAATGACCATACCTGGGGTTTCTTCCCATCCGTCTCTCTTTCCTGGGATATGAAGCAGGAGAAATGGCTCCGTTCTCTCAAGGAAATTACCATGCTGAAACTGCGTACGGGCTATGGACGCTCAGGTAATCTTGGCGGAATATCTTCTTATACCACTTTGAATACGGTACGGCAGAATGGTATTGTTTCGGTGAACAGTTCTCCTACGGTTACGATGGGAATGATTAGCAATAACAATCCTGATCTGAAGTGGGAAACCCGCGCTACCTGGAATATCGGAGCTGATTTGGGATTGTGGAACAACCGGCTGGTTCTGACGGCAGAATATTACTATTCCAAGACCACCGACATGCTCTATGCCTATGATGTGCCGGTTCCGCCTTTTGCCTATGATAAACTGTTGGCAAACCTGGGTTCTATGAGCAACCAGGGTTTGGAGGTCGGCGTTTCCTTCACTCCTATCCAGAAGAAGGACATGGAACTGAATATCAATATGAATCTCTCCTGGCAGAAGAACAAACTTCTCTCGCTGAGTGGTGAATATGACGGAATGCAGATGTCGGCAGCCGATATTACTGCGATGGGTGCCTTGTCGGGTGCCGGTCAGCATGGTGGTTACAACAATGTGGTCTATCAGATAGTTGGTCAGCCTTTGGGGGTATTCTATCTTCCTCATTGCAAGGGAATTATAGAAGATGGAAATGGGCATTACCGCTATGATATCGAAGATTTGGACAAGAACGGAACCGTAGATTTGAGTGATGGCGGTGACAGATATATTGCCGGTCAGGCTACTCCTAAAGTAACGTTGGGTTCCAATATCAGTTTCCGTTATCGCGACTGGTATCTTTCATTGCAGATGAACGGAGCCTTCGGACATAAGATATTCAATGGTACGGGCTTAGCCTACACCAATATGTCGAGTTTCCCGGATTATAATGTGCTGAAGGGAGCTCCTGAGAAGAATATCGTTGACCAGAATGTTTCTGATTATTGGCTGGAGAAGGGCGATTATCTCAACTTAGAGAATCTCACGCTGGGCTATGATATCCCTATCCGAAAGGGCGTGGTGCAGTCGCTCAGAGTTTCGGCGAGTGTCAACAATCTTGCCACCATCAGCAGTTACAGCGGCTTGACTCCGATGATTAACAGCTACGTGGTGAACAGTACGATGGGTATTGATGATAAGCGGACTTATCCTGTTTACAGAACCTTCTCATTGGGTTTAAGTGTTCAATTCTAAAATCAGAAAGTTATGAAACGATATAGATTTTTATTTCTGCTGCTGGCGGCATTGTCTATGACATCCTGCCTGGACGAACATCCTAAGGATCAGTTGGACGAGGATGCCATCTATGG
>PPYE01681796.1_pt1 | contig 12418 bp, 13 predicted proteins | sample 1559881 | NCBI WGS metagenome assembly PPYE01 (sample SAMN08240022, study PRJNA423297) | Human gut metagenome, whole genome shotgun sequencing project.
CACTCTTTAGAGTGCAACCACAAGTAATGGGCCCTTATAGGGCCAGATCAAACCACCCGTTCAACGGGTGGTTTTGATTATTTTGTCAGCCCGGATAGGAGCTTTTCGAGGAGCGCGGAGAGCTGGGCGTGCTCTTTTTCGCTGAGCCCGAGTGTGGCAGAAATTTCTGCAGGAATGTGGGCAGCTTTTTCCTTGAGCTTGTAGCCTTCGTCGGTGATGGTGACGATGAGATGGCGGCCGTCGAGCTGGCCGCGGCTGCGGCGCAGATAGCCTTTTTGCTCGAGGGCTTTGAGCACCGGCGTGAGGGTGCCGCTGTCGAGATAGAGCAGGCGGCCCATGACCTTGCTGTTGGTCTGGCCAAATTCCCAGAGCACGGTCATCGCCAGATATTGGGTGTAGGTCAGATTCAGCGATTCGAGCAGGGGCTTGTAGGCGCGGATGAGCTCTTTGGAGCAGGCGTATAATGAAAAACTGAGCTGATTTTCCAGCTTGAGCGTGTCTTCTGATTCATGCATGACGGTGGCCTCCAATTATTAAGATTTCTCATGCTTTTGATTGTACGCCGCCAGATGAGGGATTGCAATATTTTATGGGGAATGTTGTTCAATCTTGAGAAGTGCGATTGCCTTTTTGCCGCAGCTGGCAAGAATTTTTGATGAAATGGTTTTTGTTGTCTGCCACAAATTTTCTTCACATTCCAATGGTAATCGGTGGCGGGATATGCTATGATAAATTCACGGCGGCGCGATCTCCGCGACGCTGTGAACTTATCTCCAGAAAGGAATGAACCCATTGACGGGCTACCAAAAGAAAGAATGGTTCATCGTCAATATTATCTTCTATGTGCTCATTGTGGGGCTGTTGGTGGTTGGCGCAAAATATCTGCTGCCGGTGCTGACGCCGTTCATCGTTGGGCTCATTGTGACGATGACCTTGAATCCGCTGATCCGTTTTGTCGGCCGGCACGAACCACGGCTGAAAAAACCTTTTGCGATCGCGCTCTGCGCGGCGTTTTATATCCTGCTGGGCTATCTCGTGGTGAATTTTGGCTGGCAGCTGACGCAAAAGGTGGGCGATCTGATCGCGCGCATTCCGGCGCTCTTTGAAACACAGATCGCACCGGCGCTGTGGATGCTCTACGACCGCATCCAGGAGCTTGCGCACGAGGTGGATCCGGCGCTGGCTGGCGAGATCAACGCGATCTTCAACGAAACCATGCAGAACATGCGCGTCTACATCACTGAATATTCGATGCGCGGCGTCGGGCTTTTGACGGACACGTTGTCGGCGCTGCCGGGGATCTTCATCGCTGTGCTGATCACGATCATCTCGACGTTTTTCATGATCGCCGATTTTGACCGGCTGGTCAGCCAGGGCTTTCGACTGATCCCGGTTTCCCGCCGCAGCACTGTGCGCACGACGGTCGTCTACGCGAAAAACATCCTTGTGAAATACATCAAATCCTACTCGCTGATCTTTTCGATCACCTTCATCGAGCTGGCGGTCGGTTTTTCGCTGCTGCAGATCCCGAACGCGATTTTGATCGGCTTTTGCGTGGCGATTTTCGACATCCTGCCAATCCTTGGCACCGGCGGCATCCTCATTCCGTGGGCGATCATCGTCGCCATTCTTGGCAATCCTGCGCTGGCGTTTGGGCTGCTGTTCCTCTATGTGTTCATTCTCGTGGTGCGCAATATCATTGAGCCGCGCATTGTTGGCAAGCAGATCGGCCTGCATCCGCTCGTGACGCTCGTCGGGATGTTCATCGGGCTGCGACTTTTCGGGGTGATCGGGCTTTTCGGGATTCCGATCGCGCTGTCGATCCTCGTCAATCTCGATCGCAACGACGTCATCCACATCTTTCCGCGCGATGCCGGCAAGGATGTGCCGCTTCTCTGATCTGACTGGTGCAGCCGCTGTCTGTTTCGGACGGCGGCTGTTTTATGCTGTAAAGGACGGACACCCATGCAATTTCAGGATATTTTCATTGATCTCGACAACACAATTCTCGATTTCTACGCCACCGAAGCCGAAGTGCTCGGCAAGGCGCTGGCTGCCGGCGGCATTGCGCCGAAAGAAGACACCCTCGCGCTCTATCACCATATCAATCTGCGACAGTGGCAGCTTCTGGAAGAAGGCGCCGTCAGCGTGGACGAGATCGGCGTGCGCCGGTTCGCGCTCCTCGTCGACGCACTCGGCGTGGATGTTGACGCCGCCACGCTCGCGCAAACCTACGAAGCCATGCTCGCCGACGCCTGTCATTTCATGCCCGGTGCCGAAGCCTTGCTCGCAACGCTTGCGCCGCGCTACCGGCTGCATCTCGTCACCAATGGCATGGCCAGCGTGCAGTACGATCGCATTCGCCGCGCAGGCATCGATCGCTATTTTGACCACCTTTTCGTCTCCAGCGACATCGGCGCAGTGAAACCGCACGCCGCCTTTTTCGACGCCTGCTTCGCCGCGATCCCTGATTTTGAGAGAGCCTGCGCCGCCATCCTCGGCGATGGCATCGGTTCCGACATTCGTGGCGGCATCCAGGCCGGACTCCACACCATCTGGTACAATCAGCGGCGCGAGGAAAACACCACCCCCTGGCAGCCAGACGCAGAGGTGTACCATCTTGCCGACGTGCCGGAAGTGCTCGCAAAGTGGGAAATGGCGTGAAACCCAGGCAGGGAGCGACTTTCACTCCACTTCGTGCGCTGAAAAAAGCAGTTTCCTTCATTATATAAGCGCAGCGAAGGCTCAGGTGCACATTTACCGAAAATAAAATTAGAATCATTATAAATTTAACTTGACAACACAGGTCACATATCGTATAATAACATCATCAAGAGTAAAGCTCTTGAGTAACACCCCACAAACGGTTATAATAACAAATGTAGATGTTTGATTGTTACTTGCGAAAAAATTTATTAAGAGAATAGGAGATTGATAACTATGGCAAAATGGGTTTGCAGCGTATGCGGTTATGTTTATGAAGGCGAAACAGCTCCAGAACAGTGCCCACAGTGCAAGGCACCAGCTGAAAAGTTCGTTAAGCAGGAAGGCGAAATGACCTGGGCTTCCGAACATGTTGTCGGCGTTGCTCACGACGTTCCAGCAGATATCCGCGCTGACCTCGAAGCAAACTTCACCGGCGAATGCACCGAAGTTGGTATGTACCTCGCAATGGCTCGCGTTGCTCATCGCGAAGGCTATCCAGAAATCGGCCTCTACTGGGAAAAGGCTGCTTGGGAAGAAGCTGAACACGCTGCGAAATTCGCTGAACTCCTCGGCGACGTTATCACCGACAGCACCAAGAAGAACCTCGAAATGCGCGTAGAAGCAGAAAACGGCGCTACCGCTGGTAAGACCGATCTCGCTAAGCGTGCAAAAGCGCTGAACCTCGACGCTGTTCATGACACCGTTCATGAAATGGCTCGCGACGAAGCACGTCACGGCAAAGCTTTCGCTGGCCTGCTGAAGCGCTACTTCGGCTAATTTCTATCACCAATCAGGCAGGGGACATCTCCTGCCTTTTTTGTATTTGCTGCAGTTGACCATTTTTAAGAAAGGAAGATTTCTATGGACCAAAAAGTTGCACAGCTTCTCAATGAGCAGATTAACAAAGAATTCTACAGCGCCTATCTCTATCTCGACATCGCCAACTGGTACGCCGACCAGGATCTCGACGGCTTCGCCAACTGGTACAACATCCAGGCCCAGGAAGAACGCGACCACGCCATGCTCTTCATCCAGTACATGCAGAACAACAGTCTTTCCGTCAGCCTCGAAGCCATCGACAAACCAGCGCACAGCTACGAAACCGCCGGCGATCCCCTCGATGTCGCCTACGCCCACGAACAGTACGTCACCAGCCTGATCAACGCCATCTACGACGCCGCCTACAGCGTCAAGGATTTCCGCACCATGCAATTCCTCGACTGGTTCGTCAAAGAACAGGGCGAAGAAGAAAAGAACGCCGACAGCCTCATCAAAAAATACAAACTCTACGGCGACGACCCAAAGAGTCTCTACCTCTTAAACCAGGAACTCGCCGCCCGTGTCTACAGCGCGCCATCTCTGGTGCTGTAAGAGCGCAGAAAAAACGACCGTCGATCGAGCATTTGCCCGTTCGGCGGTCGTTTGGCGTTCAGATATAGAGGATGCCCAGCATCACAGCCAGGTAGAGGATCACCAGCATGAGCAGGATCTTGTCGTGGAGCAGCACCTCGACAGGATCGCCGTCGCTGGCGCCTTCGATCGTCAGGCTGTATTTCAATGTGATCAAAAGCACGATCGGCACTGTGAAAATGAGAAAACGGTTGTGGTAAAAAGAGGTCGTCACCTGATCCATGCTCCAGAGCGCGTAGAAAACATTCGCCAGCGTCAGGCACATGTTCATGCTGCGGTTGAGAAAATCCAGCGGATACGCTTTGAGCACAGCGCGCGTGCTTCCTTTGCCGACCGTCAGCAACTCGCCGCGGCGTTTTCCCAGCGCCAGATAGAAGGACAGCGCGAACACAGAGAGATAGAGCCAGTTGGAAATGACGATCTCTGTCAGGATCGCGCCGTAGATAACGCGGAGCACAAAGCCAGCCGCGAGAATGGCGATGTCAACAATCGGCACATCCTTGAGTCCGAAGCTGTATGCCAGATTGAGAAAGAAATACGCTGCCAAAAGCGCAGCCGCCGCCGGATGAAACACCGGCGCATTGGCGATCGCTGCGATGATCAAAAGCACCACAGCCAGCACGCTTGCGCTCTGCACCGACACCGTCCCGGCAGCGATCGGCCGCTTGCATTTTGTTGGATGCAGGCGGTCCTTGTCGCGGTCGCGGATGTCGTTGATGATGTAGATCGCCGAAGCCGTCGCGCAAAACGCCACAAAACCCAGCACACCAGCGCCGAGCTTGGACGCATCAAAGAGCTCGCCGCTGGCGACCAGCGCCGCGAACACGAGCAGGTTTTTCATATAATGATGAACGCGCATCAGCTTGAGATAACGGGTCATCAGGAAACCCCCTTATAAAGGAAAGTAAGTGATACAGTAATCGATCAGCGCGCCGATCCCCGGGAGATTGTCCCGGAGCATCAGCGCCGCAGCCGCACAGAGCACAAGCGGCGTCAGCCAGGTCGCGTGGAGCTTTTCGGCGATCTTTTCGATCAGTCGGAAGAGCAGCAGGAAATAGGCCCAGCCAAAATACAGCGCGTAGAGGATGAGCCCGCTTTCCCATGTGCCCCAGCCGATGACAGCAAGCAGCACAAAGGAAAAGAGCGTCCAGTAGAATGCCAGCTGGCTCAGTCTGTCGCGGCGGCTCAGGAGAAAACCAGCGAACATGAGCACCAACAACACCAGCCCGCATAGATTCCAGTTTTCAGGATGCGCAAGCCGCCAGGAAAGGATCCCGTCTGGCGCAACTCCCTGGCTCACACCCGCAACCGGCGCAAGAAAACAATCGTGCACAAAGCTCACAAACTGGCGCACACGATCGACAAACGGCCAGGCATCGCCGCCGGTGAATTTGACCAGAGAAGCCAGCTTTGGCCCCGCCGACCAGATCACATCGAAGCGCGCAAACGCCAGCATCACCACAATGAACGACAGCCCCAGCTTGACCATATCGCCCAGCCAGCGCAGCGGCGAACGCAGTGGATTGTGCGCGCTGAACCACGGCGCCAGCGCCACATTCGTCAAAAGCGATCCCGTCGCGCCATAAAATCCAAGCCGCTCCTGCGTGCGTTCCGTGCAGATGCAGCTTGCCGCCAGCATCAGCCAGAAATACGCCGTCACATATTGTTCAAGCATCAGCGTGTTCAACAGCGTCGTGTAGCTTGCGCCGAGCGCCAGCATAAACACAGCCCGTCGGACAGGCGATTTTGTCGCCAGATTTGCCAGCATCAGATTTGCGCCAAGTATCATCAAGATCTGCACACTGTTCAAAAGCACAGCCAGCACCGTCGGCGACGCCCCAAAAAGCTGCGTCAGCAGATACGGCACACCCGCAAACGGCGCCGCAAAGATCGCAAACAGCGGCTGGCGCAGATCGTTTTCCACATACGTCAGCGACAGATACGCCATGTTGTTAAAAAGCGAATCCGTGTCCGCCGTGTAGACAATATCATAGCCTTCATTCGTAGCGCTGTAAAATCCCGTCGACTGGAAAAATGCCCACGCCGCAAACCCAATGAACCCCAGCGCCATCAGCGCGTAGAGCACGCGCTCCGCCCAGTGCAGATCAGCGAACAGCCGCAGCTCGCCAGCCAATCGCCAGAGCGTCGACCAGAGGTAGGACATGCCGACATAGAGAAACGGAAATCCGCCCAGCCCGCAGCACACCGCCAATACCCGCGACAGATCCGCGCCAGTGCCCAGTATTTCCGCCAGCGCCACCAACAGCGGCTGCCCCGGAAACATCACCGCGCCGAAAGCGTAGCAATGCCACGCCGCACCCGCCGCAGAAAGCAGCGCCCAAAACTGCAGATACCATGGCAGCGTACGCGTCACGCGCCAGAGATCCGCGCTTTGCGTGCTGACTGCGCACAGCACCAGAAAAGCCAGCGCCAGCGCGCCTTCCTGCACATTATATTCTGCGCCGCGCGTTTCTGATAAAAAATATGCCAGCGCCGAAACCGGAAAAAACCAATTCCTGCGCAGATTGCGCGCCATCCCGACGAGCGAAGCCTCCGGCAGGCGCGCGCTCCAGTCATGCTTCTGCATAGAGCATTCCTCCTTATTATACCATTTGCAGTATAGCATAACAGTGCGCGAATGCTCGTGTTTACTGGCAGATAGTCACCGGATTGTAAACACTCTCGTCACTTTTCGCCGACGCCCATTCATGGTATACTGAGATCAGCACAGATCCCCTGCGACCCTTTACCATTTTGTCATCACCGGAAGGAGAATTAACATGAAACCGCTCGTTCTCTACTACGCAAAATGCTCCACCTGCAGAAAAGCGCTGAAATGGCTCGAAGAAAACAACATCGACTGCGACCTGCGCTCCATCGTCGACGACAACCCAACCCACGACGAACTCGCCCAGTGGATCGCCGCCAGCGGTCTGCCCCTCAAACGCTTTTTCAACACCAGCGGCAGCCTCTACAAACAGTTCGGCCTCAAGGATAAACTCCCGCACATGTCTGACGACGAACAGATCGCCCTCCTCGCCAGCCACGGCATGCTCGTCAAACGTCCGCTGCTCATCTCCGACACCGTCATCTGCCCAGGATTTAAAGAAGCAGAATGGGCCAGGCTCAAAAGCTGAGCGCAAAAAACGCCGATCATCGCTGGTGATGATCGGCGTTTGTGTGTAGGCTGTAACCGATGAAACGTCTTATTGGCGTGCAAGACGTTTCTTATGAATCTCGTCTTTATCCAGCGGCGCATCGCTTTCAGCCAGACCAATGAGATGATCCAATGCTGCGAGTTTATCCGCACTCGTTCCGGCGAACTGAGTGTTGTCACTGTGGTTTTTCATGTGGCGCTGACTGTTTTCTTCGTTGGGACAGAGTGTATAGGATTCTGCTTCTTTCATGGTAAACGTCTCCATACAAAATAAAAGAAGTGGGAACCCACTTCCTTTGAGTTTAAAACTTCCCACTGTTTGGCAGGGACTCTCCCGAAGATAGCTTTCCTATCTGTACTTATATTATATCAGAGCACATTCAAAATCACAATGCAAAACCGTACAAAAGATCGGCCAGGTATCTCCCCACTCTACGCAGCGTAGGTTGCGCCGCGACGCGCTGGCTGGTATCCTGTTCGTGAAAGGAGAGAAATCCTCATGAACCACTACATCACCGGCAGCGCCATCCGCGCGCTGCGCGAACAGCAGCATCTCACCCAGGCGCAGCTCGCCGAAAAACTCAGCGTCAGCGACAAAACCGTCTCCAAATGGGAGACCGGCCGCGGCCTGCCAGATATTTCCCTGCTTGAGCCCCTCGCGCAGGCGCTCAAGGTTTCCGTCGCCGAGCTGCTCACCGGCGAGCAGATCATCAACACCAACCGCGCCGCCAACATGCTCAAAAGCCAGCTCTATGTTTGCCCCATCTGCGGCAACGTTTTCCAGTCCATGGGCCCGGCCATGGTGTCCTGCTGCGGCATCACCCTGCCGCCGCTCGAGCCGGAAACGCCCGACGACGCCCACGCCGCCACAATCGAGCACATCGAGGACGAGTATTACATCGCCATCGATCACCCCATGACCAAGGAGCACTACATTTCCTTCATCGCCTACTGCACCGGCAGCCGCTTTGAGAGCGTCAAGCTCTATCCCGAAGGCAACGCCGAGGCCCGCTTTTTCGGTCGCGGCCGCGGCCATGGCTGGCTCTACTGGTACTGCAACCACCACGGTCTTTTCCGTCAGCGCATCTGAGCACCCATCAATCCCCGAGCCCCGCGCTCGGGGATTTGTTTTTTGGCAGAAAATCCCAGCGCCCGCAGCCGCCGTTCGCCAGAAAATCTCGCCAGCGCGCAGCATTCCGCGCGAAAGATCGCCGCCGCTGTAAAATTTTCATGAAGCAGCCGTTAAATTTGTGATAACGACGAAAATCGACAGTGGATATTGTTTTTCAGGATGATGCATTTCTTGTAATCGCAGCGGCGCTCTGTTATAATAAAGATACGAATAACCTGTCGCGCGTCGGGAAAACCGAAATCGCGGCAGCGTTATGCGACAGAAGCCAGACACCGTCAATACGATCCGAGGGAGGGCTGGTGTTACCAAACCGACGCCCTGGCTTCATTCCTGCAAAATATCTTTTACTAAGGAGGAAAAAACGTGTTAAAAAGAAAAAGCAAACGAGTCCTCAGCATCGTCCTCGCTGTAGCGATGATTTTAACGATGGTTCCGTTCGCGGCCTTCGCTGACGAAACAACTGCTCGCGACAGCAGCACAAGCAGCACCACCGCCGCTTGGGACGGTACCATAGATACTGAATGGTATACCGATCACGAAAGCGGCACACCCTATACCATCTCCACCGCGGCCCAATTGGCTGGCCTGGCGAAATTGGTCAACGAAGGTACTGACTTCAGCGGCAAAACCATCACCCTTGGTGCTGACATTGACCTTGGCAGTAAAGAATGGACCCCCGATTGGAACTGAAGCCAATAAATTCCAAGGTACTTTTGATGGAAATGGAAACACCATTTCCAATTTGGCAATCAATAAACCATCCAAAAATGATGTTGAATTATTTGGCTATACAACGAACGGCGAAATTAAAAACTTTACATTGAACAACGCCTCAGTAACCGGTTATCTTGACGTAGGTGCTATTGCAGGAACACCTTATACCTCAAAATACACCAATATCAATGTTACTGGTACCATCAAGATTGAAGGATTTTCATACGTTGGTGGCGCATTGGGAAAAAATGCTTATGCTGATATCACTGATGTTGTTGTAACCGGCGACTCAGACAGTTATGTAACAGCTAATAGCGAAAATTATCGTACCTATGTAGGTGGTTTGGTTGGCTTCATGGGTGAAGGCTCGCATACCATCAAAGACTGTGATGTTAAAATCAATGTGACTGGTTCCACTTGTGACGTAGGTGGTCTCCTTGGCATCCTTCATTATGGAAATACCATGATCGCCTGCACATACGAAGGTAGCCTGACACTCACAAATCCAGATGCTGAAGATGGTTCTGAGTTCGGCGCATTGACGGGTACTGTAATGAATTCTCCAGACGGACCTTCTAAAATCAGCAATTGCAAAGCTATGGTTACATCAGCCACTTCTGGAGGCCAGGATGTCACTGATACCATAACACCTCATGGAGATTTCTATTATCCAATAAATTCTTCCGATAATGAAAAAATAACTGTATCAATTACAGATACCAAGGTAAATGATATCCCTGTGACGGTTGATAATAACGTGGCTCAAGTAGGCGATAATAAGTATAAAACCCTTCAAGCAGCTGTCAAAGCCGCAGGTACAGCAGAAACCACCATCGAACTTGTCAATGATATTACGTTGGATGCTTCTGTAATGTTTATTAGCGACCAGAATATCACCATCAACGGCAACGGTCACACGATCAGCTATGACGGCGTATCTACTAAAACAGCCTTCAAGATCACTGGTACTGCCAGCGAAATGGAAGGAACGCCAACAGGGGTCACGCTGAACGTCAACGATGTAACTTTCAAAAACACCAACGCCGACTCTGCCCAAAGCGGCTACGCTGTACTGATCGGTGGCAATTCCAACAATACCTCGGTCAACCTTGATCAGTGCTCTTTCAACAATCTCTATTGTGCGGTTCTCGGAAATGCCTTCACTGACACGACAACGGCTGATGAGGCACCAGATTTCAGCATCACCAATAGCACGTTCACTGATACTCAGTTTGGCTATTCTGTAGACGCTGTCACCCCTGGCGCTATTGTTGGTGCAGGTAATATCACTTTTACAGACAACAAGGGTGAAGTGGCTGAACAGGAAACCTTCGCTAAAACTGAAGCTTATGTAACACGTAATAGTGTAACAACTGTTGCAAGCTCTTTCACCGATGCAATCACGAATGCACAGTCTGGCGATGTGATCACGCTGGCTAAAAATCTTGAGAGCGAGACTGTCATCACTCTGCCTGCAGGCGTCACGCTTGACGGTAATGGCTATACGCTTTCGTACAATAATACAGAAAGCACGCCAACAAATGGTGCCTTTATCACTGCCACTGGAAATAACGTCGTGATCAAAAATATCACGCTTGATCTCGATGGCATTAAGCATGGCGTTCAGTTCTACTGCACCAATGGCGGCAAAATTGAAAATGCGACGATCAACGGTGCAAACTGGACTGCTGTTCAGGTGAATGGTGCACAAAACATTGAATTGATCAACACCACCCTAAATCCTAATGATGGTACCAACGCTTATGCTAACATTGAGTTCAGCATGGGAAAGAATGTTACCACCATCCCAAGTCTGACGATTGATGGCGTCAGCTTCGCTAGCCAATATCCTGCTATCTGGGTTGATGATGCTACTGTAGCTGCCATCAAAGGACGGCTTGGCGCCGATGCGGACAATGACGCTGTAAGCGACAAAATCACTTCCAACATCACCAACAATAACAAGAGCGATATCACTATCGTTGTTGAATTCGTACCTGGCGAATCCGAAAATGTTATTGCTGAAAGCACCTACGAACCACCATACACCGGCAAGTACAGCTATGAGATCTTCACCAAGGTTGGCGACAATGGCGCGATTGATGTAGACCGTTATGCGACTGAAGGCGACAAGGTGACGATCACTGTTTCTCCTGATGAAGCGTACATGCTGGATGAGATGACGATCACTTCCGGTGGTAAGGATGTGGAAGTGACGGATAATGGCGATGGCACGTATACTTTCACGATGCCTAGCGGCGATGTGAAGATTGAAGTAACCTTCGCAGAAGATCCTGACTGGGAACCAGAACCGGAAGAACCTGCTATGCCATTCACCGATGTGAATGACAATGACTGGTTCTACGATGTTGTGCTCTATGCGTACGACAATGGTCTGATGACTGGCGTTTCCGCAACGGAATTTGCACCAAATCAGACGACGACCCGCGGCATGATCGTTTCCATGCTGGCGCGTCTGGAAGGCGTGACGAACGCTGAAGACGCAGGCTTTGCCGATGTTGCAGCGAACGACTGGTACGCCACTGCTGTGAACTGGGCAGCGAGCGTTGGCGTTGTCAACGGCTACGAAGACAACACCTTCCGTCCAAACGCTCCGATCACCCGCGAACAGATGGCAGCGATCCTCTACAACTATGCCGATTACAAAGGCTATGATGTGAGCGCGCGCGCTGACCTGTCTGACTATGCGGATGCAGCAAGCATCTCCAGCTGGGCAGAGGATGTGCTCGCCTGGGCAAATGCTGAAGGATTGATCAACGGTATGACCACCACGACGATCGACCCACAGGGCGCAACGACTCGCGCGCAGACTGCGGCAATGTTTGAACGTTTCCTGACTGCGCACGAAGCGTAAGCAGAATAGTTTTCAAGACACCTCTTCGGGGGTGTCTTTTTTCATTTTGGCGGCGGCAATTCCTAATAAAAAATGAAGATTCTTAATCTTGTCTTAAGAATTGAGACAGAAGCGCAGGTTGTCAGGTATAATAGAGGGAGAAAAATCGAACGCACACTGTCCCCGGTGAAAGGAGAGGACGATCATGAAAAAGAGAGGATGCGCGCTGGCGCTGATCCTGACAGCAGCGCTCTGCCTGGCAGGCTGCGCGAGCGAGGAAGTGGTGCAGAATGAGGTGGTGGATGTGTCAAACGCGACGCCGGACGAGGCATCGGAATCTGGCGCGCCGCCGATGATGGCGCAGACGATCATCAATAGCGGGATGCCGCTCCAGCACGAAAGCTGGAAGATGGCGCGTGAGGGCGGCATGACGTATATCGAGCGC
>PPYE01681797.1_pt1 | contig 12418 bp, 17 predicted proteins | sample 1559881 | NCBI WGS metagenome assembly PPYE01 (sample SAMN08240022, study PRJNA423297) | Human gut metagenome, whole genome shotgun sequencing project.
CCCCCCCGTTATATTCAATAAGGGGCTTCAACGTGCTGATAATCTCATGCATTTCTACCATGCTCATGCCTTTACCTCCCAATTAATCCATGCCTGCACCGGCTCTGCGAACGCCACTGTGAGCGCGTCCTTCGCCAGCGCGTATGTGTATCTTGCCGCTGTGCCTTGCACGTCCAGCTGCACCGTCGCCTTGCTCACGTCGATAAGCTCCAGCGGAATAACGACGCTCACGCCGTTGAGCTCGGTGTGACCGCGCTGTACGCCAGTGGTTGGGCGCTTGACTGGCTCCGGTGGATCGGATTTGATGTACTTGTTGATCGTACCGTTGTCGTAGGTTTCGACGATGTACGTGAGACCATTTTCGATGATTTCTTCTGTGTTGATTAGGTTCATTTGTGTTGTCACCTGCCTTTAATCGTCGAGAGAGTAGAGGATAAAAGCGTCGTATTGGCCACTAGACGACATCCTCCCTTCTATTTTCAACTGATTCTCAAAGCGCAATTCTGTGTCGCTAAACACTAACCCTCGGTTTTGTGAATTAATTTCTGTTTGCGGATTTGATATTGGGAAAGAACGGTTTTCATAAATATTTATTGACCGCCCATAAATAGAATAATAGTAATAACTTGTTGCGTCGTTTCCGCTCAAAATGTCGGAAGCAACAACAAACCCAGCATCATACCTAGCGCCATTACTAAAGCTAGCTGTACGACCAGAAAAATTAAACGTTACCCCATCTATTGTTATTTTCATTTCTACGAGCGCGCTGGAATCTACATAGGTAGGAAACAACAACGCGCATCTCAGCCTTCCGCTGCCGGAAACAGTAACAAGGTTTGTAAAATTCGTTTCGGTTTTTCCTCCTATGTTCACAACAGTGTATTTCCCCGGTAACTCGCTAACCGGCGTTGCACGCATAGCAGAAAGCTTATCAAGTATCTCCTGCGTATCCGCCTTAACCTTATCCAGCTGATCTAAGCTCATTACATCGCCCATCAACTCCACTCTCCCTTCCATTGATTATCAACTTTGCTCCACGTCCGTGTGCGCGATGTTGTGCCGATGGTGTACACTTCGGTATAGGTACCATCGGCATTGACTGTTTGCGCGCAGGTGCCTTTGACGGTTTCGCCTTCTTTCAAGCGCTCAGTATAAGTGCGCGGCACTGCTGTTGTATCTGCTGGCATGTCGCATTCGTAGTCGTAAATGCTCTTCATATATTCCCAATACGCGAGCAGCTTCTTTCCTTGCGCTTCAAGCTCTGCTTGTATGGCGGTAATATCTCCTTCTGCCGTATCCACACGGCTTTCCAGCTCTATAACGTCTCCTTCCAGCTCTGCCAAGGATGTATCAATGGTATCGCTCACATCAGCTGCCAGGCTGTTGATCGCTGCCTGCAGGCGTTTCAACCGCCAGCGTATAGTGTCAAGATTCAACTGCCCAGCTGTATCGCCGGTGGTCGCCGTACTTCCTTCTGTGGTTTCTGTCACTGTCGATGTCTCATCGATCGTAGTGGTCTCTACAAACTTCAGATCACCGCTGCTAGTCTTCGAGACTATCGTCTGACGCGTCGCTGTCACCGGCGCGCTGTCATCAATCGTGGCAGTGATCGTACCGGTATCCGCGTCAGGATAACTCTCTGTCACCCCATACTGTGCTGCCAGTTCATCAAAGGTGAGCTCTCTGGTGTCCGCGTCAAGCTTATCCCAGTTCTCATTTAGCATTTTTGTAATATTGAATGTGTCCTTGCCATCCGTCGCCGGATCAGCTTTATATAGATTCTTATTCGGTGTATAACTTCCCATGTCTTCACCTCTCAGAATGCGAATTTATCCAACGTGGTGCTTTCCATCTCTTCCAGCGTCATCACACCATGAACCTCTTCGATCAACAAATAACGGAATATATATCCGATCGCCAGATGCGCCGGAATGATCGTCGATATGGATGCCTTCAAACCGTCCATATCTGTCGGGATTCCCAGCTCACTGATAAAGGTAATGACAATCTTTCCATCTACGAAGTCCACAGAAGTGGCGCCATTCTTCCAGGCATTGGCAGCCGCCTGGATCTGTGCAATGTCTACCTTGCCACCACGCTGGCGCCCAGCGATGACAGCTGCGCGTCTATCATCAAGGTTTTTTCCGCTGCCGGAAATGCCCAGATGGCGTTCATAGGTATCCAGCATATCAACCGCTGTATCAACGAAGAATTCTGACCTAGCCTTATCCAGATCAGCCAACGCAGTATCGAACAGCCCACCAATAGCATCAAAAAGTGCATTGATCCAGGCATCCTTGCGAAATATTTTGTGTAATTTTCGCAACAGGTTATCCTTCGAGGTCGACATATTCGATCCCCCCCAGCACGGCCACCGACTTATCCGGCACTTCGATGTTCTTCACATCACCATTCACCGTCAAATTCATGTAGTCGATCAGTCCTTCTGTATCGCTGATAGCGTTTGCAATCTTCGCGTAACTGACATAGTTTTGCTCGAAAGCGATGCTTTGCAGATAAGCCTTTACCGAATCCTTTATGTCGCCTTTAAGAGTGTCTGGATAGTTCCCCAGCAATGTCAATTTGAGATTGAGTGTCAATGCAGTCGCCGCTGCCACGGTGCAATAAGCGCCTGTTGGTGCTTCACCTTCACCTCGCCCCGTGATTCCCGGGTCGATATGATTTTGAACCGCTTCCACCAGTGCTTCAGATGCCGGCTCACCATTGCTGTCAATGATCACCACCTGCACCGTATTGGCTCCGTTCCATAATGGATACACCTTTGCCCCGCCAACACCAGTAACTTCCAACGCCCATTGTTTGTAATGGTAGATATTCCCACTGGTCGGCGGTTCCTGTAATGCCATGATATAGCGATCCCACAGATCCGCATCGCTCTCCATGTTATAGCCGCCGGCTGCAGGATCTTCATTGGTCACAGCTGTGACACCCTGAATGGTCACTGGCATCTCTGTGATACTTCCTGCTGGCACGTTCCCACTGGATCCAGGCGTAACAGCCTGCGCAGGTACAGCGTCAGTATTGTTGTTGAGCAGTAGGAATTCCAATGTTTCAAACTGGATGCCCAATGGCGTCTCAAAAAGAGAACCTGCCTTGATCAGCCCATTACCAGTGATTGTGAGCTGCACAGTAGCTTTTGTGGCTTCTTTCCGCACAATGCCTTTATTCTGAAAGACGAAGCGCGTCAGCTCATCGCCACTAAGATTCTCCGCATTCAGCTTCAGGAAATAATCGTCAATCTTTTCGTAGATGTCTTTCCCTACCATTGCCACCGCATTCAGAATGTCGTGCGTCGGAAAACCAATTGTTTTCTGATAGCTGTTGTCGATTTTATCCAGCATCTTTCGCAAGAGTTCTGCTGCCGTTTTCTTATAATTGGCCATTCGTCACATCCACCTCCACACTGTCGCCGTTCTTCAATCGTGCTGTGAAATGCACATCCAGGCCGCGCGTTGTGCGCACAGCACTGAAGTCGCTCACGCTGGCAATGGCTGGATTGAGCTTCGACGCCTCTTCAATTTCCCGCTTGAATTCGGATTCGATGAAGCCACGCGGCAGCTCTCGAAACCCCAGATATTTTTCTGCCGTATGGCCAAAACCGGTGTCACGATACACTTCGTATTTGTCCAGTCGCGTGCGGACCAGAAGCTCCAACCACTGCGCCACAGCATCTCTGCCTGTGATCTCTACTGGCGTACCATTTTCCATCACGTGCTGGCCTGTTTTGAAATTAAACTTGAATGAGCGCTTGATCTGAATATCTTCGGTCAGCGTATAGTTTCCGCTGACGCCTTGAGGAAAGATCATAACCAACCACCTGCCAATACATCGACCACCACAAATTTCTGCCCATGCTGGATCGGGATCACCAGGATCTGATTGCCAACTTCCAACACATCTGCCAGCGTGACCACACCGCGCGCTGTAAAGCCTTCACCATTGAGCGTGCCACTGGCGCTGTCGAATTCATACGCTTTCTGGATCGCGCTCTGGCAGATATACGTGTTGCGCCTGGTCAAAACAAAAGCACCACCGCGGATAGTTGCCTTGAACGGTGCCACCTCTACAACGATGCCAATGCATGGTTCTATGATCTTGCTCTTTGTCTCTTCAAGCGCGGCTGCCATATCGTGTTCCCACTGCTGCGCCATGCGCTCACCTCCCGTAGATTGTCTTAGGGTCGATGCCCCATCCATTATGGACGATCTCCATGTGCAGGTGCGGCCCTGTCGAATTGCCTGTGCTACCAACAGCACCGATCGCCTGGCCTTTGCTCACGGTCTGACCACTGCGCACGTCGATGCGCGAAAGATGCGCATATAATGTGTAGCGTCCCCCGCCATGGGTGATGCGCACGCAGTTGCCATAGCTCTGGTTTCCCCAGCGCGTGTATCCGTCCCAATACTGCACCCAATTCACAGTCCCACCATCGGCAGCAACCACCTGAGAGCCATACGGTACCGGAAAATCGCGCGCATTATTGGTGTGGCCGTAATAGGTTGTCGTATTGCAGTACACACCAGGAATCGGCCATGTGTATTGACCGGTTGCGATGCCATCGCCGGCAGTATAATTTCCACCAGAAGCCTCTTCAGTGTTGGTTTCTTCAGCATCTTCTACTGTCTCTTCCTGGCCTTCCGATGGATCCACGGGAGCCACACTGGCATCTGTTGTTTCCGCATCGACAAGATCCACCGACATTGTGTGCGCGTTAGAGTTGTAATTATGTGTACAGTTTTTGACCAGGTATTTTCCTGGCAATTCATCATGTGCAAACTGGATAATCCGCCCACTTCGCACACGATCATCACCAAGCAACTCACAAGAGATCGTGCGCACCACTCTGTTCAGTTCTTTCAATGTCACATCAGCTTTGGCGTTCTCATCATCTTCGATCTTAAATTCTTTTTCACCAAAACGCGTAATACTGTCTTCGTCCCTGGCTTCGTCGATGACTTCGCCATCTTTCATGACCTTGACCACGTTGTACATATCTTCGATGCTCCGTGATACTGTCATGCCGCCAGGATTCCTGGTCACATCATACGGCGCCAGATTACCTGCCGCGATATAGACCGGTTCAACCAAGAGATCTTCGTACTTTTCAACGTAGACAGTCTCTCCCCGCACCTCCATGCGATATTTCTGACCCGTCTGGAACGTCACCATACCGATGAGCTCTTTCATGATCTCTCCGATCGACGTTTCAAAATAATTCCGCTCCACTGTGGTAGCGATCTCCACACATGACACGGAAATGCCGTAGTCTTTACACATGGTCTCTATCGCCTGACTGGTGCTGCATCCATTGAACTGCACATCAATCTTTTTGTTCAACCAGTAACCGTAATCATATCCCGTCACTGACACGGTACCTTCCATATCGTCGTCCGTGTCAGCGATCAGCCCTTCAACCAGCACTTCATCGCCTTCTACATAGCGAAAATGGTCACCGGGTTCGGTGACCATATCCATGGTATAACGATCATTGCGGTTGAATAGGTAGTCGAACGACACATCCATCGCCAGGCTATCAAGGTTATCGGAGCGCGAAACATTGCCAACGCGCTGTGTAACCACATACGGCTGATCACCATCATACAGTAAAACGTCCATGACGCTTCACTCCTTACAAGTTGTGCATATTGACGATCATCGACATAACCTCTTCACGCGTCGCGCGATCCTGTGGCCGTTCACCTGTTGTAAATCCAGCTTCCACAGCTTTTTCAACTGCTTCAACCATAGCTGCCGAACTGGCTTCTTCTTCCTTCGAGCGACGCACCAACCGCTGCAGAAAAGCATATTCTTCACTGGCTGCAAATTCATCCCATTTCACCTGATCATCATCCTCTCCTGAATTATCTGTCGTCGTTTCTTCCAGTTTCTTCGACAGGGCGAAGGTGTATTCCACGACATCCATACTGTACTTGATATCTTTATTCGTGCCCACTGACCACTTAAAATCATTGATCAGACAAGCCATGTTCACCGTGTATCCACTGTCATAAATGATGATGACACGCATCGGCAGCTTTCGCTTCCGGCACTCTTCGAACCATTCCACATAACTCCATCCATCCGTAGATGCACCCGGACGCACTTTTGCGCCTGAGTGATTTGGGAAATAGGATGTCAATGGGAAAGAGCGTGGTCCCATAGGCCCAATCACCGACAACTTGCCATTCAGCGTGTCAAATTCACCATTATCTTGTGGCTCAGAGATTTCTATCTCTGCCGGCACCGGGATCACTTTCATAGATTCATTGTTGTTGATGCTAAAGATAATGTCCATCTCATCACCTACCTGTTGCGCTTCGCACGCAGAATCTGCCGCGAAACGACCTGTCCCACGTAGTTTGCGAAGTCACTGTTACCGATCACGTTCCCCTGGATCTGTACCGTCACGTTGATGCTGTCGCCAGCAGTCGACGCCGCCTGCCTCTTTGATACATCATGCGGGATAATCTGCGTACCCGAAGGCAGAATCACCGTCTCACCGCGGCCACCTTCATTGATGGTCGCCATCCCACCAGGAAAATAGCTTGTCCCAGTAGCATATTTCCTGCTGGCAGCGCTGAACGCCGAAGAGATCTTGCTCCCCAACGTTGTCAGCCAATCTGGCAGTACCAATCCTGCGAGCCAGCTCCAAAACCCTTGAAACTTGTCCCACAGATCTTGGACTTTGCCCCACAGCCCACGTAACTTATCACCGAAACTGTCAATCCATCCAGGAATTGCACGTGTCCCCAACCATTCCCAGAAGCCGGTGAACTTGTCCCAAACGTTCTGTATCCAGCTGAAGATCGTGCTGAAAACAGCACTCCAATCCACTCCCAACGCATTGAGGATGGCGATAATCGCACCGATCGCCGCTGGGATCCAGAATAATGGACTGGTCATAAAGGTCAGATTGACCATCTGCACCGCCACACGCAGCAACGCGAACAGCTGCGTCACCTGCGCAATGATGGAGAAGCTCTTGAAAGCAATGAACAGTCCGGTCGCTAAAGGCGCAATCACATTGAAATGATCTGCTACGAACTTCACAGCACTACCTAATGCCGTGAGCATCGGTACTGCCACCTGCAGCACATTATTCATCCCAGTATCAAAAGCCTCTGCCCAGCGATCGATCGTGCCATCTGTCTGCCATTTTTCGAAGCGCTCTGCCACTTCCTGGACCTTATTTTCGATCCTGTCCATTGCAGAACCAGTGCGGATGGAACCATCTGCTGTCATACCCATAATGGACGACAGCGCACTCTTCGTAACACCAGTCACCGTTGACCATATGCCGCGCAAAGACTGCGCCTGCTTTTCCATACCACCAGTGTATTTATCCTGCATGAGCGCAATCAGCGCTTCATTGAACTTTTCCTGATCAACGATCTGCCCCTGATTATTGACCACCTGCTGATCTGCAAACATCTTGTTTGCCTGCTCGGTGATCATCGCTTTCGTGATCCCGAACTCTTTCAGGCGTTCCAATTTCCCGGTCTGAGCATCAATGAGCGCTTCTGTGGCTTGCTGGAAGTCTTTGTTGGTAGCTGCTGCCATGTCGCCTGTAAGTGGCAGCCATTTCTTCGCTGCCATACCCATACTCTCGAACATGGCCGCCGCCTGTACCAGCTCTCCGCCCTCAAACGGCGTCTTGTTCGCCATATCGATGGCATCGCGCATGATATTGGCAGCCTTTTCGGTGTCTTTCGTCGCCGTTTCCAGCTGTAGCTTATAGCCTTCCAGGTTCATCGCTTCCGTGAAACCGCTTTTCACACCCAACCCTGCTAAGGTTGCACCCAGTGCCCCAACCGTCTTCATGGCTCCGCTGGCAAAACTGGTAAATGAATTCTGTGCACTCTTCCCGAATGATTTGATGCGATTTTCCAGGCGCTGCGTTTCTCGTTCAGAAGCCTTCGTCGCTTCATTGAATTTTTTGAAGCCGGCTGTAAAACGATCCTTCACAGAGACAATGATAGATATGGATTTTGTCTTCGCCATTCACTCACCTCCCCGCCTGGGAGAACGCCTTTTGCTTGTCTTCTATCTCTACCTGCATCGAAGCAGCATAGAATGATTTTGAAGTAATGCCCAACGCTGCTGTGTATTCCGCTGGTATCCCTTTCTGCAGATACCAGTGGATCATACTCATCTCACCGTCGGACCTTATGAGTTTTTTAGTTCTACGATGGAAGGCATGCCATTCGTGAAGTAGAAATCAAGGATCTCTTCACTCACCTTCGTGAGTTCTTCCAGATTGTCATCGAAAACAGCAGACACGATCTCATACTTATCGCCTTCAATGCCATACTCTTTCTGCAGCTCAGCATTTCGAAACAGATCGCAGGAACGATAGATCAATTCCTGTGCCATCTCCATAGATTCTGTCGTGTTTGGATTCGGATATCGGTCGATCAGTGCCGTCACCTGACGCAACGGCAGCTTTTTGACCATGATCTCTCCACCCAGCAGATCTGAATGTACCGCCTTATATTTGACCTTATCATCATCTGACTGACGTTTGCGTTCAATGAGTTCTTCCAGTGTTAATCTGCTCATGGCTTCCTCCTTATGCCGACAATTTATCCAAGAACTTATACGAAGTCGCCTTGAATGGGATCTCTTCTTCAACAGTGGTATTCGCCTCAAACTGCATGATCGCCAGTTCGTCGAATACAACGCCATAGATCGCAACACGTTCATACCCATGCTTCTTTGGATCGTTCAGACGGCCCACCAACGTCACATCCGGAATATTTCCAGTTTGGATGCCCTCTGCATACAGCTCGATGAACCGAGAATCTACCTTCGTACCTGTAATGGTTCCTTCGATGGTATAACCAAGATAGTTGTACTCTGGCGCCAGTTGTTCAGGCAGTGGTACTTCATCCCAGTTCAGTTTGGCCTTCGCTTCAAATTGTTTCACGGTGTTGTAGTCTTCATCGTTGCACCAAAGGCGCCCGAAGGTGCCGTTAATAGCTTTTACCATGTTTCCGCCTCCTTATACCATTTCAATGTGGAAGTCGAGGTCTTCGATGCCATCCAGGATCTTGATATTGCCATGCAGGAACATCTTGCGCTTGAAGGTCATCATCTTCGTGGTCACATCGTCCCATTCAGCCGCTTCTGTGCGACCAGCGCCGACCCATGCCGCGCGCTGCGCTTCCACATCGACATCTGCCGTATTGTCATAGTTTGGATCGAGGATCGTTTCCGCTGCCAGCTGTTCAAAATACGCCAGCACCGCTGTGATGAACAACGCCTGGCGATCGTAGCTGTTCTTATGGGTACCACGGAACTTCTTGAACGCCACCCCGATGTCATATTTGATCAGATCCATCGCTTCAACGATGGCGATCGAGCGCATATCCTCGGTATCATCGCCGGATAATGTCGTCATGGAATTGACGCCACGGCTGATCGCCACGCCATCATCATCGTTGTACAGGAACAGATGCCCTTTTTCGACCTCTGCATCCATGTCTTCTGGTTCACTGACGCTTTCGATCTCAGGGAATGTGCAGCTGATCACGGTCTGCGTCATCGGCAGCCCTGCCAGTGTGCCGGCGATACGCGCCAGGAGATGCCAGCCTTCCTGATCCTGAGCGCTCACGGTATTGAACGTCTCGGTCGTGAAGTTCACGATGTGCTTATCGTCTGGCGCTGTCGCCTTATAGACCACACCCTTGATGGCCTTGCGCACCGGTTTGGCATTATAAGCTTCCACATAAGCTGCCAGCGCGGTATGATGCTCGGCTGTTTTCGAGAGCACGGTGATCCAGTCAAACTTCTGCTGGTTCAGCACCGGCACAATGTCATCGGCAAGATCTTCTGTGGTCGCCATCTTAATGACGGTTACTTCTGCTGGACTTCCCAGAAAAGCCATGCCGATGTCGTTGTAATTGGCTACCGTGTAATTGTCTTTCTTCAGATCATTGATCGTGGTACATTTGACGACCTGGCTGCTGCCTTCGGTATCGTCAATGACCACCACTGCCAGCTTGCCATTGGCGCTTCTGGCAACGGCTGTCGCCGCCAGCTGCGTGATGTATACGTTTGTGCTTGGCATATTGAGTGCCATATGATCACTCCATTTCTAAATTGATTTCCAGTTCTTCCAACGGTTCATTGTTCAACGGTTCATCCGGATGCATTGGCACAGTGATGCCATTTTCCACGCGATCCTGCAGCAGTTCATAGGTAACTTCTGCGATCAGCGCGCCATCGCTCTTGATCACGGAAAATTCCAGTTCCTGCGACGGATAGAGATAGCAGCCACCGATAAGCAACGGACTTTCCAGCAGCCGTCGCAGGCTTTCCTGCTTTTCCAACAGATCGATATAGCTCTTTCTGCGATCCTTCGAAAAATAGTAGATCACCATCGGGATCTCATCACGCTGGATCTGCTCATTATAGGCACCACTCTCGATAGAGCCCACTTCCATCGTCATGCATGGCCGCTCGAAGCCTTCCTCGATGTCTACATCCTTATAGAGCATGGGATATTGTTTTCTGAGGATCTTTGCCAGGTCCCGGCTCAGTGTAGTCGCTGTGATGCGTTCCTCTGCCATCAGAACAGCCCCCTCTCCAGAAGATCATCCAAATGCTGAGAAAGATTCTCTTCAAACTGCTTTTCCCACATTTGTTCCGCATCCTCCAGGATATGGTACCCGGCAACAAAACTCTTGCTGGAACCAACTCGCTGATAGCTGTCGTCATAGTTTTTGTTCGGCTTGCTCCCGCTGCGCTGATAACCTTTTGTCTTACCTGACGTTTTGCCGCGAGGTTTGACCTTGTGGCCATACTCGACCAAATGCGCATGCGGCGCACTATTATAAGTTCGCACACTGAGATCAGTAGGATCGCCCAGATAATGATACGGTTTCCCGCCTTTTAAGCGAGCCATATAGCTCTTCTTGTTCGATGCCGGACGAAGATGCTTGATGCGCTGTCTGGCAATCCCGGCTGCAATTTTGCGACCTTCGCGCCCTTGCTTGCGCATCCACTTATTGTTTTCTTTCGGCCAGCGTTGCGTTACCATGTCATACATGTTTTCCGCTGTTTCGGTAAGTTCACTCATATCAATTTCTAAGTCCATCATCCCACCTCTTCTCTCACATAAACTTGCATCCAATTTTTTTGAAAATCCGGATCGCTTACATAGTCAATATCGAAACGATGACTCTGATATTCGATCCAGCAAGCATGATCGATCGCCGGATGATAGCGCATCGTGATCACATGGGTCGTATTGGTAAGAATGGTTTCTGCGGTTCAGCCTTTGAGCAAAGACCCTGTTCGACTCTCAATGAGCGCCCAATAAGTGCCGACAACCTCTTCTTCCCACACTTCATTTCCCAGTTCATCGTACGTTCCTTTGACAAATTTCCTCCGCTTCACTGTCACACGATGCTTGAGCTGTCCAGTTCGCACAGGTTTCACAACTCTTCACCCCAATTCTGCAGTTGCTGCATGAGGATGCGCCACATAAACGGCATCTCTGTCACAGTTGTGCCTACAGCGACACTATCACGGTTGTTGTACCAATGGTTGATGAGCATAAGCACAAGCAATCGGTACTGAGGCACGTCGTACCCCAGCACCTGCTTGTTATCAATGGCGGCATCGAGATAATGCTCTGCAGCCGGCAGATAAATTCCCATCAGTTCATCGTCCACATCCTCATCGATGCGGCAATAGATTTTGATCTCACTCGCTGTCAGCTCCGCCATATTGATTCACCTCTTTTAGCCCTGACCGCCACCGGATTATTCTGCTGGTGGCGTAATTGTCAGTTTCACTGCTGCGCCAGTATCAACTTTCTGTACATCGAAACGCTCAATGACACGCATCATGGTTGCGTTTTTCGTAAATCCGGCTTCAGTAGAGACGGCCATCGTCACCCCTGCTCTGTCGAAGAACGCCAGGTATTCTCTCATGTTGACCACATAAAAGACATAGCTGGTACCACTCTGGGTGAGTTCTGCGTCTGTCACGACCACCACTTCATGACCACTGAAAGCCTTACGGGTTGGATCTGCAAGCATTGGCTGCAAAAGTGGATGCCCATTTCCGTCTTCCAGACCATCGAGCCAGTCGAAACCGCTCTGATTGGTGATGATGATGGCTTCTGCAGCAATGGCAGGATCCAATTCCTTGTTCAACATGGTCTTAATCGCCTTATAGTCAGTGCCGGTCTTTGCAGTAGCACCGCCAAGCGCGGTTAAGATCTTACCGTTTTCCGTGCGCACTGCTTTGCGAGCGAAACGTCTGCCAATGTAATCGGTCAGGTTCACAGTTTCATCGGCAAGCAGGCTATTGGAGATCGGGATGATGTCGCCATAATCGGCAGCTGTCCACGCCACCTGCGCAAAAGAGATGTCACTCTGCGTAATCT
>PPYE01681798.1_pt1 | contig 12416 bp, 10 predicted proteins | sample 1559881 | NCBI WGS metagenome assembly PPYE01 (sample SAMN08240022, study PRJNA423297) | Human gut metagenome, whole genome shotgun sequencing project.
GTCTTTATGGAGCATCCTGTGAAATTGTCGTCCCATTTTTTGCAACCTGTGCCACAGTTTCATTGGATTCTGTCGACTGGTCAGATTCTACAATGCCCTTTAAGCCAGCTGCCAAACCAGCCAAGCCCTGAATTTCGCTTGGAATGATAATCTTGGTTGCCTTGCCGTCTGCTGCCTTCTGGAATGCTTCCAGTGCTTTCAGCTGTAAAACAGCGGCATTCGGATTTGCCTTGTTCAACTGCACCAAGCTGTCTGCCAATGCCTGTTGAACCACTTCAATCGAACGTGCTTCACCGTCTGCAATCCGGATTTTCTGTTCCTTGATGGCTTCGCCTCGCAGGATGGTTGCTTCCTTTTCTGCTTCTGCATGCAGGATGGCTGCCTTTTTGTCAGCTTCTGCACGAAGTACCTTTGCTTCCTGTTCACCCTGTGCAACCTTGATTTGATATTCCTTTTCGCCTTCTGCACGGAGGATTTTTTCTCGCTTTTCCCGTTCTGCCTTCATCTGTTTTTCCATGGCATTCTTGATGTCCACTGGTGGGTCAATGTTCTTCAGTTCCACACGAATGACTTTGATACCCCAACGGTCAGTTGCATGGTCGATGGTTTCCGTAATCTTTGTGTTAATCAGGTCACGGGAGTTCAATGTTGCATCAAATTCCAGTTCGCCGATGATATTCCGAAGCGTGGTTGCGGTCAGGTTTTCAATCGCTGCCAGCGGACGTTCTACACCATAAGCAAACTGTACCGGATTGGTAATCTGAAAGAAAACAACGGTATCAATCTGCATAGTAACATTATCTTTCGTAATAACTGGCTGCGGCTTAAAGTCTACAACCTGTTCCTTGATGGAAACTCGCTTTGCAACCCGGTCTAAAAATGGACACAGGAAGTGTACACCGGTTTCCCATGCGGCATAAAATTTTCCCAGTCGTTCTACAACATAGATGTTCGACTGCGGAACAATCTTGATTCGAGTAAAGAGAACAATCAAAATAAAGACAACTAATAAAAAGAGGACAATTAACGGCATAATGAAATTCCTTTCTGTCGTGTGTTAAGATGTGTGTTCGGAACTGCTTGCTGCATTTGTAGATTCTACTACAGGTTCTGTCGTTTGTGGCACAGGTGTTACAAATAACTTTGTTCCATCAATTGCCTGTACCTGTACGGTCGTACCTTTCGGAATCACCAAATTCGGCTGAGAAACAGCGATCCAGTCAATGTCATCGACCCGCACTCTGCCCGTTCCTTTTTCCGCATCTACGGTTTGCACAACTGTTCCGAATTTTCCCAAGTCCAACCGCAAATTGGTATCTCGGGAAGCGAAATTGGTGAATTTCCGCACCAGCGGACGTGTCAGAATCAGCAGCAGGGCAGATGCTGCAATAAACAGCAATGCTTGCAACCAAATAGGTGCACCGCAAAGTGCTGCAAGTAAGGCAACCAGCGAACCAGCTGCAAACCAGATGGAGATCAACTGCTGGGAGGCAATTTCTGCAATCACAGTCAGAACAAACAAACTTCCCCAAATCCAAAATACCATTGTGCTCCCTCCTTTCCGTCTGTTTCAGGCTTCGCCATTCGCTCTACGCATAGTATAACATAATTTCATACAATTGTAAAGAACGTGTTGCGTGCAATTTCTGCTATTTTTACGTTACATCAAAGAAAAGAGCAGTTGAAACGACAATTCAACCGCTCTTTTTCATTGTTATGTATGGAAATCCGTAGAAATTCCACTTAATTTTTCTTTTCTGCATCTTCATCCTTGAGATATTCCTCAACGATGAACTTTGGTCTTTGTTTGGTTTCCAGATAGACCTTACCAATGTATTCCCCAATGATACCGATTGCTAACAGCTGCAAACCACCGATTGCCCAGATAGATACCACGGTAGACGTCCAGCCGACCAGTGTTGCACCCATCGCATGCCGTACCAGTGAATAAATCAACATGGCAATGCTAACTAGAAAAATTGCACTGCCCAATGTCATAATCATCCGAATCGGTTTCACAGAAAGCGAGGTCAACCCTTCCCATGCAAACGCCAGCATCTTCTTCAAAGGATACTTGGATTCTCCGGCAAAGCGTTCTTTTCTTGCATAATAAACCTTGTCGCTTTTATAGCCAATCATCGGCACAACGCCACGCAAGAACAGATTCACTTCTTTGAATTGTTCCAAGCCATCCAACGCCCGTTTGCTCATGAGTCGATAGTCTGCATGGTTGTATACAATATCTGCCCCCAATAGCCGCATTACTTTATAATATCCCTCTGCGGTTTTGCGTTTGAATGCAGTATCTGTATCTCTGGCGTTTCTAACTCCATAGACAATGTCGCAGCCTTCGGCGTATTTTTCCAGCATGCCATCAATCGCATCAATGTCATCCTGTAAGTCTGCATCCATAGAAATCGCCATGTCGCAATGTTCTTTCACCGTCATCAGCCCTGCAAGCAGTGCGTTTTGATGTCCCTTGTTTCGGGAAAGCTTAATTCCTTGAAACAGCGGATTTTCCTTGTGCAGGGACTCAATAATTTCCCATGTCCGGTCTTTTGAACCATCATTGACAAAAACAATCCGGCTCTCTTTGCTGATTTTTCCCGCTGCCATGAGTGTTTCCATTTTCGCACGGAGCTGCTTCGATGTTTCCGGCAATACTTCCTCCTCATTATAGCAGGGGATTACTAAATATAATTTCTGCATCACAATACACCTCAATCCCAGAATGCAATGACATCCTGCATGGCTCTGCAAACTTCAGGATAATCATTTTCAGAAAAAGCAAATGGTATAATTTGTACAATATTGATTACCAGTGCCAGCATAACCGAGCACGCCAAAAAGCCACGAAACCATGTCTTTTTTGTCTCGTTGGTACTCATTCTATAAAGCCAGAAGAGCACCGCCAATGCACCAATGATAATCTCCCAAGAAAAGTCTGCTGTGTAACGAATTGCATAGCCGCTTTCCCAAATTGAGCAGATGATAATCAGTGGCATAATTACACACGGCAATCCAACCAGTGTTCCATATCGCAATCTAGATTTCCGGTCAGGCAGGCGGCGAAGTGCTCGTCCGCTCAGCAGATAACCGAAAACGGGCAGTGCTAAGAAAAAGATACCCGAAGTGTTTCCAGCATCGGCAAAATAATAGCCGTTTGCATGGAAGGAACTGAATGGTGTCTTGATGTACGGGAAATCTGTGGAGAAGCCCGGCACTGCAAACAGGAAATTAAACAATACAATCAGTACAAAAACAAGATGGAACTGAGAATGTACGAAGTCGTTTATCGTGAGAGAATACTTGATGCCAAAATCAAACGGCGAACCAAACCGTGCAGCATTATACCACATCTGGAATCCACCCAGTACACAAATCGGAACAGCTGCACAGAGAATGAACAAAATCCGTCCCTTGATAGTGGAAGAAGAAGACTTTATCGACATCAACAAGAACACTGCTGCACAAATTGCATACACAGCAAGTGTCGGACGAGATAATACTGCAAATCCTAAGAACAGCGAACAAAGTGCCGTGCGAACAAAAGATGTTTTTCCATCTGTAAGCATATTGGAAGAAATCAAGAAATATGCCCCTGCATTCAGATACATAAAGCCGCACGACATGGCAATTTCATAGAAAATCGTTCTGCCAACGCTATACCATATGCCGCAGACAGTCAACAGGATTACAAATCCACCGATGACACAACCAGCTGGCACATCTCGAAACCAGCGTTTTGCGATTGCCAAGTACGTCAGCCCCAAAAAGACTAGACCGATACAAGAGAAAATCCATACCGCCATATCGCAGGCAAAATAATGCCCTGTCAACTTGTGATATGGGAGGAAGAATGTCAGCACCGGAGCAATTCCATAATAGGAATAATACTTCCCATCATAATAAACATGATCCCATTCTGCACTAACACCCTCCTGATTGCGGGCACTCCAGTCATACGGGTTTTCCATATTGATGAGTTGTTCTGTCGGTTCTTTTAACAAGTTTACCTGCTTGTTTTCAAATGCATCGACCAATTCCTGTGTAATCTGATTCCCTGCTTCCAACTTCCAGCGAGAAGCAAAGCCATCCTCTGGCAGCTTTATCATAATAATTGAAGTTGCCAGCAACACTGCTGCCCCAGTCAATGCAAGTACACTGGCAGTGGTGCTCTTTCGAGTTTCCCGAAACGGCTTTTTCAAGAAGCTGGAAGCCACGATTCCATAACAAAATGTGGTTACCAACGTCAAAAATCCAAACCGTATAGCGGAAATATCAAACGGAATCGTCTTGTTGAAATGAATTGCCTGAATCGTAACAGAATCATTGTCATTGAAACAAGAAACCTTCAACCGCAATTGCGAAACATCTCCGGAAAACCGACACGCTGTATAGTTCGAGTTGTCATTGTCCTTTACAACAACACCGGATGCAATGTCATATCGGTAATCCACATGTGTTTCATCTGCCATATCAATTTTCAACTGTGCACGCTTTGTTTTTTCGCCATAGTCAACATCTACCTGAATCGTGCCCACTGGCATATCCAGTTGCTGAAATTCCATGATGACTTGGTCTTTGCCGGTGACAGTCACCGCTCCGCCGGTTTCATCAATGGTACTTTCCCCACCGGAAATAGAGGCACTGGTCGGAAGAAATGTTTTCTGTTCATATCCACCGGACAGCAAACTATACGATGGAAGCTGAAACAGCGTCAATTCCAAAATGGTGGAAATAATCACCATTCTTCCAAAGAACCGCAAGGTTCTACTTTCTTTTCTCCGGCGAATGACTTTCGTCGCAAGAAATAACAATCCTGCAACACCAATGAGTGCAAGGCTGCCCTGATACGCACCCATCGACAAAATTCTAAATGCATCCAGTAAAACAAAAAATCAGCAGCACCAAAGCAACTACAAACAGTCCACCCCTCCGGAGCTTTGGCAGTTCCTTTTCATTCATCTCTTTCATAAAAATTCCTCTTTTAAAAATGATTTCTAAATTTTAAACAATGTTAATTCGTAAATTATTCCCACTCAATCGTTGCCGGCGGCTTTGTGGTGACATCATACACAACCCGATTGATGCACTTGCATTCATTGACAATTCTTGCAGAAACCGTTTCCAGTACTTCATATGGAATCCGTGCAAAATCAGCTGTCATGAAATCTGTAGTCGTAACGCCACGCAGTGCCAATGTATAATCATAGGTTCTGCCGTCCCCCATAACGCCAACAGAACGCATATTGGTCAGAACCGCAAAATACTGGTGGATGCTCCGGTCTAAGCCAGCCTTTGCAATTTCTTCCCGGAAAATATAGTCTGCATCCTGCAAAATTTCCAGCTTTTCATCGGTAATTTCGCCGATAATCCGAATCGCAAGACCCGGCCCCGGGAATGGCTGCCGCCATACCAAAGTTTCCGACAAGCCCAGTGCGATACCCAACCGCCGTACTTCGTCCTTGAACAACAACCGCAGCGGTTCAATGATTTCCTTGAAATCTACATAATCCGGCAAGCCGCCAACATTGTGATGCGACTTGATTACTGCTGCATCGCCGCTGCCGCTTTCGATGACATCCGGATAAATCGTACCCTGTACGAAATAGTCCACCTGTCCGATTTTCTTTGCTTCCCGTTCAAATGCACGAATAAATTCTTCGCCAATGATTTTCCGCTTCCGTTCTGGGTCAGATACACCATGCAGCTTTTCCATGAAAACATCCTTTGCATTGACCCGTACAAAGTGGATGTCCCAATCTGCAAACGCTGCTTCGACTTCATCGCCTTCGTTCTTCCGCAGGAATCCATGGTCAACAAAGATACAAGTCAGCTGGTCGCCAACTGCCTTCGAGAGCAAAGCTGCTGCAACGGAGCTATCAACACCGCCAGACAGTGCAAGCAATACCTTTCCATCGCCAACCTTTTCCCGAATCTGTTCGATGGCAGTCTTTGCATAGTCTTCCATCGTCCAATCACCCGTACATCCGCAAACCTGATACAGGAAATTATGCAGCATCTGCTGACCATTTACGGTATGATTTACTTCCGGATGGAACTGTACGCCATAGAACTTCTTTTCTGGATATTCCATTGCTGCAACCGGACAGCCGGCAGAATGTGCCGTAATCGAAAAGCCTTCCGGCAGCTTCTGAATATAGTCGGTATGGCTCATCCAAGAGATTGCTTCTTTCGGCAAACCGGTAAATAACAGGCTTTCCGTCTGATATTCTGTCAGTGTCTTGCCGTATTCTCTGGTTTCTTCAGAGGAAGCAACTGTTCCGCCCAACGTATATGCCATCAGCTGGCAGCCGTAGCAGATGCCCAGAATCGGAATGCCCAATTCAAAAATAGCAGGGTCTACATGCGGAGATTTTGGGTCATAAACGCTGTTCGGCCCACCGGTAAAGATGATGCCAACTGGATTTCTTGCAGCCAGTTCTGCAATCGGTGTTGTATACCGCATGACTTCGCAGTAAACTCCACATTCTCTGACTCGGCGTGCAATCAGCTGATTATACTGCCCGCCAAAGTCTAATACAATGACCAATTGATTTTTCATGATGGTATGCCCTTTCTGTCCCGTATTTCCAGCCATAGCCGGAAAAGTTCTTTCTTTTGATTATAGCATACTTTTCCGATGCTGTCAATTAAAAAAGAAACAGCTGCCATCCGTGCATGGGTCACGAACAGCAGCTTTGTGTGTGAAATAATTTGGATAAAATGGGTCGATTATGCGGCTTCCGATTCCGTTGTCAACATACAACGAAATGTTGCAATGGTGAGAATCAGTGCATAGTAATAAAGGTCATGTTTCATGCGTCAAAAATCCTTTCCGTTTCAGCGAGTCGGCACACAACGTCTTCAGCATACCATATCTGCAAAATACTGTCAAGCAAAAATATGTTATTTTTTGCCGCATTTTGCCGCAAGACGGACGGACACGAATACCAGCGGGATTACCGGAATTTCATGTTGGCAAAAATTCGTTCCATTCGAACATCTGGAAAGTGCACATCAAAAAACAGCTGCAAGCTATTGGTGGCGGCAATGCCATCAATTCGCTGCGACCAGCGGAACACTGCTCCGACTGTCATCACCGCATCGAATAAAATAAAGGCAAACAGCAGCCATGTCAGGATTTTTCCAATCCGGTTCGGAATATGCAAAATCCCTTTTGCAATCCAAGGATAGAGCGTTTTAATCCAGAGAACGCCGAGTGCTCCCCAGAAAATCGAATAGAGCAAGCAGATTCTACCGTTCAGATTAAACGGCATACTGCTGTAATCCCAGGAGCAAGAGCCGAAAATCATCTCCTGCCCCCATGAACAAGCATACTCTACCGCACTGCCAACCAAAAATCCACCTAAGAAAGAAATCCAGCTGTTTCGATTCCGGAACCGATAAAGTGCCAGCGTCAGGGCGGTTGCCCCTGCTCCGTAGAGCAAGTTGAATGGTCCATAGACCAAGCCCGACCGGCTTTCCAGATATCCATTCCGCAGCAGACACCAAAGTAATTCTACGATAACGCCGGCAAAGCTGCCGAAAAAGCAAATCAAAAACAGCTTATAAAAATTCAATCCCTGTGCAAAGTGGTCTTGTTTGCGTTCTGCAAAATCAATGGTTGCATTGGCTGGCGGTTTGGGAACGATGCCTTTTTTCTGACTGCGTTCCGTGTCATGCAAACGGGTTTGCAGTTCATCCGTCATTGCAGAAGCGGTGTTGTAACATTTTTTATAGTTCTCAGTCGCATTTTTCAGGACAGTGATTTCTTCCCGAAGGGATTCGTGCCGTCTGCGGGATTCCGCATCCAGTGGCAGCGTTTCCTGTGCCAGCTCTGCATAAGCGGTCTGCAAATGCTGGTCGGCTTCGTTCAAGGTATCCAAGCCATCCTGACTGTGCTGTAACAGCGTCGCAACAGGGGCAGCGGTCAATTCGGTGGGTTGTGCGATTGTTTGTGTCTTTGTCTTGACAGGACTCATAGATATTCGACACCTCCTGCATTCATTATAACACAAATTTCATGCCGCTGCAACAGATTGCAATAAATTTTCCACCAATCCCCGTTTTTTCCGTACAAACAGATTCTTTCGTTTCTGCAACCTTTTTAAGATATGCAGAAACCGCCGAAAATATCCCCACTTTTTCAGAAAATTTGCAAAAAAATCCGCCCCAGTGCGAAAATGCACCAGAGCGGACTTCTTGTTTCTGTTATCCGAAACCGATTTCAGAAAGTGGCAGATGCTTACGCCTTGCCAACAGAACCAAACAGGTTCATCTTTTCTTCTACCTTTGCCAGAATTGCTTCGTAGCCCGGCAGGAGCAGCTTTCTCGGGTCAAAGCCCTTGCCCTTCAGATCCTTGCCTGCTTCGATGTACTTTCTGGTAGCTTCTGCGAATACCAGCTGGCATTCTGTGTTTACATTGATCTTTGCAACGCCCAGAGAGATTGCCTTTGTGATCTGATCATCCGGGATACCAGTACCACCGTGCAGAACCAGCGGCATATCGCCAACTGCTTCCTTAACAGCAGCCAGTGTTTCAAAGCTCAAACCTTCCCAGTTTGCCGGATATACACCGTGGATGTTACCGATACCAGCAGCCAGGATGTCTACGCCCAGGTCAGCGATGGTCTTGCATTCCTGCGGATCTGCACATTCGCCTCTGCCGATAACGCCGTCTTCTTCGCCACCGATTGCACCAACTTCAGCTTCGATGGACAGACCCAGCTTGTGAGCAACTGTAACCAATTCCTTGGTCTTTGCCAGGTTTTCTTCGATCGGGAAATGAGAACCGTCAAACATAATAGAAGTAAAACCAGCCTTGATGCAGTCATAGCACTGATCATAAGTACCATGGTCGAGGTGCAGAGCAACCGGAACGGTAATGCCCAGGGTTTCATCCATTGCCTTTACCATTGCAGCAACGGTCTTGAAACCGGTCATGTACTTACCAGCACCACCAGAAACGCCCAAGATAACTGGGGACTGGAGCTTTTCAGCTGTGTTCAGGATTGCCTTTGTCCATTCCAAATTGTTGATGTTGAACTGGCCGACTGCATACTTGCCGTCTCTTGCCTTTTCCATCATATCCTTTGCAGATACTAACATAATTCAACTTCCTCCTATAAAGTGTTTGCGTGTCAGACAGACACGTGATTACAATGAAGACCGTTCCATTTCTGGCGGTATCTGTTTTTATTATACCGCATTCTGTGCAAAAATGCAATGGTATTTTGAAATTTTTTCAAAGTGCCGTGGTTTTTGTTGCTTTTGCACAGGAAATGAAAAAATTTCAGGTGATTTGTCACGACAAACTAGAAAAGGAATGCGGATTTTTGGTATGCGGTAGGGACTGCACAATCATCCGCCACATGACACTGGCAACTTGATTCCGGTCATCCTTGCATTCGTTTTGCAGCCACTTCTGTAAAACGCCCAGAATCCCAGTATAGAGGAATTCATAGAGATATTCATTTTCCGCAGAAAATCCATTTCCGGCATATCGCCGTAAATATTTCCCATAGTGAGCGTGCAGAATCGTAGAGAAACGGGAAATGGCAAGGCCACTTCCCTGTTGGAGCAGGCATTCAAGCAGCGTTTTATGCGTCTGCACATAGTCCAATAGCTGTTCCATATTGTGTATAGACGGCGATTCTTTGGAAAAAATCGCATCAATTTCCTGATAAACTTGTTCTTCGATTTCATCCAGCAGTTCGTAAATATCTTTATAATGCATATAGAACGTAGAGCGGTTGATGTCTGCCGTTTCGCAGATTTCCCGAACCGTGATCCGATTAAATGGCTTCTGCTGCATGCAGACAATTAACGCATTCTGCAAGGCATAGCGTGTATAGCGAATCCGGCGGTCATTTGACTTTTTCATAAAATTCTCCTTTTTCGTTGGTTTTTCCACTTACGGACAACCAATTTCACAAACGGGAAGTTTCCTTCTTCTTTTTTCAACATAACAGATAAAAATGTCAGTTCTTCAACAAATTCTCTATTTTTGTACTTGTCATCGGGCTTTTTTTCTATTATAATAAAAGCATGAAAAAAATGCAAATCTTGTTCCCAATTTTGTAGAACATCACAAAAAATAAGGAGATCGGAGTGTACTTTTATGGATATTCATCAGTTTTTTCTAGGCAATGCGTTTGATGCCTATACTTTTTTTGGTGCACATGTACAAAAAGACGGCAGCGTTTGCTTCCGCACCCTTGCCCCCAATGCTGAAAAAGTATCGTTGATTTATGAGGGCAACGGCTGGAAAGAAATTCCCATGGAAAAGACTCATCCCGGCGGCGTATATACTTGCATCGTTCCAGATGCCATCCCCGGGATGATGTATAAATACCGCATTTATTCCGAACATTTCGCCGATGTGGAATTTATCGACCACTGCGACCCTTACGGGTTCGGCATGGAACTTCGTCCGGGAACGGCTTCCATCATTCGGGATACCGACAGCTATCACTTTCAAGATAGCGAATGGCTGAGCCAACGAGGCGGACATCTCGAAAAACCAGTCAATATCTATGAAGTGCATCTTGGCTCTTGGAAAACCAATCCCAACGACCCGAATGGCTGGTATCGCTATGAAGAATTAGCTCCGCTGCTGATTGCACATGCTAAGAAAAACGGCTACAACTACATTGAATGTATGCCGCTGAGCGAACATCCGGCAGACTGTTCATGGGGCTATCAGAATACAGGCTTTTACAGCCCGACGGCTCGCTATGGCGATATGGACGGTTTGAAAAAGTTCGTTGATCTCTGCCACCGCAGCGGAATCGGTGTCATCATGGACTTTGTTCCGGTACATTTCGCTGTAGACGGCTATGGGTTGGCACGATATGACGGAACATCTCTCTATGAATACCCAGACGACAACAGCGACAACTATAGCGAATGGGGCAGCTGCAACTTCATTCACGCCCGTGGAGAAGTATGCAGTTTCCTGCAATCCTGTGCAAACTACTGGATTTCAGAATTTCACTTTGACGGAATCCGGATGGATGCAGTCAGCCGCTTGATCTATTGGGGCGGCGACCCAGGACGTGGCGAAAATGAAGCCAGCCTGAACTTCCTAAAACGCATGAATCAGGGTTTGCACCAGCTGCATCCGGATGCAATGCTGATTGCAGAGGATTCCACCGACTTTGACGGTGTTACCCGTCCGGTAGAATTTGGCGGACTGGGCTTCGATTACAAGTGGGATATGGGCTGGATGAATGACACTCTGAACTATTTCCGCAGCAATCCGTTCTTCCGTGGCTCTGGCTACCATCAAATCACATTCTCAATGATGTATTATTACAAAGAACAATATCTCTTGCCGTTCTCGCACGATGAAACTGTACACGGAAAGGCAACCATCGTGCAGAAAATGTTCGGCGAATACGAACAGAAATTCCCACAGGCACGGGCATTATATCTCTATATGTACACCCATCCGGGCAAAAAGCTGAACTTTATGGGCAACGAACTCGGACAGCTGCGAGAATGGACAGAAGAACAGGAACAGGACTGGGACATCTTAAAATTCCCGATTCACGATGCATTCTATCACTATATGCATGATTTGAACCAGCTGTATTTACAAGAACCTGCACTGTCTGCATGGGATTATCGGCGGGAGGGCTTCCGCTGGATTGATTGCCATCAGGAAAACCGCTGCATTTATGCCTATGAACGGCGTGCGAATCGGGAACGGCTGCTGATTATCCTACACTTCTCCGATTTACAGAACCAGCAATACACAGTAACCGTTCCGGACTGTGCTGCACTCGAACCGCTGCTGCACAGCGACTGGGCTTGTTATCATGGTTCTGTTGAAAAAAATACAGACTTAATTCTGACAACCCCGACAGAAAAGGGTGGTCAGGTTACATTGCCGCTTGCACCGTATAGTGCAATGCTGTTCCGTATTCATACGACTGTGGAAAAATCTGTTTCAGCACCGCCTGTACAGGCAAAAAAGCCGAGAAAACCTCGGACATCTACGAGAAAAACTTGCAAGACGGCAGAAACTGCACAGTAAATGCACTAAAATTTCTTGGGAAAAGTATGTAGAATGGTTCGGCAGATTCGCTTCGCTGTCTGCCTGTGTCGCCGTTCGCCGGAGTTGCGTCTTCTGAATATGTTACTTTTCTCTTTTAGATTATGGTTTGCTGGAAGTTTTTTGTTTTTAGCATGGCGAACAGCGATTTGCCGCTCTCTCTTAGATTTCAATATGATTCCCTGCAACCTTCGTTAGGGAGGGCAGCTTGCCCTCCCTAACAACCTACCTCGCCGAGCTGAGCCAGCTCGACCGCATTCGCCTGCGGCGAATCGCCATTTTTCCCGTTTTTTCTCCAATCGCATTGACTTTTTTGCCGAACTGTGATACAATTTAGAAAAAGCAATGGAC
>PPYE01275921.1_pt1 | contig 12415 bp, 11 predicted proteins | sample 1559881 | NCBI WGS metagenome assembly PPYE01 (sample SAMN08240022, study PRJNA423297) | Human gut metagenome, whole genome shotgun sequencing project.
CGTCTACTCGATGAGTTTGGCGCTGTTGAGGTCGCTGGACCAATGTGGTGCGGCAAGACCTGGACATCGCTTTCTTTTGCATCAAGCGTCAGTCGCATGGGAAGACAAGCCGAACGCATCCTCGCTCAGGCCGATCCATCCGTGGCGCTTCTCGGCGATCAGCCTCACGCAATAGATGAATGGCAGGGTGTTCCTGCCATTTGGGATGAGGTCCGATACCAAATCGACGAGTCGGGCAACAAACCAGGCCAGTTCCTCTTGACGGGCTCATCCGAGCCGAATAAAGACCAGCTTCGCCATAGTGGGGCTGGAAGAATTGCAACTTTCAGGATGGGAACTATGACGTTTGCGGAGATGGGTTACTCAAGGGGCGAAGTGTCCCTTGCGAACCTGTTTTCAAACAGCTTCAAACCGCAGCTTTCCCATCAAACCCTTGCGTCTTATGCGCCACTAATATGTCGAGGCGGTTGGCCGGCCCTGGTTGGCAGTCGGCAATCTTACACGGACTTCATCGCAAATTATCTCAACGCCCTGTTCTCTGTTAGCATGACGCGACGTGGCATGGACGAGAATCGCTCCCGCCGGGTCGCACAATCCCTAGCACGCAACCTCGGACAAGCCTCGAAGTTAACAACCATTGCGGAAGATGCCGGTATTGAAGCTGGGAACTCAGCTGAGGCGTCAAGGGTCGCCGCTGCTTATGTCTCGACACTGGTTCATCTGTACATAATCGACGAGGTAACGGGGTGGGACGCCCCCATTCGCTCCAAGTCCCGTCTGAGGATAAAGCCCAAGCGCTATTTTGCCGACCCCTCCCTCGCTGCTTCGCTCCTCGGCGTAACGCCTGACAGACTCCTGATGGACGGGCAATTGTTTGGAATGCTCTTCGAATCACTCATCATGCATGATTTGCGCATTTACGCCTCAGCGCTCCCCGGCGCGACGCAGGACTCGCTCCATTACTACCGCGATTCAGACGGACTCGAGGTTGATGCAATACTCGAACTGTCAGATGGGCACTGGGCAGGCATAGAAATAAAGCTTGGCGAGAATAAGGTCGACGACGGAATCTCTTCCCTTGTTCGACTAAGAAGGAAGATTGCCTTGAACCCCTTGGCTCGTAACCCGCAGCCGGCATTCATGGCAGTTGTCGTAGGGGCAGGAGAAGCCGCACGTTACGACAGCGAGAATGACGTATATGTCATCCCATTTGCGTGTCTGGGACCATGACGCATATTACGGTACCGCGCATCTCGTTGCAGAAGGCCCAACAGCGGAGCGGTTGCCGTCGGGCCCTGCGACACACAGCGTCCTCCATGCGGTACCCTGATGCCCTACTTCTCCCCGGCCTCCTTACCTGCGACGATGCTCTTGAAGATGCCGCTCTGGTCAAAGTCCTCGGGCAGCAGCACCGTGGTTGCCTTGCCGCTGGCGGCGTAGTTGTTCATCATGTCGGTCCATTGCGTGAACTCGAAGAGGCGGTTGGCCTCCTCCTCGGTCACTCCGGACTCGCGGATGGTGTCGATTGAGTCCTTGATGCCGCGCGCAATGGCAACGCGCTGGTCGGCGATGCCCTTGCCCTCGGCGGCCATCGCCTCGGCCTTGGCCTGCGCGGCAATGACGGTCTTCGCCTTTGCTGCATTGGCGTCGTTTGTCGCGCTCTCGAGGTTGTTCTTCGAGGCGATGATGTGGTTCATCGACTCCTGGACCTCCTTGGGAAGCTTGATGCGCGTGATGAGGGTGGTCACCAGCACGTAGCCGTAGTCGAGCATCTTTGCCGCAACGACCTCGTCGATTGCGTGGGCGATGGCGTCCTTCTCGGAGAAGACCTCATCGAGCGTGCGCGCGGGGATCTGCGAGCGCAGGGCGTCTGCAAGGTAGTCCTGCATCTGGCCAACGGGGTCTTGCAGCGTGTAGAAGCTGCGATAGACACCGGAATCCGCGCCCTTCTCGATGTCGGCATAGTCTACGTGGTACTGGATCGAGACGTCCAGTTCGATGGTCACGTTGTCGGAGGTCTTGGCGTCAAAGGTCATGTGCTCGTCCTCGGTCATGAGGCTCACGTCGCGCGTGATGTCAATGAAGGGGAACTTCACGTGAAAGCCGGGGCCGGCGAAGCCGTGGAACTTGCCCAGTCGCTCTATGACCGCGACGTGCTGCTGGCGCACGACGTAGCCCGTTGAGAGCACGAGAACCGCGATAATGACGATGAGTATGATCATGGCCATGAGAAGCTCCTTTGTTTGTCGCCTGCAAAAGGTAACTTCATGAGAGCATATCAGGATTAAGACTCCAACAGTGCTGTGGCGCTGTGTTGGACTTTGACGCACCACTCTGCTGGTCTGGATGGCATTGCAGAAGGGATTTATGATGACGAACGAGAAGAGACTGCCGTTTGCGTCCGACTACCAGCAGGGGGCACACCCCCGCATCCTTGAGCGTCTGGCTGCGGCGAACATGGAAGCTAACGCCGGATACGGGATGGACGCTCATAGCGAGAACGCGCGCAAACTTATCCGTGACTCATGTGATGCGCCACGGGCAGAGGTCCACTTCCTGGTCGGGGGCACGCAGGCGAATGCCGTAACAATTGATGCGCTTCTCTCGCCCTGGCAGGGCGTCGTCGCAGCGGACTCTGGCCACGTGAGTGTCCACGAGGCGGGAGCAATCGAGGCCTGCGGGCACAAGGTTATCCAGCTGCCTGAGAGGGACGGCAAGCTAGATGCCGCCGACGTGAATGCCCCGGCAACGTCTTGGGGGCAGGAAGAGACGAGAACCGTGACCACATGGTCATGCCGGGGCTGGTGTACATCTCCCAGCCAACTGAGTACGGCACGTTTTACTCGCTTGAGGAGCTTGCAGCTCTGCGCACGGCATGCGCCTCTACGTTGACGGTGCGCGACTTGCGTATGCAGTAGCAGCGCCGGGAAACGACGTGTCCCTTGCCGATCTGGCCCGCCTTGCCGACGCCTTCTACATTGGCGACACCAAGTGCGGGGCGCTTCTCGGCGAGGCGGTTGTCTTCCCCAAGCCGGGAACCTGCCCCCACTTCTTTACGCTCATGAAGCGTCTCGGAGCCCTTCTCGCCAAGGGAGTGGTCACGGGCATCCAGTTTGAGGCGCTGCTCGACGATGGCCTCTACCAGCAGATTGGTGCTCAGGCAGTAACGCAGGCAGCGCGAGTTACCCAGGCCCTCCAGGCCGCGGGCTGCGAGCTCATGCACCCGCAGGAGACCAACCAGGTGTTTGTCGCGCTTGACGAGAAGCGCTACGCACAGCTTTCCGCCCGCGTGGAGATGAGCTTCTGGGAGCAGCTGGCAGACGGCCGCACCGTCGTGCGCCTGGAAACGAGCTGGGCCACCTCCAACGCGGACGTTGACGCGCTTGTTACGCTGCTTGACGCGGGCTGATAGACCTCGCGGGCCGCTCCGCGCAAGAAGAAACCTCAAGAGTGGGCACAACAGTCTACAGGAAAGCGTTATTTTCTTGGGGTGGGGCCCACAGGGAGGGTAGATGCGGCTAACAGGTAGCTTGCACGCGCGCTCTTGCATCGTTTCCCCATTAGTGACCGTCATTCCCAACGGGACGGCAACAACACCCATGGCCGCGTGGCGGTTGTTACCGGGCCGTCGCGATGCCCGAGCGTTTTCCCAGGTAACAACAACAGACTCCTAACAAGCCGGTAACAACGGCAATGGTGCAGCGCGCGTTGTTACCGGCCCGTAGCTTCCGCCAGACCTCACCTGCGAAAACAATCAGCGGACAAGACGGGCCGGTAACAACGAGCGAGTGAGCCAGGTGGGTGCAAACGGGATTGAGTTGCCCGGCAACAAAGTTGCATTGATGTGCGTCTATGCAACTGGATTGCCCGGCAACTCAGTTGCATGGGCGCCCGGAAAGTCTACCTCTCCAGCAGGCCGTACTGTGCGTACTTGTCGAGCATCATCTTGTAGAGCATGCGGTTGGAGAAGTACTGGCGGTACGTGACCGTCCTCACCTTGCCCTCCGCCTTGAGCCTGTCCATCTCGGACTGCTCAAATGCCGCCTGCTCCTGAATGTCAGTGAGCATCTTCTCAAACGCAGCCAGCCTGTCTAATTTCTCGCACCTCCAGTAGACGGCTCACTCCGGGACAGCAGGGCCGGCGTCGGCGATAAGGCCACCGCTGCCGGGCGGCGCTTGGGTATTGCAACGTCATTCTCGCACGTAGAGCCATGGCTAGATTGCGGCTTGGAGGCTTCCGCCTCCAGGTTCGACCAGAAATAGCAAGCCGCGCTTGATGTTCTTAATTCTCCCAGCGAGAGACCATATGAGCTGCCAGGCAAGGAGAGCCAACAACAGAAAGGAAACGCCATGGCTATCCAAATCAAGCGCTTTGAAGTCTCGGAGAACTGCAAGGACATCGACACGGAAGCAATGCTCGCAGAGGTAGCCAAGATTCGCGAATACGCACTGAATGGCATTGAGTCCGACCCGAACCTCGTGGGGTCAATCCAAACAATTGTGGCCTTCCAGCTGCCTGATGGATCCTTCCCCGTGACCGTGGGTACTCCCCTGCCGTCCGACGCAAGCGTTGACCTTGTCTTCCGGCCGACCTACGCCTGCTGCCAGGCCCTCGTCCACGCGCTGTCGCTCGGCATCAATCTTGACGACGTTCACGAGCCCCTCTCCCGCGGGCTGGCCGCTTGCTGCCGTCGCAATCTGGAGGGACATGGCTACGAGGCCCTTGAGCGCCAGGCAGAGGACCTCGCGGACTTTGGCCATTGCGGACTTGCCAAGCTCCTCGACGAGGAGCCCGGCCTGTGCCCGGCTTTCACACGTCTTGTTGGAAAGACCGTCCAGAGCTACAAGCACTCCCTCGAGACTGGCCACGTCGTCGATGCATGGGACAGGGACCTCACGTCCAAGCTCTCGGCGGCAGTAGATGCCCTTGGCTGCGCGGGCAGCAATGCACGAGAGGCCCTCTGGGTGGCTGCCGTCTAATGTGACCTCAGCGCCAGGCAAGTCTCAAATACACTTGGTGTCCTGCCATCGGCGGGGCATCAAGTGCATCCCGTGGAGAAGGGAGTCGCGTTGAACGTCAGCGAATACGCCAAGAGGGAGCTCACTCGTCATCGTGAGCTCTCGCGTTTCTTCAATAACAGGCGCTGGGGACATCGAGTTGCATTGCAGGACGTCCATGACCTCAATGAGCAAGACCTCAAGGAGTCTATCAGGCATTATGCGAACAGCCCCGAAGGCCCCTATTGCCAAGGGCGTCTCGATCTCTACCACGAAGTATGCGACTTGTTTGGTTGTTTACTCAGAGATGGGCTCTGCGAAAAGGGATATGAGCTTGACGAGTCATTTCTCACTAATGAAGAGATTTACCTGATCATGCTCAAGGCTTCACACAACAAGATCCCCAACAAGGAGATGGCCTTCGAAGTCCTTAGGTCGAGCGAAAACTCAGCTAGGCAGCGCAGGTCTGACCTTCGCGATGGCGTGCGCATTGGGGACATGTGCATACAAGCCGATTTTGGATACGGCGGTGCATTCGAGTCGTCCGTGCATCCCATCATGCTGCCGCTCAACCTCTCCGAGGTCTACGTTATGCTCGTTGCCCTCAAGAAGTACGAGTTTGCTTGTGGAGAGGGCGACCCTCACGCCATGCTGGCAGCCCGTTTGGCAAACATGGCATATGGCGAGCTCAGTGACTACGCAAAGAAGAAGCTCGCTGACCGTCTCAGCGAGGCTGGATACGTCTTCCGCCCCAAGGAACCCGCATTCCGCGACGACATGCACGGGTCCTCGGAGTGGATCAAGTTTGAGAAAAGTGGAGTGCGCGTATCAGTTGAGCTGGATGAGGGCCAGACACTCGTGGGCGTGATTGCGGGCGTTGGTAGGCGCCGGGGTAGTGAGCCGGGAGACCGTCGCCCGGGACTCACGCTGCGCCTGGATGACGGAAGCGAGATATCGGTTCCCTGGTCCCAGGTGGTTAGCATCGAGAAGGCAGAGGGGTAGTAATCGCCGGCAGCGCCTCAGAGCGTTGCCTCACGCGGGATTGATTTGCCGGGCAACTGCGCTGCATTGATGTAAATCTATGAAATAGGATTGACCGCGGCGCAACTAGACAGCCGCTCCAAGGCACTGATGTAGGTGCAGAGTGCCCGCTTTAGCGACCCCTCAGATACCGCCTCGTTTGGCCCGTGTATCTCGCCGGCCCAGGACGGGGCGTCCTCATCGGGTCCACCAATCGGCCCAAATCCCACGGCGTACGGGAAGCGCTTCGCATAGGTTCCGCCGCCAAGAGTTACAGGCTTTGCCGCGCCGCCAAACCACCCCGCGTAGCAGTCCAGAAGCACCTGCACCTCATGCCTCCCGGAATCAACGTAGAGCAGCGAGCCCCTATGCACCTCGGCATACTCGACTCCATACTCCACGCACACCTTCTCGATACCAGCGGAGATGGCATCAGGGTTGGTCGACTTTGGGTATCGGCAGTCGGTGGTCTGTACGAAATGCCCGTCCCTTGTTTCAATTGTCCCGCTAATGATGGTCAGCGGTGTGAATAGATCGTCTGTCGCGTTGATGCCAAACTCCGAGCCATCCGTGGACGAGAAGACAATGTTCTCGAACTCGAGCCATCGCCGCTCGCGCGCCGAACAAACACCATTCTGTAGCAAGTACCTCACCAGCACGCCAATTGCGCTCACGGTGCCTTCGGGTTCCGCCGCATGCCCACCCGTGCCCCGCGCCAGAACCTCAGACAGCTCCGCCCCGGCTGTCCTCACCGTCACGCCTCTCTCTGCCGAAAGCTCATCGGCGCTCACGCGAACAACCGCCCTGGCAGACGCGGCAACCGCATTCCTAACCGTCCCTCCGGCTATCTCGACAATCTTCCCCTCTGGGTCGCACTTCCAGGCAAGCTCGGCATTGTGGGAGCCCTTTTCACCGCAAACCACGGGCCATGCAGAATCCGGAGTGAACAGGAAATCTGGCGCGGCATAGTTGCGAACGTACCACCGCGCATCATCCATTCCTGTTTCCTCGTTCACTCCAAACAGGATGCGGACGGTCTTTCGATCTGCCGCACAGCCGTACGTCGAAAGGAAGTGTGCTGCCCACAGTGTGAGAACAGCCGGTCCCTTGTCGTCAAGCACTCCCCTCCCCACAAGATAGCCTTCGCGCCGTTGCAGAGCGAAGGGGTTCGAGCTCCATCCAGGACCCGCCGGCACTACATCCAAGTGTGCGATTGTCGCCACCTGACCATCACGCTCGCCCGGAACATCGGCAAAGCCGATAATCCCGTCGCAGTCGTGAGCCCGAAGGCCAAGTCTCGATGCCATTCTCAGCGCACAGTTGAGAGCATCCCGCGGTCCCTTGCCCCATGGCGCATCGGTCCCTGCAGTGGCCGAATCCTCTACGCTCTTAATGCTGACAAGCTCTGCGATGTCAGCAACAATTGCCGACCAGTTTTCGTCGACAAAACGACTAATGCACTCTTTGCTTGGTGCCACCAGAGTTCCCCTCCAGTACCTCAAGTAGTTCCTGGTACCTCATGCTGGGATGGGGAGAGACGCCGGTCCCAAGCATCGAGTAGAGGTACGAGAATATCGAGCTCTTATCCTCCTGGCGCTTGCTAACCAGCACCACGACAATCAGGTTGATGGGCTCATCCTCGACTTTGACAGGTGTGTCAAGCGTTAGCGCAAGCAGCCGTGGCCTGTCTGCCGGCGTTGAGGTAATGCAATGCGGTACCGCAACGCCGTTGAAGCGCAGGCACTGGCCCTGGCACTCTCGCGCCATAACGGACGCTGCCTCTTCCTTTCGGATAACTCCCCTCTCGAGGAAGAGCTCGAGGCCGCAAGAGAGCACGGAAAGATAGCTGTCACCGGCAACTCCAATCTCCGCGAAGGAGACCTCGGGGAGGATGTCTGGAAGCGACGTACGGTACTGCGAGTCCGTAACTGCGCGCTTTAGGGCTGCCAAGTCTGTATCGCTCAGAATCCCCCGACAAACAAGGTTCCAAGGAAGCCTCTCGAGGCCCTTGTCCGCGAAGGAATCGTCTCTGATGAGTATCGAGTACGCACCCGTGCCGTACTCCCTTTCTGCCGATTGGACGTCATACACGGAGGTGACCGTCACGTTGTCAAACATGTTCTCGAGCATGGCTCGGTTCACCGACTCGAGTGACCTTCTCCCGCAGAGCAGCAGAATCGCAAGCGGTTGCCCTGTAGAGCAGAGTCCCGTGCCTATAACATAGAGGGCACAGAGCTCGTGCTCCAGGAACACGTCCTTACGCAGCGACTCGAGGTACTCGCAGAGGTCCTGGGCAAAGTCGAATTCGATGGGATGATCTATGCGAATGCGGTTAACCTGAGTTCTAAACTCATCTGTCATGAGCGTGGTGAACATTGCAGAGCGGGCAATGTGCTCAAACATGACGGTGGGAAGGTCAGGCCGCGATACCCTCATGCCATGTGAGGCGAGAAGGTCGGAAGCTCTGCCAATCAACTCGTATCGATGCGCAAGGAGCCACGAGTGAAGGTCGCGCTTCCTTGAGATGAGCCTGTCAATTGACGTGCGCGCAACAGTGAGTGAGAGAGCCTCTCCCAGCTCGAATGGGGCAGTGACAATTGCCGCATAGACCTGTGTACGTGCCTCCTGGAGCGTCAGCCAGGGCTCCATTTCCTGCTGGAAAGACTCAATCTCCTGTGACATAAGCCCGGCGGCAGACATCCAAGGGCCAGCAAGCGTTTGGAGCTCAGTGAGCACCGCACGATCGCGGGCAGCGAGCGCCGCGACAAAGTCCGCCGGAGAGGACTTCTCGAACGCAACCTCTATACCCCGCCCACTTTTCATCTCGATAGAGAGCATGCGGGAGTATCGACGGTTTGCGGAACCAACGCACGCCCTCACGGTGGCATTCGAGAGACCCGTACACTCCTCGACGTCCATCACGGTAGGACGAGGAGAGCTGAGGATTGCCAGCAGCATAGCCGTCTCGTCATCGAAGACCGAGGAGAGGAGAACGTCGAGTGCATCTTGCGACTGGATTGAGAGCCTGTAGATTGGCTCAGCCTCGATAAGGCCGGCCCCGGTCCTCCGCAGGATGTCGTTCGCCCGTGCTATGTCGCGAAGTACCGTCCTCCTAGAGACGCCTAGGCGAGTGGCCAATTCGGTGCCGGATGCCGGTCCTTCTCGCAGCGCGAGCACTATCGAGCGTTCTCGACCGCTGAACCTCATAGGCTCCGCACTCCCGCCAAAAGGCCCTTGAGACCCTCCTCTAGTTTTGACTGCGGACATGCCACGCACATTCTCAGGTACTTGTCATCGCCGTAGGCAGCACCGTTCATGATGCCAACATGCCCCACGTGCACCAATGCGTCCTGCAACCGCGCGGCGCTCACACCAAGGGCCGACGCATCCATCCAAGCAAGATACGTCCCCTGAGGAGCCGAGAACCGAATCTCCGGGATATTCGTCGAGAGGAACTCCCCAATGGCCTCCATGTTTGCACGAATGTAGGAGCACAAGTCGTCGACGTACTGGTCGCACTCGCGATAACCTGCCGACTGAGCATACATCCCCAGGATGCTCGTGCTTGATAGTGCATTGCGCTGCTTGAGCTCAAAGAGAAACTCCTCCCGCAGGTCCTTCTCGGAAAAGAGCGCGTACGAGCCAATAAGCCCAGCAGTGTTGAACGTCTTCGATGACGAACAGGCAAGCGCAACGTTCTTCTCAGTAACCTCTGTGATAGGGGTATAGGGCACATCGCCAATGACGATGTCGCGATGGATGTCGTCTGAAATAAGGAAGGTGTTAGTCTCGGCGCATATCGAGGCAATTCTCTGCAGCTCGGCCTTCGTGAACACCTTGCCAGTTGGATTGTGGGGGTTGGTCAGGAGGAACACCTTAGCAAGGGGCTCTGAGCATGACCGCTCGAGACCATTCCAGTCAATCTGGTAGCCATCCATAGCTGACGAGAGGCTAACAGGAACTAGTGCCCTCCCGTTTCCGCGGATAGCGCCAAAGAACGCATCATACATTGGGGAGAAGGTTACAACCTCATCCCCAGGGTTTGACTTGAGCCTTATCAGCGTTGCAACCGTAAAGATGACGCTAGGGCTGTAGACAATCCATTCGGGATTGACATGTGCCCCTCCCCTGCGGTCAAACCACTCCACGATAGGCTGCTTGAACCCATCGTGATTCCAACGCGTATAGCCAAGTATGGGGTGGTCGAGACGACTTCTAATGGCAGCGAGAATTTCGTCGGGAACCGCAAAGTCAGCATCGGATATGGAGAAGGGAATCACGTCTGAAGAACCAAAACGGTCTGCAGCGTAATCCCACTGCGTGCAATAGGTTCCGTGCCTGTCAATGACCTCATTGAAGTCCATATTCCGCTCGACCCCCTTGATTTCATTGGCGAGCTGGCACCCGCCACACAGGACAAGGTGCCAGCGTACCAGCAACCAGTTACATTACGAGATAACGTTCTAAGCAGCCTGCTGCGCCTTCTCAGCCTGGCGCTTAAGCCAGATTGACTTGAAGATGATGATCAGCGCCACGTTGAGCACAAGTCCCACCGCAACTGCGATGTAGTAGGCCCACGCAGGAGAAATCAGCCCGAGAAGAGGATCGAAGATGCCGATGCCAGGGGCAATGCGCTGCACGCCAAGTGCCATGGAGATTGCACCCGCAACGCCACCGGCAATTACGTTCGCGGAAATCATTGGCAGGGGAGCGGCAAGTGCATACGGGATGGCGGGCTCGGTTGCGACCGTAGCGCCAACGATAAGTGCAGGAACCGCAGCGTCACGCTCGCCCTCGGTAAACAGGGAAGGACGGATCCAGGTTGCGATGGCGGCTGCCATGGGCGGCAGGATGGTCACAACGCCAACGATGCCATACCAATCGTAGACGCCAGAAGCAACTAGCGAGAAGGAGAAGAACCACGCAGCCTTGTTGACAGGGCCACCCATATCGAAGGCAAGCATAGCGCCAACCAGGAAGGCACCGGCAAGCTTTGCGCCCTCAGGAATGCTCGAGAGCATGACGACCAGGCCGTTCATAAGGGGGCGGCGATGGGTCCAATGAAGTAGTAGGTCAGGAGCGCAAAGACGAGCAGGCTGACAAACGGGATGATAAGGAAGCCCATCAGGCCGTGCATGTTCTTAGGCAGCTGGATCTTCCTCAGGGCGTTAGCAAAGTAGCCAACGAGGATACCGATAATCACCGCGCCAATGAAGCCGGCACCCGTCTGGGTACCCAGCAGGCTGGAGCTGTTCGCAAGGTAGGAGCAGATAAACGCAGGGGCAAGTGCGGGCTTGCCGCCAATGGACTGTGCAATCCACGCGCCCATGACGGGAACCATGAACGAGAAGCCCAGCGAACCAATGGTGTTGAGCACCCACGCTATGGATGCAACCTGGCCATCGGCCGGCTCGATGTTGGGAGCACCAAACTGAATCATAATCGAGCCGATGGCCATGAGAAGGCCGCCGCCAATCACGAACGGCAGAGCAGCGGAAACACCAGCCATCAGATGGTTCATGAACCCGGTCACGGCGCCGGTGCCATTACGACCGCCGAGGTCAACCGAGGTGGCTCGATACAGCTGTACCTCTCCCTCGAGATTGCCCATCACGGAGTCGATGTTCTTCAGGGCCTCTGACACCGGAAGCTCGATAACCTTCTTGCCATCGAAGCGCACGCGGTCGTCTTCATCCATGCCCTTGCCAAGGGCGAGGATGACATAGTCAGCATCCTTGATCTGGTCCTTGGTCAGCTGGTTCTCGACGCCATTGGCGCCCTGGGTCTCGACGTGAACCTCGTAGCCGAGGGCCTCGCCTTTGGTTTTAATCGCCTCCGCCACCATATAAGTGTGCGCGATGCCAGCTGGACAGTTGGTCACCGCAACGATCGATTTGGACATTGCCCGCTCCTTTCTACTGGCCGACAACGGTCGGCACGCCATTCAGGTAAGCCCCGTCCCCTCGTCCTTAGGAGGCGTTGCCCGAAAGCACTCCATCGATTGCTTCGAACACCTCATCATCAGTGCCCTTGTTGAGTATCTCTACGAACTCGGGGTGCATGAGCTTACGGCTAAGCGACGAGAGCAGCCGGAGGTGCTCGGAGTTCGCGCCGCTGGGAACCAGGATGGAGATAACCGTCTGAACCGGCTTGTCATCAATCGAATTCCACTCGACAGGTTGGGACAGCCGTGCGAAGAGCACGGTGGGCACCGAGACGTCATCAGTCTTGGAGTGAGGAATTGCGATGCCTCCCCCAAAGCCAGTCGACGCCTCGATCTCTCGCTCCATGTAGTCACGCACTATTGCCTGTGCGTCGTGGGCAATTCCCAAGCTCACCGCACGTGCTGCGAGCCTCTCGAAAACCTCTTCCTGAGTTTTCACATCAATTGTTCCGA
>PPYE01257525.1_pt1 | contig 12413 bp, 15 predicted proteins | sample 1559881 | NCBI WGS metagenome assembly PPYE01 (sample SAMN08240022, study PRJNA423297) | Human gut metagenome, whole genome shotgun sequencing project.
TGGAGTAGTACCCTGTAAGTGCAGTCGCAAAATCCCCAAAAATCTGTTAAACTGAAAGAAGCAGCGATGGAGGGAATCGCAATGAAGCATTACAGCAAAGAATTCAAGGAAGAAGCGCTGAAGCTGTCAGACGAGATTGGCGTGAAGAAAGCCGCGCAGCAGCTCGGCATTGCGTACTACACGCTGGCGGACTGGCGCAGCATACGCCGAAATACACCGCCCGCGAAGACACTGAGCGCAGAGGAGCAGACGATCCGCATCCGTGAGCTCGAGCGTGAGGTTTCCGAGCTGCGAACTGCAAACGACATTCTCAAGGATGCACTCGGTTTTTTCGCAAAAGACCGCAAGAAGTAAAAGCGTGTGAACGACACCTGTTCATAGTCGAACGCAAGGGCATCTACACGGCAAAGGAGATGTGCCGCGTCCTGCGCCTGAGCGAATCCGGTTATTACCGCTGGCTTCGAAACAGGGGCAGGCACAGCAGCCGTCAGCTTCTTGCGGGAAAGGTCAAAAAGATTCTCGAAGAGCATCCGGATAACCGAAACTACGGCGTGGATCGCGTCTGCCTTGCGCTTGAGCAGGACGGCGTTGACGTCAGCCGGAGGACAGTGTATCGCGTGATGAAAGAGAATGGCTGGCTCCATAAAAGACGCATTCCGCATGGAATCACGAAAGCCACGACAGAAGCGCAGGAGCAGGAAAACATTCTGAAACGGGACTTCAGTGCCCAGCGCCCTTCGGAGAAGTTTCTCACAGATATTACCGAGGTACAGTGTGCAGACGGCAAGCTGTATGTGTCTCCGGTCATGGACTGCTTCAACGGCGAGATCGTCGCGCTTGAAATGCGTGACAATATGAAGAAGGAGCTGTGCATTGACACGGTGCGGCAGTTGGAGCGGATTTATCCGAGCCTAAAGGGAGCGGTGTTCCACTCAGATCGCGGGAGTCAATACACCAGCTTAGCCTTTCGTTCCGAGCTGTCTCGCTGCGGCATGATACAGAGCCTCAGCGGCATTGGACATTGCTTCGACAACGCACGGATGGAAAGTTTTTTCGCCACGCTCAAAAAAGAGAAGATCTACCAGATCGCGGCATACAAGCTACCGAGAGAACAGGTCAAAACGATCATTTTTCGCTATATTTTTATCTACTACAACCGCGTCAGGGTCTATACACGCAACCCGCTTGGGCTGCCGCCTGCGAAGTACCGGGAGTGGGCGCAGGCGCAGACGGCAGCCTGATCCGATGCCGCCGCAGTTTTCCTGCGTTCCGCTACGCTCCACTTCGGAAAACTGCGCTGTATTACCGTGCTTTTCAGATTTTGGGTATTTCCCGACTGCACATTTCTTGACATTTCCATTCATCCCGGAAGGGTATACCCGCGAAGCCGACCCATTCCTTGAAACGACGATGAACGTTTTGAATGGTGAGTTCCGACAGGACGGCATCGAGGTTATCCTTGATGACGCGTATTTGCCTGGTGGTTCTGGCGTGACGCGTGGTGTACGTAGAACATAATTGACGGTTTGACTCGTCAGTTTGGTAGGATATCCTTGTTGACAATTCTTTAGCCAATGCGCATAATATAAATGTAATCCAAAAGAAGGGTGTGAGACGCAGTGGCAAATATCCCATCTGATGATATCTTAGTAAGAAATGCGCGGCTTGCCGTTGAGACTGATCTAAAAGAGAAAAAAGCTCTCAATCAACCAATTGCTCGATTTGACATAAAGACCAAAGAAGTTTTCCTCGAATACCCTGATGGGCGTAGAGAATTGGTTGGTCACGGTATGACAAGAGGACGGTATGCTGAACGAAACAAATAAAAAGCCGGAGATTATCGTGTTTGCAGGACCTAACGGGTCCGGCAAGAGCACTATAACACGAATGCTGCGTCCAGGCAACATGCCCTATGTGAACGCTGATGAGATTCAAAGAGCTCTGGAATGTGAGCCTTTGGAGGCTGCGCAAATTGCAGAGGGACGTCGCGAGGACTACGTAAAAGCAAAGAAGAGCTTTAGCTTTGAGACGGTTCTCTCAACGGACAGAAACTTGAATCTTCTGAAAAAGGCCAAAGAGGCCGGATATTTCATTCGCTGCTTTTATGTGGTGACTGTTTCCCCGGAAATCAACGTCGCTCGTGTTCGGGCGCGAGTTGCCGCTGGAGGACATGATGTCCCGATTGAAAAGATTTACTCAAGATACGACAATGCTTTAGCGTTAGTACCGGAGGTAGTGGCAGTCTGTGATGTTTGTCATATCTATGATAACTCGGCGGACCGTCCATTTCGTATTTTCAAAAAGAGGAAGGATCTGTGCTGGTATAGCACAAAAGCCAACTATTGGAGAAAAGAAGACATTGCTTTGCTCACCGGGGTCTCTGATGCTACAAGAGCAAATCTTAATATGAGATAAAGGCCGGCTATGCCGGCCTTTTCTTTAAGCACAGCCGCAAGGCTGTGCTTTTTTTATTTCGCCGACGGGGGTGATGAATCATGGCCGATAGTGCTTTTAAAGTCCTCGTATTGCCGCGAGGCGAACAGGCGGATATTTCGCAATTTGGAGCAGAGCTTCAGAAGATTTGCGATCAAGTCAACACGGCTAAAGTTAAGGTGCAAGCAGACCCTACGGCGATCACAGATAGCCTTAAGGCTGCACTGAGCTCGGTTAAGCTGGATGTACAGTTTAACGCTTCGTCCATTGAAACGAGCATTAAAACTGCTTTGACGGGCAAAACGTTTGATATCAATGTTAACCCTGTCGTGCAACAAGGAAATTCTGGCGGAAGTGCCGGATCAACAGGCAACAGTGGTGGGCAGCAGCGTCAGCCTCGTCAACAGCAGATTGGGCAGCGGGATACATTTGCGAAGATTGTTGCATCTGAAGCGTATCTGGAAGGCTTGCGAAAGAAGCTGAAAGTTGCCGAGTATAAGGGTAATGATCAGTCAGCGTATAAGGCCCAGATTGAAACTTATTCGAAGGGGTTAAGTGACCGCAAGGTTCAGTTTGCCGCAAACAACAACACTACGGTCGCTGAACTGGACAAGGTTATCAAGCAGACGGATCGGTTCACCAAGGCTCAGGCGGAAACTGCAGCTGCCTCTGAGAAGGCTCGCTTAGCGTGGGATGCGCAGGTTGCCGAGGCGTCTGATCTGACTAAGCAGATGGATGAGGCAAGCACAAGGATCAAGACGCTTCAAAGCTATGAAGGAAAAGATTCTAAGAATCGGGCTGGCTTGTTAACTCAGTTGGTTAATCAGCCTCTGATGAATAATCTGGTTAAAACAATTACGGAGAAGAACGACGACAAAACTGAAACTAAAAGAACCGGTCTTCTCCCTGATTATGAAACCAGGCTTACAAAGCTGAAAACGCTGGTTGAACAGATAAAAACCCCTGAGTTCAAGTCGGATACGATTGAAAATCAGCGAGCAAAGATTAACGAGCTCAATAGGGCATATGTTGAGGCTTCCGCTCAAGGGATTGACCGCAGTTCCGAGCTTGCTGACATAAAAAGCAAGATCTCTGCACAAGAACGGAAGATTGCCGACAAGGAAGAAGAAATTGCTTCTATTCAGGAGACAATTGACTCTGGACTTGCTCAGCAGCAGGAGATCAACGCAGAGTGTGCTTTCAAAAACTTCTTTACCAACGCTGAGCTTACGACTCTCGATCGTTACTTTAAGCAGGATGCGATCAGTGAAAGCAGCTTCGTCTATAAAAAGGTGTCTTCGTATGCAGACCCCGACATTGGTTCTACCGTGCCTTCAGTTTCCATTGCACTGACTGGGGCTCAGATCAGCGGGGCAAAACTGCAAAGCGGAAGACTCGTCTACTCCGCCATTGGGGGCAATCTTGAAGTTGCCACTGGCGACATCAAAGTCTCTGCAAAAGTGGTGCGCTCTACTCTTGAACAGAAGGGTGACGGCAAATTTATTTACAGCGCCTATCTCAATAAGGGTAGCTACAACGACGTGTCTTTTGAAAGCGCTGGCATTACTGTTGCTGGTACGTCGATTACCGTTTCGACAGACGTCAAGCAGGACGAAGAAGTCGGCGGAGAGCACTATGTAGAGGGAACTTACTTTACAGCAAACTGCGGCGAATCGAGCTTCTTTTTCACGAGAAACTGCTCCGAATATGAAAAGAGATCCATTGAATGGGATCTTTTAGAGTATGGACAGCAGGAGCTTACTGACCTATGTTGGCCGAGCTATTCTTTCTCTGTCGATGTGGGTAACTTTCTTGTGCTGGACGATTTTGTGGCGTTCAAGAACCAGTTCGCTTTGGGCGATAAGGTCTATATCAATTTGGGAGACAAGATCCTGACTCCTATCGCAATCGGTGTGGAGGTCAACTTTGAGAAATTGTCAGATTTTAAACTGTTATTTGGTGACAAGTACAGTTTGAAAGACAGCGCGTTCAAGTTGGTTGATCTTCTGGAAGAGTCCATCAAGATGGGCAAGAGCACAGCTTCGAGTAAGGTATCGTACAGCTCGTTCATTGATAGCGGTGCTTCAACCTATGTAAAAGACTTCATGGATTCTGCATTGGACGCGGCAAAGAACGCTGTTCTGGCTGGTGCGAATCAGGAGATCAAGATTGAGGAGAGCGGCATTCGTCTGCGCTCCTATGACAATGACTCCGGCACGTACGGTGATGAGCAGATTTGGATGATCAATAACACCATCGCGTTCACCGATGATAATTGGTCGAGTGCAAAGATGGCAATCGGCAAGATCTTCGACAACAACCTTGCCCGATATGAGAAGACAAAAGACACGTCGCGTGATACGTCGAAAACTTACTACGTTGACACGGGGGGTACGGAGTGGAATCCGAATGGTGCAACCGCTTGGAGTCGAGATTTTTTCGAGAAGGTACACGAGGGCAGTGCGTATGGCATTGCTGCGCCTTATCTTGTAGGTACGGTCATTGCCGGCTCAAACCTTATCATTGTGAGCGCTAAGCAGGACAGCGGCAAGGCTGTGTTCCGCGTGGACGCAGACGGTGCTAAGCTGTACAACTCCCGTTTTGACCTTGCGAAAGACCTCTCGGAGGGCGGCACGAATGATACCGGCCTGATCTCTCTTAATCCCGGTATTGGCTTTGTGGGTGGTAAGAATACCACGACTGCCCCGCTGTTCAGCTACGACAAGCAAGGAAATGTCAATGGAGTTGTGTTGGCCGACGGCACAGTGAAGCAAGATCTGATGTCGCTCAACAAAGACAACCTTCCGAGGCCAAACTTCTGGATCGACATGCTTGGCAATGCCTATCTCAAGGGAACGATTTATGCAACGGATGGTGTTTTCTCTGGTGAGTTAAAGGCTGCCACCGGAGACTTTTCCGGTACGGTCAAAGCTTCAAAGTTTGTCGGAACGATGGACATGTCTGCTGGCGATTTGATTGGCCCTAATATTTACGTGCCAAGCAAAAGTGAGCCAAAGTTCAAAGTCGACGGGAAGACCGGTAAGGTCACGATTACAGATGGTAGTATTTCGTTTTCCTCACTGGATCAAACGACCAAAGATAATATTAGCTCAGCGAACACTGCCGCAACAGAGGCCAAGGCTGCAGCAGCTGGTGCTCAAGCCACGGCAGATGCAGCCAATGGTCTCGCGGGCAGTGCCAATATCGCCGCAGATAATGCCGTCAAAAAGGTGAATGGCTGGGCTTATGGTGGAACGACATATATCGATGGGGCGCAGATCATGACAGGAACGGTCATGGCGTCGAAACTCCTTGGCGGTAGCGTGGGGCTTATTGCTCCAACCACTAATGGAGAAATGACTGTGGGTTCTATGGATATTGTCTATACGAACGATAACACGCAATATGGTCTCGGCATTACATCTGCTTATGGTGGAATTCAGATTGTTTCAGCCAGCAACACCAACATTTTCTTGTCCGCTGGTTCGGGCAGTGCAATTACTATGTCTGGTGGCAAAGTGAAACTTTCTGGCGCGTTGTGCTTAGGCGCTACCTATGGCACTGCCAGCCCAAAATCTCAGGGTATCAGTGGAGACTACGGGCAAATATATGTGCAGTATGTCTAAGGTGGTGATAAGTGATGTATGAGAACGACAAAGATTTCGCCTTAAATGAGCTCGTCGGAATTTTGGAGGACGAAGCCATTGCCACGAGTTCTATCACCCCTTACGCGACAACATATTACGCATATCTAACGTTCAGTGGAGGTAGCGGAGCGTCCAACGTTCCGGCAACGCAGCACGGAAGCAACAGCAGTGTCTATATTCAATTCTCTCTTCCTTACACTACTCCTGTGCGGAGCGGTTATGATTTTACTGGATGGTTGGTAAGTGGTAGTGGTGTGAGTGCAGGCACTACGCGGCAGCCCGGTGGCAGTCTTACCGTTGCTGGTACAACATCTTATCCTGGCCAGCACTATACTTTGACTGCGCAATGGGATTCCTCAGCGCCTTCCAGCAAAACATACTATGTGAATCTTGCTTATGACGCTAATGGCGGTAATGGGGCTCCAAGTACACAGTATGAAAGTGCGACTAAGACTGGCAGTGAAATCGACGACGTATATGTGAGATGCCAGATTTCATGGACCGTTCCGTATAAATCTGGATATGTTTTTGCAGGATGGTATTTGTCAACTGATACGTCTGCAAATCCAACATTGTATCAGAGTGGTCAAGATATTATCTTATGGGGCTCTACGTCGACCAGCGGGCAAACTCATACTCTGGTAGCTAAATGGAATCGGTTATATTATGCGAATTTACACTATGACGCGAATGAGGGCAGTGGTGCTCCCGTGTCTCAGTCCGTCAGTTCGTCTGATCCGAACGGATATGTAACGTTCACGGTGTCGGATACTATTCCGACGCGAACAGGATATAACTTTACTGGTTGGAAACTGCGAAATAGTTCGAACCCGAGGTTGTTCATTGGCGGAGATACGATTTCACTATATGGATCAACGTCGACTGTGGGGCAAGATTATACATTGGTTGCCCAGTGGGAATCGAAGATCTCAGGAGGCATATGGATCTGGGATGGTTATCAATGGAGACAAGGAATCGTTTGGATTTGCACCAATCCATATGCTGGCGCCGATGGATGGAACCAAGGGATCGTATGGATTTATGCTGGCCCTGGGCTCGGGTGGAGACAGGGCGTTTAATGAATGAAAGGAAAATATTATGGACTTCAATGAAGTGAAGCGAAGACTGACTTCGGTTCTGTATACAATGGACAAGCTTCTACGTGACGAGTCTGTTGTTGCAAAAGGCGTAGAGGCAGTTCAGGAGATGGCTGGCTGTTTTGCACTCCTCGGCGAAATTTGTCGAGTAGATCAGTTACAGCAGCCGGAGCCGATCCACGAAGGTAGACCGGAGACTGGATCGAAACAGTAATTCGCAATGATAAGGAGGTGGCCTATGAGCTTCTACGGATCTTCGTTTAGCTTTGACGGGATCTCCTGCGAAGAATATGGCTTGATGCTGTACGATTTCGACAGCACGACACAAGGCGATAGCTCATATGCATCGCTCGAGGTGGAAGAAGACCATGTCGCTGGGCGGTATCGGTCTCTTTTCTACCAGACTTATTACAAGAAACCACTGGAATTCAAACTGGTGTTTGGTGCAGACGAATTTGCTGCCGAGGCACGCGAACCGCTCGATAGATATGATTTGCAACTGATCAGCTCGTGGCTGACCGACCGCAAGGAATACTGTGATTTGGTGATTGACCAGCCAGACATGGAGAGAGTGAAATATCGCTGCATTATTACGGGTCTCAATGTGCTTGAGTACGCCAACAACAAATGGGCATTCGAAGCCGCGGTGCATTGTGACTCTCCATATGGGTATCTTGCCCCACAGGAATTCACCTACAATGTGAACGGTACGTCGGATATTATCGTGCCGTGCCGAAGCTCCACCAATCGTCCTATCTTTCCCAAGGTGAAGTTGGAGATGAGCGATACAAGTGTGTCGATCGTGAATCATGACGATGGTGATCGGGAGTTTAAGTTGGAAAATTTGCCTCAGAGCAACGAAGTAATCGTGCTGGATGGTGAGGCCGGTGTGATGACAAGTAACTCTGGGGCAAATCTTTATCCTTACTGCAATTTCAAGTTTCCTCGTCTGGTTCGTGGTGATAATCACGTGAAAATCACAGGCAAAGTGAAAATTACATTCACCTGTGAATGTCCTGTGATGGTGGGAGGTTAATATGTTTTTGAAAAGCTATGCTCTCCCGCCTTGGGAATTTGTGCGCGGGGAAACGAAAGAACAGAGAATCACGCTAAGACATACAGATGGATCGCTTTATGAGCTTGGTGCTGTGAACGTGTCAATGGACATCGGCGATTTTGTGAATCGGGATATGGAACCGGTTTACACCGGCCGGCAAGAGATTGTCAATGACGACAACGGAACATCTTGCATTTTGAAGCTTACGCTTGATGCCAGCGTTACGGAAAAGCTTAGCGGTAAATATCTCTACGTCGTGACGATTACCGATATGGCAAACAATACCGTGAAGCTGCGCGGGCCGATGATTGTTTACGACAATGCAAAGAACATCTCGTAAGGAGGCGATGACATGACGACTACATATTTTGCAAACTGTATCATGGGCAACCTGTTTCATACAAAAGAGACCCCGACTTTGCCGACCGCCTTCTATGTTGGGTTAAGCAGCACAGAGCCGAACATTAGTGGCGAAAATGTTTCAGAACCGTCTGACAAGGCATACGCGCGAGTTCAGCTGAATTCGCTCAGTGTACCAGAAAGCGGCATGGTTCGCAACACGGACCCGATTGAGTTCGCGGATTCTACCACCGACTGGGGCAAGATTACTCATTTTGTGATCTATGACGCTCCGACTGGCGGCAATCTTTTGATTTACAACACATTAGACAGGCCGAGGACTGTACAAGCGGATAGTCAAATTTCCTTTGCGAAACACGGCTTGCAGCTGACACTAAAGGATGTGTCAGCATAATATGGACTTACTTTTTGAGTTTGTCAATATTGATGACAATAAGAAGAAAAAGCTGACAGAGAACAAACCTCTGTCAGCTTTTTTTGATCGAGTTACTTCTCGCGAGGCCGTGCTGAGTCAACGAACCGAATACGGAGAGAGCACGATGTCCGGACTGACCGAATCATATCGACTCAGAGGCATGTGGACAATCGGCATTGCTGGGAAGGGGAATATCGACGAAGCACTGGAATGCATCTCTGGACAAGCTGCTATAAAGATCGAACCCATTGCTTCCGGAATGTATATCCGCATTGACGGGGGGAACGCATCTTCTTCTGCGTTGATTAACGCGGTCGGAAGAATTGTTCAGATACTTTCCGTTCAGTCTTCTGCGATGTCAGAACTGGATGCGAACAGTGGCGTTCCGGTTGAAATATATTATAGACCCCCTATTTCTTATTATGACGACTTCCAGTTGTCTCAGATGGACAATAACACGTTGTTCTATCTTGAGCGACGGCTGATTGAATAAGGAGGGCGAAACATGAGTAAAAAAAGCCCCTATTTGAACCTGGAGTTGACGCCAAAAACAGAAGGGGACAAGAAATTTGCCGTATGGCGCGCACCGAGATGTCTGGCGATGAAGATACGTCAAATATGATGCTGATTGACCGCAAAATGAAGGAATTGGCAGATAAGATTTCTCAAATCAAGTTGACCGCATTCACATGGGGAGATTTGAAGAATGGCAGTTCAGCACTACAAAACGCGCATGGCGTTGAATTCTAAAAACGAGGTGAATACAGTGAGTATGCCTAAAATGACCGTCCGCGACCATGGCATCATCCGGCTTGGCAAGCAGGGCGAGAACGAAGTGCTGCAGGTCATCTGGAGAGGGATCGTCCCGGAATGGGAAGAGAAGTATGGCGCCGGAGAGTTTCAGCTTGCTGTTAGGCGCAATCAGGACACTGCACCGTACATCGCAAATATTGAACTTGACGGTGGAGACATCGTCTGGACGATCACGAGCGCGGAGACCGCACGGGTTGGCGACGGCGCATGTGAGCTTACATATACCGTTGGAGACTCGATTGCTAAGAGTCAAATCTGGACGATTACGGTTTGCGAGTCTCTCACGGGGCAGGAGCCTGTTGATCCTCCTGAACCGGCAAAGAATTGGGTAGACGTTGTGATTAAAAGTTCATCGGATGCCAAACAGTCCGCAACGGAATCTGCTGAATCAGCAACGGAATCTGCTGAATCAGCAGTGAACGCACAAAAGTCTGCTGAAAACGCGGCGGATAGTGTCAATGAAGCACATAAGTCGCGTGAGGCGATTGAGAACATGGAAGCTTCTGCAGTAAGCTTACCTCCCAATAGTAAAGCTACTGTAGAAAAAGATCTTGTTGACGGTAAGGTAAAACTTACGTTCGGTATTCCAAGAGGAGAAAGTGATATCTTCTGGCTAAATACAGTCAGCTATAGTAGAATCGCTGAAACATTCGATGAAATTGTTGCTGCTTATAAGGCGGGTAAAAGTATTTGGGTAAGAGACACGCATTCATTTTCTGGGGGAGTGCTGACAGCACCAGAATTTATTGCTGCCCCTGCATATGATGGAACCAATATCATTGGTATGATTATTGTTTGTGGTGGGTCAGCATATAGCTCTTCTGAAATTCTTGGTTCAGCAGATGGCATCATGAATGTTACCTACTATATTAGTGCTTTCCCCGAAAAAGTAACATTTACGATGCTGGTCAATAGGTGTGCTGAGATAGGAGATGGATATACTCCAAATGAATCTCAATTGAGTGGATATCCAGGAGATAGTACTTCTGCTTCTCCTGTTGACCACATCCATCCCGCTCCATTTCCAGATTGGACAAGCAGTATCGGCAAGGCGCTGTTTGTAGGAAACATCAATACAGCTCCGAGTGCGGCTTTTGAATGGCGTGATGTGCCGAATGGCGACTTTACCTCCAAAGTTGGAGACCTTCTTAGAGTCGCAGAAGTAGATAGCAACAATAAGCCGACTAAGTGGACAACCGATTCTATTGCTAACGCGAAAGGAGTGAACTTCTAATATGGCACAAAATGAATATTTAGTCGACGGTGCTGATATGACGGCAGTTGCGGATGCTATTCGGGAACGTGGAGGCACGACCGCTTCCTTGAGCTTCCCGGCGGGGATGGCAAGCGCAATTCGTGGGATTCAGAACGGGGGCGGCGATCTATCGTCCGTGGACGTGTATATCGCTGATTTTACCGTCCCGGCGGACTTAATTGTAACGGCGGGCACGGTGGATAAATACGCGCGCATTGTTGTGGCGTAAGGGGGTGCGGCAAATATGGCAAGACCAATCAGCGAGATCGAGCTGACCGAAGTCCTCCACTACACGGAAACCATCAACGGCAAGGCGCAAACCGTTGCATACTGGCCCATCCGCAAGGACGCGGACGGCGTGGTGCTCCTGCGGGAAAATGTGCTGGACGAGCTGCGCAAGATGAACGCAACCGCAGAAGCAACATACATCGACAGCCTGATGGATACGTGGCTCAATGACACGGGCGCAGGCTATCTCTCGTATTTTGATGAAAAAATGCGGGCGTGCATTATTCCATCCTCTGTAAAAATCAAGCCGTACAACTCCGACGTCGTAACCGAGATCGCGCGTCAGGTGTATCTGCTCAGCGAGGACGAGGTAACGACCGGCGGCGTGGAAGGCGATAGCATCCTGCCGATGCTCAAGGCGCATAGCGGACAGACGAGCGATAACGATGCGAGAAAGGCGTACAATGCCAACGGAAGTGCGGTGGCATGGTGGCTGCGAGATGCGGCTAACTCCAATCAATTCCGCTACATTTATTCGTTCGGCGATATCGGTACATATAATGCGGACGGAGTAATCTCAGTTCGCCCCGTATTTAAGGTGGCAAACGCCACTCTGGTATCCGATGCTTCGGAGGACACTATCTACATCCTGCCCGATGCCAGCAAGCCCTACCGTGAATTGAGCTTCACGGCGTTTCTGGGCAGCGCAACAAATCGCCCCAAGCGGGCAAAGGTGCAGGTGAGTCTCGCCGGCGCAAGTGCGCAAACCATCCAAATCAGCAACAACGCTAAGGACGCAAATCCTGTATGGGTTCCGTGTGAGCCGGATCAGGTGGTGGAACTCACCAACGCGACCAAGGAAACGGAATTGTGGGAGTTGGGCGTGAAAATCTACGCCAAAGGCGAGATCAGAGTGACGTGTGGGGAGCCGGTGGCGATCGTGGATGCAGTGGACGTGGTTGCATTGCCTGACATTACCATCATGACGCAGGAAGAATTTGACACGGCAGCGGCAGACGGGACACTTGAGGCGTATAGGGTCTACGCCGTTCCTCTTGTTGCGGCGGCGCAGACTGTAAATGAACCTACAAGCACAGAGGAGTTGAGC
>PPYE01111217.1_pt1 | contig 12412 bp, 14 predicted proteins | sample 1559881 | NCBI WGS metagenome assembly PPYE01 (sample SAMN08240022, study PRJNA423297) | Human gut metagenome, whole genome shotgun sequencing project.
ATGTACCAGAACGGTAAAAACATCATACCCGTTGCTAAAACCGGAATGAGCAGAAAGTTATTCAGTACGATAGCTATGCCTGCCCCCATTGCAAAGAACAGCAGCGATGCCGCGCACAGCATAGGAAATCGATCCTCCTTGCCGGTGGCTTTCAGGATCGTCTGCACTTCTAATATCTCACGACGCATAAAGTTCGGTTTCTTGCGCTGGGTGGCTTCGTTGATTTCATCACGGATGCTCCTAGGACCGACGGTCAACCGGTGAAATACACCCAGCGTGAAATTCATGGGCGAGATGCGAAAGATAAGAAATGCGCCGGCAATCATGCCAACGCACGCAGTCAGCAGCAGGGCTGTCAAGTGGCGTTCACCTCCTTCTTGGGGTTCAAAAGTGCCTGTAGTTCCTCGTTGGGCATACCGTTTTCCAGCAGGCGTTTGCGTAGACTCACGGAGATCTCATTCACCTGCGTGTGATGTCCTTCGATGACGAATTTGCCGTCTTCCATGTGGTTTTCCGTGATAACATAGCGGAACAGCGTGTTGTAGCGGCGATCCCCATTGGGCTGGATCTCACATTCCATGATCTCCATCATGCGGCGCTGCTTGTTCTCCAGCTGCTTGCAGAAGACCACGATGGGGTATGCCTCCGTCACATAGCTGAGAAGCGTTTCATCGGACATATCCACGGCTCGTTTGCACAGGGACACCATGCGGCGGTAGGTCGCCTCGCAGGAGTTGGAGTGGATGGTAGTCAACACCGCCACACCCACGCGGGCGGCCTCCTGCGCGGCATTGGCCTCGGCGCCGCGCATCTCGCCCACGGTGGCACCAGCCACACAAATGGAGATCCCGTAGCGCAAAAATACGGAAAGCCAGTCCAGCATTTCCTCTGTGGCTGTGCCGCTGCGGAGCAGATCCTCACGGCTGAGATTGTGGCGGTTGACAATTCGGATGGAGGCGGCAACGCCCACATCCTCATCCACCACGGGGGACTTCATAGCCGCAATACGGGTGTTGCGGGTCAGGTGTCCCGTGACCAGAGGACTGGCGTTGTCCAGTACCATGCCGGAAGCGTGGAGCATACGACGGATGACGGCGAGCGCATGTTCCGGCGAATCGAAATGCTCTTCCAATTTCTCATTTCTGCCATCCGAATACTGCACTTCGATATCCCGCCACGAGTTGATGTTGATTTCCTCAATGCCGTCTCCATAGATGTAGCTGGTCAAAAAGCCATACTCCGCCATCTCAGAATAGATGGCGTCCGCCAGTTCCGTCTGCGTCATGCCTGCTACGGCGATACGTTGATCCTGCAGGTACTTGGTGATATAGCGCTGAAGCTGCTCTTTTGCATCTTCGCCACCCTGAGAGATTAGGGAGGAATAGGAGCCAGAGATGTATTCCTGTACTTCCTGTAGCACGGAGCTAAAGTCTTTGCCTTCAGTTTCCGGTGTAAAGAACAGGTTGTGCAATTCCTGCGAATAAGGCAATTTGAAGGTCACACTGCCGAGCACTTTGCCAATATGGTCCGCCGCTTGAAAAGGCTTAACATTTGCCGCCACTTTATACTGTTTGTCTGCATCCCACTTGGCATCCTTCAACAATGGAAGTTGACTGGAAAAGTAGCTGATGCTTTTGAGATCGCAGTTAGCAAGACGCAAAACACTGTCAGCCTCCATCAACGCTACAGCGGAGAGAATATCGTTTGCAATATAGCTGCCACAGTCCACAATGACATAGGGTGCGATCTGTCGCAGCCCATCCAGCAGCTCTATTGCCTGCTTTTCGGTAAAAGGCGGAATGCTGTACTCATTTTCACCCTTGAGTAATCCCAACACAGTGAGATAGTTGCTGCGCTTGAGGGTGACAAGGTTATGCTTGATGAGATTTTCTCCAATGCGGGCAGCAGCAAGGATATTGCCGAGGGATCTCTCACATTCCAGTTCATCTGGAGAACAGATGCAGGGAAGCATAGGGGCAGTCATGTCGCAGAGAAGAAGAATAACATTCTTCTTTTTGGCGGAAAGCATTTTTGCGATTTTCACCGCCGTCACCGTCTTGCCACTGCCGGGACTGCCCCAAACCGCCAGCATGCCGCCGCTGTCGTTCTGTACTTCTGGCTGTTCCGATCCCTCGGAGCTGCGTCGAAAGATACCGGCTTTCTTGAAATTCATTCCATCACCTCGTTATCGGGCTTAGCAGCAACAGAATCAGCATTTTCGCTCTCTGAGGAAGACTCCTCCGGCTCGGCGTACAGCTCCTCAATGAGTTCGTCCTGCGTTTCGATAAACTGCTTTGCGCCGTCCACCGTACCGCGATAGACGAGAGACAAATGGAGCTTGGCGTCCTGCTCTAACTCTGCCAGCACTTTGGCCTGCTCCGGCAGGACAAGGAAAGTTACAGTAGAGGGCAGTTCCTTCTCGTCACTCTTCGCTTCACCGGTATTGGCGTCATAGCCGGTGCTGGCGGTGACAGAGATGATCTCCACGTACTGCAGTTCAGCGGGGATGCAGGTTTCACCATCCTCTGGGTAGTCTGCCACGATAACCGATACGATGTCGCCGCTCTGGAGCTTACCGGAGAGTCCGGTGGCGAAGCTCTTGATGGTGACGGAGATGGCCTGCTTCGTGCCGTCCAGATTATAGAGATAAGCATTTTCGGCGGCGGGCGCTTCCGAGAGCTTGGCAGCGAGAATATAATCGCCAACGGCAAGATCCGCCTTGGCGTATTTGCCCACTACATTGTTTTTTGTGGTCATAAGGCCGGATGGGAGATTGTAGGAACCGACCTCGGCCGTGGTGACCATATCCTTGGTGATAAGTTCACCGGCGTGAATGTCCTTTGTGACGCGGACGATCTCTGCCTTCTGACTGATCCCCCGATTGAACAGCGGCGTGATGCCGAAGTAGATCACCAGTGCCAGCAGAATGCAGATGACGCCGATGACCGTGCGGTTTTTGAAAATACTCATGGAGCAAGTCCTCCTTCGTTTTAGATGATATATGCGGTGATAAAACCAACTGCGAGAAATGGTGCAAGCGGATAACTCTCCGGTGGGCGCTCCGCTCCGCGCAGTGTCCGCTCAATGGCTACCGCAAGATAAAAAAGGCAGTACAGCAGGAGCGCCAGCACCAGTCCAGCGCCGCCGCGCAGGACACCCAGCAGGAAGCCGGAAGCGGCGATAAGCAGCGCATCTCCCATGCCGCCACGCCCTCTGTTACTTGCCAGTAGGAACGGAACGGACAGCAGTAGACCCAAAAGGTGGGCGGGGCTGAAGGAAATCAGCCCCGCCCCTGCGATAATGATACTGGAAAGGTCATAGATCTGCCTGTGCCGGAGATCCGTCCATGCTGCGCTCATAAGTCCGGTGAGGAACAGTGTCCCCTGTAGGACAGACATCACGATTAACCAGCGTAGTTGAACATCTCCGTGATGCGCTTGTTCAGCGTGGGCATGACCACATCGCCGAACAGAGCATAGAGGCCTGCCAGCAACAGAGCACCCAGCACCACGGCGATGAGGATCTTGACGGCGGTGTCGATGTAGCCCTCGCCAGAGCGATAGGTCGCGGCAAGGCGGATGGCGTTGGCGCGGATGGAATTGACGGTGTTCTTGATAAACTTCTTCATGTGATAATTTCCTCCAAGTTATATGTTTTGTGTTGTGGGTGATTACATGGTCTGTTCCGCAGCGGGAGCGTGGTTCGTCTGCTGGGGCTGTCGGAACGACTGCTCATAGGCATCCAGCACCGCATCGTTGAACTGCTGGCGAGCCTCCTTCGTGCAGGGGAAGCAGATGTCGTGATAGTCGCCGCGGCTGTCCTTGTACTGAGGCATGGCGACAAAGGGCCCTTTCTCGCCGCGGATGACCTTCACGCCGCGAATGGCAAATACGCCGTTGATGTCCACATTGGCGTTGGCGAGGGTGTACTTGCTGTCCTTCACGGGATAGATGCGCACGGCGTACTCCACGGGGAGCGGGGTATCCGGTGCAGGGGTGGGAGCTGTTGCCTTGGTTTGGGCTTTGGGCATTGGGATTCCTCCTTTTCTGATTTGGATATGAAAAAAGCACCCGGTCAGGTGCTCATTTCACAGGCTCATATCCATTTCCTGCTGGGGTGCAAACTCGATCTGCTGGAAGCCGATGCGGTCGCAGTAATAGAACTCACTGCCGCCTTCATCGTATAGTTCCAGCACATCCGAGATGCCGATGGGGCGGCTGTCATAGCCGGGAACGGGGTTGCGGAAGATGGTGTAGATCTCCTCTAGGTCGTTGGTACCGACTTGACCCTCATAGACCATCTCATAGTTCTTTCGACTCGGATGACCGAATCGCTGTACCATCGTCTCATAGGAAACGAAACGGATATTGATGGGGCTGTCCCGCGAGAGCTGCCATACACGGCAGTTCTTCAGGGGCAGAGCCTCTGGGTCGAAGCGGCCGCTGCGCTGCCCCAGCAGGAGACGGTCATAGACGCCGTCCTCCCAGCGGATGGTGAGAGCCTGCTTTTGCAGAAAACTCTCCAGTTCCTGCGTTTGGAACATGGTATCCACCACCGCCTCCTTTTCTGCGATGTATCCGGCAGGATTGCTGTAATAGAAGATACGGTTGTGGTTATCAATGCAGATGCGCTGCACTTGGTTCACCTCCGATCATTCCAGCTTCATCTCACCTGTGGCCGGTGCCTCCTGCTGTGGCGCAGTCAGCTCCATGAGCTTCTCACGCGCCCAGTCGGGAAGATACTTTTCATCCAGCACACCGATGAACTCATGTCGATTCCAGCGGGTCATCTCACCGTCACCCAGGCAGGTGCAGCGCACCGAGCGGCCAATGGTGTGAGGCGAACAGCCAAAGCCGTCATGGGCATACCAGAGCTGGTTTTCCTGACTCCAGCAGGATTCCTTGAGGGTATCCGGTGACAGCACCAACACCTTGCCGGTATAGTCCTGCTCGGCGCGGTCACCGACGCAGTGCTCCGCGCCGAAGAGATTCAGAGCCTGCACCGCCTTGCGGTAGAAACTGACGAAGCCATCCAGCACAGCCGGATGGCTTCGGACAACAAAATCGCTGTTGTGGATGAGATCTGTGGGAATATATATCTTCTCTGCCCAATGCTTGTTGGCATAGCTGAAACGCCCGTCCCACTTGAGCTCATGCAAGGTATTGGCAAGCACCCACGCGGTGCGCTTGAAGCCATATTCGTCCAGCACGGTCTTTAAACAATCTGTCTGAAGGTTCATGCCATCAAAGTTCTGGCGAATGGCGTCCTCGATAGCATTTCGGCAGGCGATGTTTGCCTTATGGCTCTCCCAATCACGCCGGAGTCCTCATCCACATAGCAGTCCAGCTTGGCGTCGGGCGCGATGTCCGCCTCCTCTCGGGCCCAATCGGGAACGGTGACAGAAGGTCGGCAAAGTTCTTCGATTGACAGATTACTGTAAACACAACCGTCTTCATCGCACTCGTCACAGTGGCCACAGGTGTCCCGCAAGGACAGGAGGATCTGACCAACATGGGCGGTCAACGCCGTGAGCAACTTGACATATTCCATTGTGGTCATTTTGGATTTCGTCAGGATCACAGCTCCGTCCAGCGTGGTCAGCTCCAGCTTTGCGTTGTCGGGGATGCCACTCAGCTTCATTGCCACAGGCGGGATGGTGGTGGCCTTGTCTCTGGTAAGAATAAAGTTCATAGTATGGTTCCTCCTCATTTTTCTTTGATTGGTGTTTTGATGGCATGGGTAGGTTCGTGCATCAGCTCGTATCGGGTATCGCTGCTGCCATCCAGCAAGCAGTCTAAAGTCAGCTGCCAGCAGGCTTTACGGGGATCGTAGTTGGTGATGATGGCTTCCTCATATTCGCTGCCTGCCGTCTGCGACATACTGTTGGGACGGACAGTGCGAAAGATGAAGAACTCTTTATAAAGTTCTGAAATGTACGGGCAGTAGTTGTAGGACACCATAACATACCCGCGGCAATTCAGAAGCGTGTCATGGAGCCGCTGGTGATTCGCTTTTGGGAAGCCTACCTCATAGCACTCCGCCTCAAAGTAGGGCGGGTCGCAGTAGATCCAGGCATCCTCCCGGTCATACTGGCGGATGACATCCTCAAAGTCCTTATTTTCCACGATGACATTTGCCAATCGGCGAGAGCATTCCCATATCAGGTGAAAGAAGCGGCGGATATCACAAGGTTTGCCGCCGAAGGATTTGGCGCTGCCGCTGAAACTGTAGCGAACTAGTTTGAAGTAATCTGCGGCACGGCGGATATCTCCGCGCGGAGCGCGTTCCAGCATAAGAGCGCGGATGGCTTCAGCATCGGGAGGCTTCAAGTAGACCTCTGTCAGATTCATTTCCTCCTGCAGGTAATCATCCGTGAACTCACCTCTGGAGAAGAACTTGTAAAGAACATTGAAGTCATCCCGCGTATTCAACGGCAAGAAACCCAATTCTGAAAGCAGCGCAAGCGTGCGGCTTTTCACACAGCAAAACAGGTTGGTAAGGTTCCCGTTGAAGTCGTTGTAGACCTCCATGCACCCATGCCGAGTAGGGCGGTTCATGGTCACTGTGCCGCTGCCCCCAAACACATCGATGAAGCGGCTATATCGCTCCGGTGCCATCTTGTTAATGATCCACAGCAGCTTACCTTTGCCGCCCACCCAAGGGATAAAGCTGTTCAAGATGCACCTTCTCTCAAGGGAAAAGCATCCAGTGACCGCTCTAATCCGCGTCTTGCTGCCGCAAGTCCATTTTCCATGCTCTGAAGCTGCTGAATCGTGGAGAAGACTTCGCCGGCAGTCGCAGCGTAAAAATATCCGCATCGATCACTCCCAATGGGAATACCTTTGCGTCTCATACGGTTTACCAGTTTACGAAGATCTGTTCCGCTAATCCCAAGAGCCGCTTCCAGTTCAGCACCGCTCGCTCTGTATTTTCGCCCAGTACATGCTCCTTTCAGATAATTCAATAATTTTTCTTCTCGCATTTCTGTTCCTTTCCGAGACCGTTATCCCGGATTAGGGAGCGAAATGAGAAAAAAGGAGGGGCCGCTTTCCCCATCCGGGAATACGGCCCCTTGCTGTTTATTATTTCTGTTCCGTCCGCACAGAACGGTTACCGTTCTTCTTGCTCCTGTGAATTGAATAACATCTCCAATATACTTTAAGAACGGATTCCGTTCAAAAGGAGATTGCTGTATGGATCAGGTCGCATTGGGAAAACGAATCAAAGCTGCCCGTGAGCGTGCCGGTATGACGCAGGAGGATCTTGCTGCTGCCGTGGACTACAGCGTGGACCACGTGAGTGTGGTCGAGCGCGGAGTCAAAGCACCAAAGCTGGATAAGTTGGTTACCATCGCCAATGTACTCAAGGTTGGAACGGACGAGCTGCTTCAGGATAATTTGGATGCGGCAACACTGCTTCACGCCACAGAGCTCTCCGAGCGATTGAAAGCACTGTCCCCAGAAGGGCAGCGCAAGGTGATGAATGTGCTGGACACTTTGCGTAGACACAACACCACCGTCGATGAGGTACGAAAAGAGATCCGGATTGCAATGGCGGTGGCAATGTGTAGCCCTGATCCTAATGTACAGAAAAGATGGCGTGAGATTCCACATGATGGTGAAGTCCTCACGCTGGAAGACTTTATCGCCTATGCTGAGCGGAAATGCCTGGAGAGGTTGTAAGCTGCTTTGCTCATCTCATCGTCATATTCGCTTCTGATGCTTTCTGTACCGGCGACAGCATGGGCTGATAGTCCGTACGGTGCAGCAGACCGTAGGGTGAGAGCACTGCGTTGTCCTCCCTGATGAGGTCGCAGCCGTAGGCGTAGAGGTTTACATGGGAAACAGCAGAGCCTTCAGCTTTGGAAGCTGCTTTTCAGGCGAGGGCATATCCCGCACCGCTGCGGCGAGCACGTTGAATTCGTCCAGTTCCATGGGCAGGTCGGTGAATTCTGCCGCATAGGGAATGATTCCGTCGTAATCAATGACCGCGACGCCCTCCCAGCCCTCTGTGCCGAGCTGCGCCTGCGCATCCAGCAGCTCCGCCTCTGCTGCGGGAAGGATCAACGTCACCGTGCGGTCATCGCCAATATCGGGATGCAATCCGAGCGTGAGCCGGAAGAGGTATCCCGGCTTTTCCGGCAAGTCCTTGGCGCAGGGCGGTGCGGTTGTCAGTTCGCCGTCCCGCAGCACATACAGGCTGTTCACAAAAACACCGTTTTCGCTGCATCGCATCATTCTTCCGATGCCGGCGAAGTCCAGCATTTCGAACACCCCGTCGGATATGCCGTCCAGTTCGGGGATGAATCCGTTTTCCGCATAGAAGCGCCCAAGCTGGGCGTCATCCGCGGCATCCACCACATGATAACAGTCGGTTTTTGCGCTGACCGCCAGATCCCGCAGATCCTGCAGCGTGATGACACCGCCGTTGGTATCGACTTTATTCTGCACCTCCATGCGCAGGAAACCGTCAAAGGCAATCCCCTGTACCTCATCCAACGTCGCAAGCCTTGCGGCAAGGTCGTTGAGCTCGTTGAGACTGATATCCAGCTCCTCTAAATGCGGGGCAAGATATTCGAAAGCATAGTAATCGTCGATCTCCATGTACAGTGCTTCGCCATCCTTCAGCCGCACCTTTTCCATCGCGTCCCACAACTCCCACGGGGAGGCGGGCAAGTCCAGCTTTGCGTATGCATCGCTGTTAGGATTGCCCTCCTTTGCCAGATACATGGCAAACACTTTTTTAGCCAAACTTCATCCCTCCCATTTTCATCCCGTTCTGCTCATAGGTCTTCGGGTCCGCGCCGGGGACATCCCAGCCGTGCATGCTGCCGCACTCCATTGCCAGCCGCTGCTCCCGCGTCACCCCAAGCCGCTCGTTGTTATAGTCCGCTATCTCACGGTTATGCGCGGGATCGTCCGTGGACCAGTTGCTGGGGTAGTAACCGCTTTCACCGCGCTTGATGCAGATAAGTTCCCCGGTGCCGGGGAGGGTGGAGAAGCACAGCTCCGGCAACCCCTCTGCGAGCTTGGGGGAGAAAAGCTCCTGCTCCGTCTGGATGCTCCACTCGTCCGAATTCCAAAAGTGGACATACAATTCACCGCCGTCATCCACGGAGATCTCCCGCTGCTCGAAACCCTCGCACCAGCCGTCCGAAGCCTGTCCGGTGATAAACTCTTTCAAAGTATCCATTTCGGTGTCCGACAATTCCCCGGCAACACGGCACTCCGCAACGCCCCAAAGCTCTCCGCCTCGGCTGTCTACCGTGAACACAGCGGAGTGGACCTTTGTGTTGATGCTGTCAGGCTTATGATACCAGTGCATGATGCCGCGCTCGGTTTCCTCTGGCATCCGGTTTTTCACCAGTGCCGCCGTGATCTGATCCTGGTAGCCGCGCAGCTCACGGCCCTCAAGCAATGTACTGCTGTCGTCGAAATCACCGTACTCGTTTCGCTCGTAGAGGTCGGCGGTCAGGGGCATATACAGCTTGAGGGTGGTCAGCTTGGGCGGCAGCACCGTGAAGCTGTCCTCGCCGGGGGCGAGCCCTGTTTGGGCAGTTTTTGATATTCCTCCAACTGACGGGGATTTTCCTCGCCATAGAAGTCAAAGACGATATCATCCACAGCTTTGCGGACGGCAGAATCATCGGTCAGCACCTCATACCGAAAGCCAGTGGTCGGGCGATACGGAAGTTCTTCCCTCACACACTTGAGAAAGGCTTCGGCATCGGTAAACTCCTGTGCATCGCCATTGGCATAGGACACGCGGCCCACCAGGGGCTTGTCCCGCGCCATGTTCTGCCGCTGGACATCCAGATCATAGGCCGTACAGTAGCAGTTATAATCTCCAGGGGACGGATTGCAGCGCAGGCAGTAGCGGTAATGCTCCGTTTCCACAATGTAACCGTAGTTCTGTGTCCAGCCGCCGCTGATTTTCCCGCCGTGTTCATAGCAGAAACGCTCCATCGCGAAGCGGTTTTTCAGCACACTCTCCCGCAGCGTGTCCACGACCTCCTGCAGTTCCGCTTTGAACGCGGGGCTGTTCAGTCCCTCCGGGCCGCGAGGCCACCATGTATGCCAGAACTCGTTGCCGCTGCGTCCGAAGTCCATGCGGACATGTCCAACGGTACCCAGCCGCTTATCTTCTTCAGGGTGTGGGGTATAAAATAAGCCCACCTCCTCTGGGCGGGCAGGTCGGATATGAAATTTCATGTTCTCCGCGGGATACGGGAGCTGATGCGCCTCGCAAAACTCACGGAGCGTCATGTTGCCTTCATCGAGAAAACCGAGCTCATCCCGCACATCCAGCCGCCCGGATTTAGGCATCGCCAGCTTTTCTGGCATCAGCACCGAGCCTGCGTGGTTGACCACAACATTTTCTTCCATGTAGCACAGCTCACCGGGATCATCGTCAGAGCCGCGAATGTCATAGCAGTACCAGCCCTTCGGCACGGTATCACGGGCGATACGTCCGTTGGTGAACAGCGCGGGCTTATCAAACACTTCAATGTGTTGGAATTCCTCTGTTCTTGCGTTTACAGCCATTTGGTGTTCCATCCTTTCTTTTTTGGTAACGGCAAACATACTACACATCCGCCGCAAAGTCTACTAAAACATTTGCTGCCCCTGTGTCTGCTCCGGGAAGGGTGGGTCCAAGCGGCGCAGCAGGCCGAACTCTGTTTTTGTCACGCAGTCGTTTTCCATGCAGTCCTGACCGTATTTTTCAAAATCCATGTAGCCCTCCAACTCGTAGATGGCTTCATCATCCAGCCCCAGCGTTTCCTGCAATCGCTGCTGACCGTAACCGTAGGCTCCTTCCACGATGCGCTGGTAGTTGTCCAGATTTCGCAGGAGTTCACAGGCACGGTGTAGGGTTTCCGGCTTCTCCACCTCCAGCACGGCGGCGTAGGTCAGAAGCGCACCGTCCTGCTGCCAGATGTCCTCCAAGGCTTCGGCAAAGTCGTTGTAATCCTCCACGGCGGGACAATCCGTATCGCGGATCAGCTCCCCGATGTAAGGCACCTTGCAGCGAATATCACAGAGCATGGCGTCCGCGAAAACATCAATATCAAGGTAAGCCTTCACAGCATCGAGGTATTTCTCGTCGGCAGGGAGGATGAGGGTGTAGTCCGGCTTCCCATCAACGTGCAATGTCATGCGGAGCATTTCATCTCGGCCTTCGTCCCACCAAGGTTTTGCCGACGATAGGTAACTGTGGTCAATTGCCATATCCGGCGTCAGCAAACTGCGGGCGTTGGGGACAAAGGCACTATACCGGGCATAGTTGTACCCCTGCGGGTCAACGAGGAAACCGTCCGTTCCCTCCGCATCGAGGATGAGCAGACAGTGTCTGGCGTCATCATCACGCCGGATGGCATTTTTGTTCTCTGCGATGAAATCATAGTCAGCCAGCAGTGCGCGACTGAACTGCTTGAACCGTGGGCTTGGCAACTCAATGACCTTATCCACGGCGCAGGGGTCTGCCTCACATCCGGTCTGTTTACACTTCAGTTCTGCTCGAATGATCATCGTGAAAGCCCTCCCATCTCCATGCGGCTACTCGGGCTTCCGTTCATCACTTCCTCCATGCGAAAAAAACCTTTGTAGGCAACATAGCCCCGGTCGGTGAACATCCCGTCCTCCGCGTTCATGCGCTCCGTGCCATACTTTTCATAGTCATAAAAAGCGTCAAGATTTTCGTCATAGTCGAAATGACCGGACTGCTGGATCATGTACTTGCCGTACTCGGCGGGAGAGTGCGCGTCGGGGGCGAAGTCAAAAAGGTCGAGGTTTTCCGCAAGGTTTTTGATCTGCGCTGCGGACTTTGGCTCTGCCAGCATGACCACGGCACCCAGCTTTTCTATATCCGCGTTTGATAATCTATCCGTCGCCTCTGCCAGTTCATTGAGGTCGGAGAGCGTTTCGTACTCCATATCCAGAAGGACATCTACCTCATTGGGGAGCTGGCTGTCCTCCAGCCGCAGGCGGACATCAGCGGGATCTGTGATGCCCCCGCGAAGGAGGGCGCGGTCGATCTCCTCCTGCACCATGGGGAGAAACAGCCATGTGATGTGATTGGTGTCCTCTGGCTCACTTTTGGAGGTCACCGCAACGGTGATGGCGTTCGGCTCATAGTAGTAGCAGGGGAAGAACCGTCCGTCGTAGACCTGCTCCAACTTCATGCCGTTGTCGTAGACTACGCCGTAGGGTGTGATCGTGCCGCCGCCGCTTTCAATGAGCCGCCGTGCGGTTCCCTTGCCGTCCAGCGCGTTCAGCTCATCCACACTCGCGCTGCCGCCGCGCAGGTTCATGTAGTGGACGCGGCCAACAGCGGCGAGGTCGGAAAAGTCGGTAATGACCGTGGCCTGCTGGCAGCAGAAGGTCAGGTTGATGAGATCCTTCAGCTCGAACAG
>PPYE01740695.1_pt1 | contig 12412 bp, 8 predicted proteins | sample 1559881 | NCBI WGS metagenome assembly PPYE01 (sample SAMN08240022, study PRJNA423297) | Human gut metagenome, whole genome shotgun sequencing project.
GGGCCTTGGCGCAGGCGTTGCGCATCTTGTCCACGTCCTCGCCCTTGCCGGAGCCCAGGGTGGAGTAGCTCAGGAAGGCGACCTTGGGATCGATGCCGAAGACCTTAGCGGTGTCGGCGGTCTCCAGAGCGATCTCCACCAGCTCGTCCTCCGTGGGCTTGATGTTGATGGCGCAGTCGGCCATGGCCAGGACCTCGCGGTCACCGGTGGCGGAGGGACGCACCAGAATGAAGCAGGAGGAGACGATCTTGCTGCCGGGCTTGGTCTTGATGATCTGCAGGGCGGGACGGACGGTGTCGGCGGTGGAGTAGGTGGCGCCGCCCAGCAGGGCGTCGGCGTAGCCCATCTTCACCAGCATGGTGCCGAAGTAGTTGCCCTGCTTCAGGGCGGCACGGCACTGCTCCTCGGTCATCTTGCCCTTGCGCAGCTCCACCATGGTGGCGACCATCTTGTCCATATCGGGGAAGTTCTCGGGATCCACGATCTCGGCACCGCGGATGTTGAAGCCGGCCTCCTCAGCAGCGGCCTGGACCTCCTCGGGGTTGCCCACCAGCACGGGGGTCAGGAACGTACCGGACAGCAGACGGGCGGAAGCCTCCAGGATGCGGGGATCGGTGCCCTCGGTGAAGACGATCTTGCGGGGATGCGCCTTCAGCTTTTTGATCAGAAACTCAAACATGACAATTCCTCCAGTTGTTACTGAATTGGGGTTTTGTGTTCATACCGATTTCATTATACACGTCTAAATCCAGGGGTCAATTACATTTTCTGCCCCGGCCGCCAAAAATTTACGGAATATTCACCTTTTCTTCTGGTAAATGTGCAAAACTGACAAATGGCGTGCCACATGCTGTGGGAGAAGATTTGTACCCCTCCCAACACATAGGCGCGTTTTTTCACGGATTTAGGGCTTGACGAATGCGGAAAAACAAGGTATCATGACAACGGTAACAAATTGTAACTTTTTCAAAAGCGTGATTTTTAGGGAGCGTTTATGAGTAATCAGATCAAGCAGGCCAGCCGGCCGCCGCGGCAGAGCCGCACCAGCGGCCGCCGGCTGGCAAGAGAGATGAATCAGGAGAACTCCGCTCTGCGGCATTCGGGGAAGGAAAACGGCGAGCGCCGCCGCGCCGCCGTGCAGGAGGCGGAACCCAGGGCATCCAAGTCCCCGGCCGCCGTACAGGAGCCGGAGCCCAAGGCCCAGCCCAAGGCGGGGCTGCTGGCGCGGATGAAGGAGGCCTTTGCCGGATGGAAGGAGTCTGACGGGGCCAGTGAGAGCCCGGTGGTCCTGGGCTGGCGGGCCGCCAGACAGGAGCTCAGGCGCCTGCGCCGCCGGCTGCGGCACATCCTGCGGGAGAACCGGGCCCACCGTTTCCCGGAGTCCGATCAGGGCGCGGTGCGGCTGCTGCTGTTTGGCTTCAACATGCTGCCCACACTGGGCAGCCGGGTGCGGGAGGCCGTCTGGGGCCGCCGCAAGCGGGCCATGCATCAGCCCGGCCGGCTGCACACCTGGATGGGAGGCCGCAAGATCCATCCGGCGGCGTTTCTGGGCGCCGGATGTGCCGTGGCGCTGGCCATCGTGCTTTGTTCTTCCTATACCTTCGGCACCACGGTGATCTATGACGGCGAGGCCATTGCCACCGTCAGCTCCCGTTCCGCCGCAGAGGACGCCCGCGCCAAGCTGGAGCAGGTGACTGCCTCCACGTTGGGCGAGGACTATACCATTGATGACTCCCTGCTGGAGTACTCCTCCGGCATCATGGCCCGCAGCGAAGTGGTGGACGAGGAGACCTATGAAGAGGACCTGTCCGAGGAGATCGGCCTGGTGACCCAGGCCTATTGCCTGTATGTGGACGGCGAGCTCATCGGCGCCACGCCCTATTCCGGCGCGCTGGAGGAGCTGCTGGCCCAGCTGAAGGCGGCCTCCACCGATGAGAACACCATCTCCTGCGAGTTTGCCGAGGATGTGGACATCCGCCAGGAGTATGTGCCCACCTCCCAGGTGATGAACCTGGGGTATCTTGCCGAGACGCTGTACAGCACCAAGAGCGCCGAGGTCACCTACGAGGTGAAGAAGGGCGACACCTGGTCTCAGATCGCCAACAGCCACGGCCTGACCTCTGCGGAGCTGCTGGCGCTCAACCCCGGCTATAATATCGACAAGCTGCAGATCGGCGAAGTGCTGACGCTGTCCGCCTCCGTCCCCTACCTGACCATGACCGTGGTGCGGCAGGAGCGGTACGTGGAGGACGTCATGTACGACATCGAGTATACCGACTCCGCCTATTTGTACAAGGGCGACTATGAAGTTACTTCCAAGGGCGAGTACGGCGCCGCCGATGTGGTGGCGAACGTCACCTATGTCAACGGCGAGGAAGTGGAGCGCACGGTGCTCTCCTCCGTGACCTTGAAGGAGCCTGTGACCGAGCAGCGGCTCCAGGGCACCAAGGAGCGGCCTACCTGGCTGCCCACCGGTACTTTCCGCTGGCCCACCTCCGGCCGCATCACGTCCTACTTCGGCGGCCGGTCCTCTCCCGGCGGCATCGGCTCCACCAACCACAAGGGCATCGACATTGCCGCCCCCAAGGGCACGCCGGTCTACGCATCCGACGGCGGCACCGTCACCTACGCCGGCTGGATGAGCGGCTACGGCTATCTGGTACGGATCGATCACGGCAACGGCTATGTGACATACTACGGCCATAACTCCAGCCTGCTGGTGTCCGTTGGCCAGCATGTCTACAAGGGCCAGCAGATCGCCCGCGTGGGCTCCACCGGCAACTCCACCGGCAACCACTGCCACTTTGAGATCCGCTACAACGGTGTGGCAAAGAACCCCCTGAATTATCTGTAAAGCTCTCTGCGATCGCGCGGCCCCGGACCAAATGGTCCGGGGCCGCTTTTTTTGTCGGTGCAAAGATTTTTTACAAAAACCGAAAACGTTTACGGCAAAACGAGGGGCAAAACACCACATATTGGAAATAGATGCACACCGCAACTAAAAATTTACATAGAAGCCTCAAATAAGAAGAAAAGAACGGTTTATGTAAAGAATCCATGCGGTTTTATATGGTATTGGCAGTAGAATGACAAAAAACGGTATAGTTAAAACGCACAAAGAAATTAAAAAAATACATGCAAAACTATGAAAAATGGTAAAATCGCCTTGACAATTTGTTCATAAAAATGGTACTGTAAAGGCAAGAAGACCGAAAACGTTTGCATAAGTCTTCCGCCGTCAGGCGGAGGACGCAGAAAAGAGGGGGACTGAGCGCGCGATGAGACCGAAAGAAGAAAACTACTCAAAGAGCAAGCGGCTGAAAAACCAGATCAAAGCAGTCGTCACGAATCCCTACAACGTGATCGTGCTGATTGCGATCCTGCTTTTGACGTATCTGATCGTGCTGCCGCTGCTGGACATGATCTCCAGCACCTTCGAGCTGGCCCAGCGGGACCTGCGGGTCATGGGCCCGGACGCGGAGGTGGGACAGTTCACCCTTTACTACTGGCAGCGGCTGCTGGCCAGCGAGCTGTCCATGTCCATGCTCATCAAGCCCTTGATCAACTCGCTGACCATCGGCGTGTGCGTATCCGTGTGCGCCATCGCCCTGGGCTCCGTGCTGGCGTGGCTGATGGTCCGTTCCGACCTGCCCTGCAAGCCGTTTTTCTCCCTGGCGGTGATCATTCCCTACATGATCCCCTCCTGGTGCAAATCCCAGGCATGGCTGTCCATGTTCAAGACCGCGCGTCTGGGCGGCGCGCCGGGCTTCATGGCCTCCCTGGGCTTCAACGTGCCCGACTGGCTGGCCTACGGCCCCGTGGCCATCATCATCGTTCTGACGCTGCACTACTACGCATATACATACCTGCTGGTCTCCGCGGCCCTCAACTCCATCAACTCCGAGCTGGAGGAGATGGGTGAGATCCAGGGCGCCGGCAAGGCCATGATCCTGCGGCGCATCACGCTGCCGCTGGTGCTGCCGGCCATGCTGTCGGCGGTGATCCTGACCTTCTCCAAGGCCATCGGTACCTTCGGCACCATCAATTACCTGGGCTCTCCGGTGCAGTACTACACCCTGTCCAGCCAGCTGTACATGAACAGCAAATCCCTGAACACCCAGACGGCCTTCGCCATGGCCATCATCATGATCTGCATTGCCTCCGTGGCTGTGTTCATCAACCAGAAGCTCATCGGCGCCCGGAAGTCCTACGCCACCATCGGCGGCAAGGGCGGCCGCTCCACGCTGATCGGACTGGGCAAGGTGGGCCGGCCGGTCATCACGGTGATTTTGTTCGTGTTCTTCGCCGTGGGCATCATCATGCCGATCCTGATTCTGATCCTGGAAAGCTGCATGCTCAAGGAGGGCACCTACAGCCTCTCCAACTTCACGCTCCACTACTGGATCGGTGAATCCGACCCCAAGATCATGGAGGGCATGCCGGGCATCTTCAAAAACCCCGACTTTAAGAAGGCGCTGTTCAACTCCGCCCGGCTGACGCTGGTCAACGGCGTGTTCGGCACCATCTTCGGCCAGATCCTTGGCTACATCTGCGCCAAGGGCCGCGGCAAGTTCCACGGCAAGCTGGTGGAGCAGCTGGTGTTCATTCCGTATCTGATCCCCTCCGTGGCCTTCGGCGGCATTTACCTGTCCATGTTCTCTCAGCCCCAGACGCTCTTCGGCGTGACGCTGGTTCCCTCCCTGTACGGAACGTTCGCGCTGCTGACGCTGGTGTCCGTGGTCAAGCACCTGCCGTTCGCCTCCCGGGCTGGCACATCCAACATGCTGCAGATCAGCGGCGAGCTGGAAGAGGCTGCCACCATCGAGGGCGCGGGCTTCTTCAAGCGGTTTGTCAAGATCGTGTTCCCCCTCAGCAAGGGCGGCTTCATCTCCGGCTTCATGCTGATCTTCGTGTCCATCATGAAAGAGCTGGACCTGATCATCCTCATCATGACCCCCACCACCTCCACGCTGCCGTACCTGGCGTTCCAGTATCAAAACGGCAACTCGCCCCAGGCTTCCAACTGCGTGGCCATTGTGATGTTTACCATCGTGTTCTTGGTGTATGCCCTGGCCAATATCTTCGGCGACGCCGATCTGGCCAAGAGCATGGCGGGCTGACACGGATACTCAACTGAGAGGAGAAAACCATCATGAGTGAAATCATTCTGCAAAATATCGATAAATTCTACGGCAAGAACCACGTGCTCAAGGACCTGAACCTGACCATCAAGGACGGCGAGTTCATGACGCTGCTGGGTCCCTCCGGCTGCGGCAAGACCACCACGCTGCGTGTGGTCTCCGGTCTGGAAAAGCCCCAGAACGGCAAGATCTATATGGACGGCAAGGAGATCGTCAACGCCGCCGAGGCGTACTTCGCCCCGCCCTCCCAGCGGAACCTGAACCTGGTGTTCCAGTCTTACGCCCTGTGGCCTCACATGACCGTGTTCGACAACGTGGCCTTTGGCCTGCGGATCCGCAAGGAATCGGCAGACAAGATCAAGACCATGGTGGCCAGCGCCCTGGAGCGCATGCAGATCGGCGAGTATGCCAAGCGCTATCCCACGGAGCTGTCCGGCGGCCAGCAGCAGCGCGTGGCCATCGCCCGTGCCATCGTCTCCGAACCCCGCCTGCTTCTGCTGGATGAGCCCCTTTCCAACCTGGACGCCAAGCTGCGCGTGGATATGCGCTCGGAGATCAAGCGGCTCCACCATGAGACCGGCACCACCATCATTTACGTCACCCACGACCAGGTAGAGGCCCTGACCATGTCCACCAAGATCGCTCTGTTCCGCAAGGGCGAGCTGGTGCAGGTGGCCCCGCCCCTGGAGCTGTACAACAACCCCTGCAACCTCTACACCGCCGACTTTATCGGCAACCCCAGCATCAACTTCGTCAAGAGCACCGCCACCGTGGATGCAGGCGGCATGACGGTGGAGAGCCCCCTGGGCCAGATGAAGTTTGAGCGCAAGGACATGACGCCCGACGCGCCCCAGAGCGGCAAGATCAACACCATCCTGGGCGTCCGGCCCGAGCAGCTGAGCATCAGCCGCACCCCCGATGATCAGCACTGGGCGGAAGGCCACGTGTACTCCGGCATGCCCGCCGGCTCCGAGACGCTGGTCAATGTCCGGGTGGGCGACGCGGTGCTGACCGTCAAGGAGCTGGGCTCCACCCACTACGCCGGCGACGAAAAGGTGTATCTGGGCCTGCGCCCCGAGAAGGCCAACGTGTTCGACGCCGAAAGCGAAAAGCTCATCAAGCTGTGCGTGTAACCTCATTGCGGCGGAGGCCGCAGTAAAATACAAACAGGGAAGAATCTAGAAGGAGGAAAAGAACTATGTTGAAGCACAAGAAATGGCTGGCCGGATTCCTGGCCGTGACCATGCTCTTCAGCCTGACGGCCTGCGGAAGTCAGGAAGAGCAGCCTGCCGAGTCTGAGGGCGAAGCCGAGACCCAGCTGACCGAGTGGGAGCAGAAGGCCAACATCTTTGCCACCGACGAGACCGATGAGGAGCTGTATCAGCAGGCCATCGAAGAGGGCGGCACCGTGACGCTGTACTCCATCTCCTCCCGCTGCGGCAAGGTAGCCGAGGCCTTCATGGCCAAGTATCCCGAGCTCAAGTGCGAATCCTTCGATATCTCCACCAACGAGCTGCTGGAAAAGGTCACCCGTGAGCATGACGCCGGTCAGTATGTGGCCGACGTGGTGCACATCAAGGACCAGGACGGTTCTTTGTACAATGAGTACGTGAAGAACAAGGTGTTCTATCTCTATCAGCCCGCGGACATCTTCTCCCACATCGATTCTCAGTACACCGATACCGCCACCCCGCTGTACATCGAGCTGACCCAGCTGTTCTACAACGCTGAGGCCTATCCCGACGGCTCTCCCATCACCAACATCTGGCAGCTGACCGAACCCCAGTGGCAGGGCAAGATCATGATGCAGAACCCCCTGGATAACCTGTCCTGGGGCTCCTGGATCACCGGCTTCTGCGTGGGCGAGGTGCCCGACCAGCTGGCCGCCGCTTATAAGGAGCTGTACGGCGAGGATCTGGTCCTCTCCGAGGGCTGCGCCAACGCCGGCTATGAGTTCCTCAAGCGCCTGCACGACAACAAGCCCACCTACACCTCCTCTTCCGACGAGATCGCCGAGTCCGTTGGTACCCCCGGCCAGAGCGATCCTCCCGTTGGCTTCAGCGCCTCCTCCAAGCTGCGCAAGAACGAGGATAACGGCTGGGTCCTGGCTCCTGTGAACCTGTATCCCACCACCGGTATCCCCGCCATCAACACCCTGTATGTGGTCGAAGGCTGTGAGCATCCCGCTGCCGCCAAGCTGCTGATCCGCTTCATGATGGGCGGCATCGACGGTGACACCAGCGGCTATGAGCCCTTCAACACCCTGGGCGGCTGGCCCGTGCGTGACGACATCGAGCCTGCTGAGGGCTCCGTCCCCTACGAGGAGATGAACGTCTCTCCCTTCGACCCCGACGAGATCTATGTGAACTACAACACCGTGCGTGACTTCTGGCAGATGCTGGGCTAAACGGCACAGTGCCGAAAAAACAACAGACCGCGCAAAGCGGCGGGCGGATGTCCGCCCGCCGCTTCTTTTTTCTGAAAAAGAGAGGAACCCCATGAGCTTTTTTATCGACAAGGACAACCGGCGCAAAAGCCCCATTGTTCTGGCGGCTTTTTTCACAGCGCTGGCATACCTTTGCATTTTCGGCGTCGTGACGGCGCTTTTGACCGATCCGCTTTACAACCATCTTTCCCTGGGAAATGATGTGGCGACCACCGCGGTGCATTCGCTGGTGATCTCCCTGGTGGGCACGGCCGTGTGCTGTCTGGCTTTTTTGATCCCGGACAAGCGGGTGGCGCCCTACGGCTTTGCAGGCCTTGCGGTGGTGCTGGCCATGTTCTACGTGGCAGTATGGATGCTTCCGGACGAGTCCCGGAGCATGATGCTGCAGGTTGTGACCATGTTCGGCCTGGGACCGGTGCTCATCGGCAACGCCGTTGCCTGGCCTATTTACTTGAAAATAAAGCGCACGAACCCTGCGCTCAACCATAGAAAAACGCTGCGGCAGGAGATCCTGGAAACGGTGGAGCGCTCCGGCGGCAGTGTGGAAAAAAGACCCGGCCAGGCGCCTGCGGCGCCGGCACAGCGGCCCCGGTCTGCTGAGGAAGAGGCGATGCTTCTTTTTGAGAATGACGGGGAGGACGGCGTGTAAGCCCGGAGCTTTCGGACCATCTGCGGCCCGGGCCGTGGAGTCACGGACCAATCACATGATAAAAAAGGAGGCACACACATGCTGACCACGGTTTTGTTTGATATGGGCGGGACCCTGGAGGATATTTGGAACAACGAGCAGACCCGCTCGGAGGTGATGACCCGTCTTGCGCAGGAGCTGCGCGATGCCGGACTGGAGCCGGGCTGCTCCATGGAGGAGTTTGACCGGCGGGTGATCGAAGGGGTGCGGGCCTACAAGCAGTGGAGCGAGCGGGTGCACCTGGAGAAAAAGCCGGAGGAGATCTGGCCGGATTACTATCTGCGGGACTTCGATTTTGACCGGCAGGTGCTGGAGTCCATCTCGGAGAAGCTGGCAAACCTGTGGGAGGTCACCTTCTATCACCGGGAGCTGCGCGCCGGCGCGGCGGAGATGCTCCAGGCGCTGAAGGACCGGGGCTACCGCATCGGCGTCATCTCCAACAACGCCTCGCTTTATAATGTCTTCGACGTGCTGGAGCAGTACGGCATCCGCGCTTATATGGAGGATGTGACCGTGTCCAGCGTGGTAGGCTACCGCAAGCCCCACCCGGGCATTTTCCAGATCGCCCTGCGCCAGATGCAGGTGACGGCGGCGGAGTGCGTGTACGTGGGGGATACGGTGTCCCGGGACATCATCGGCTCCAAGCGGGCGGGCTTCGGCAAGTCCGTGCAGATCGGCTCGTTCCTCTCCGCCCAGAAGGACGCGGAGGTGAGCGCCGATGCAGAGCGCCCGGACATCATCATTCGGGACATTCGGGAGCTTATCCCCTGGCTGGATGAGATCAATCCCGAGAAGGCTCTTTCTTAAAATTCCGATCCAGTGGGGCGGCCGCACAAGCGGTCGCCTGCTTTTTTCCCGCAGCTGCCGGATTTTGCCCGGATTTTACAAAAAGCGGCTTTTGGATTTTACAAAAAGGAGGGCACAATAAAAAGGAGACTGCCTGCAAAAGGCAAATCGGGAAAGGAACGATGACTATGAAGTATGCCGTGGTGGACCTGGGTTCCAATACCATCCGGCTGTCCGTATACAACACGCTGCCCGGCGGCGGGTTCGACCTGCTGTTTTCCGAAAAGGAGATGGCGGGGCTTGCCAACGAGGTTTCCGGCGGCGCATTGTCCCAGACGGGCATCCGCCGCGCCTGCGACGCGCTCCGGCGGTTCCAGCGGCTGCTGGAGCTGTGCGGTGTGGAGCGGGTGAAGGTGTTTGCCACCGCGTCGCTGCGCAACGTCCGCAATACGGCGGAGGCGGTGGACGCCATACGCCGGGAGACGGGGCTTTTGGTGGAGGTGCTCTCCGGGGACGAGGAGGCGGAGCTGGGGTACTACGGCGCCCTGCGCACCCTGGACCTGCGCTCCGGCGCCATGTTCGATATCGGCGGCGGCAGCACGGAGATCGTGGAGGTGGAAAAGGGCCGGATCCTGCGGGCCCAGAGCCTGCCGGTGGGATCGCTGAACCTGTTTGACCGGCATGTGAGCAAGATCTGGCCCAAGCGCCGGGAGCTGGAGGCCATCACCCAGGCGGCAGGGAAGGCCCTGCGCTCGGCGGAGCTGCCCGGAAAGAAGGCCGAGCGGGTGTGCGGTGTGGGCGGCACGGCCCGGGCGGTGCTGAAGATCGCCAACGCCTACTATGACCGCCCGGTGGTGGAGCGGCGGCTGACGCCCCGGCAGCTGCAGGAGCTGACGGAGGTACTGTGCCGGCGGGACGCCGATGCCCGCAAGCTCATTCTGCGCTCCTGCCCGGACCGCATCCACACCATTTTGCCGGGCTTGCTGCTGATGGACGCCGTGTGCGCGGCTTTGTGCGAAAAAGAGATCTACGTGAGCCGCTACGGCGTCAGGGAGGGATATTTGTGCCGCAGGATATTGGAAAATGGGATCTGAGCTATACCCAGGACCGGGAGCTGAGCTGGCTGAAGTTTGACCAGCGGGTGCTGGAGGAGGCGGCGGACGAGTCGGTGCCCCTGATGGAGCGGCTGCGTTTTTTATCCATTTTTACCAGCAATCTGGATGAGTTTTTCATGGTGCGGGTGGGCAGTCTGGTGGACCTGCACCTGGTGGCGCCGGATGCCCTGGACAACAAGGGCGGCCATACCCCCGCCCAGCAGCTGGCCATGATCTACGCGGCGGTGGAGCCCATGATCCGCCGCCGGGACAGCGTGTACGCCCAGGTGTCCGCGGCGCTGGCGGAGCGGGGCGTGGAGGACATTCCCTATGAAAAGCTCAAGGGGGAGGACCGGGACTATGTGCGCAGCGTGTACCGCAGCAGCATCCGGCCCCTGCTCTCGCCCCAGATCATCGACCCCAGCCACCCGTTCCCCCACCTGAAAAACAAGGTGCTCTACGCGGCGGCCATCCTCAACGACGGGCACCATGACCGGCTGGGCATCGTGGGGGTGCCGGAGTCGGTGGACCCCATCATACGGCTGCCGGGCCGCTCCGGTGCCTTTGTGCGCACGGAGTCCGTCATCGCCGCCCACCTGCGCAAGATCTTCAAGATCTACCGCCTGACGGAGCAGGCGGTGGTGGCGGTGACCCGCAACGCCGACATTGCCTACGACGAGCGGTTCGACGAGGAGGACCTGGACCTGCGCAGCCACATGGCCCGGCTGCTGCGCCGCCGGGAGCGGCTGGCCCCCGTGCGGCTGGAGATGCAGGGCCAGGCCCCGGCCCTGCGGGCGGAGCTTATGCGGCGGCTGAAGCTGGAGACGGCCCAGAGCTATGTGTGCGCCTGCCCGCTGACGCTTGGCTATGCCTATCAGCTTTCGGGGCTGTCGCCCACCCTCTACGACCCGCCCTTCGCCCCGGCCTGGCCGGACTACCTCTCAAGGTCCGTGCCCATGTGGCGGCAGATCGAGCAGCGGGACGTGCTGCTGTTTTACCCCTACCACTCCATGCAGCCGTTTTTGGAGCTTTTGAAGGAGTCCGCCGCCGACCCGGCGGTGCTGTCCATCCAGATCACCGTCTACCGGCTGGCCCGCAAGTCCGCCGTCATCAAGCACCTTTGCGCGGCGGCGGAGAACGGCAAGGCCGTGACGGTGCTGGTGGAGCTGCGGGCCCGGTTCGATGAGAAGAACAACATCGGCTGGGCCAGGGAGCTGGAGGAGGCGGGCTGCCGCATCCTCTACGGCCCCACAGATTATAAGTGCCACGCCAAGCTCTGTCTCATCACCCGGCGGGAAAAGGGCGGCCTTCGGTACATCACCCAGGTAGGCACCGGCAACTACAATGAAAAGACCGCCGGCATCTACACGGATTTCTGCCTCATGACCGCCGATCCCGCCATCGGCGCCGACGCGGTGTCCTTTTTCCAGAACATGCTCATCTCCGATCTCAGGGGCAGCTACCAACATCTGCTGGTGGCGCCGGTGTCTCTCAAGCAGACGCTGCTGCGGCTCATGGACGCCGAGATCGCCCGGGGCAGCCGGGGCCGCATCATCCTCAAGACCAACTCCGTCACGGAGCGGCAGCTCATCGACAAGCTGGCGGAGGCCTCCCAGGCGGGGGTGCGGGTGGACCTGATCGTCCGGGGCATCTGCTGTTTGGTACCGGGCATTCCCGGCAAGACGGACAACATCACCGTTACCAGTGTGGTGGGCCGCTTTTTGGAGCACTCCCGCATCTACTCCTTCGGGGAGGGAGCTCTGCGGCAGATCTACATCTCCTCGGCGGACATCATGACCCGCAACCAGGTGCGCCGGGTGGAGGTGGCCTGCCCTGTCAGGAGCCGGGAGGTGGCGGATTTCCTGGGAGATTATCTGGAGCGCATCCTCTCGGACAATGTGAAGGCCCGCCGTCTGCTCAGCGACGGCACCTATGCTGCCTGCCCGGCGGCGGGGGAGCGGGTGTCGGTCCAGCAGTATTATCTGGATCACCCGCCGGTCCTCACGTCCACCCGGGAGGTCCGGCCCAGTCCGGCGGAGCGGCTGAAGCGGCTGCTGCATCGTGCATGAAGAAAACGCCTCCGGCTCATGCCGGAGGCGTTTTTTTCATAAGATCAGTTCTTTTCGGCCGGGTCGCTTTCAAACACGGCCTTGGCGCTGGCGGCGAGGCCCGCCAGGCCCTGCAGCTCGCTGGGGATGATGATCTTGGTGGCCTTGCCGTCGGCCACCTTCTGCATGGTCTCCAGGGCCTTGAGCTT
>PPYE01777213.1_pt1 | contig 12407 bp, 9 predicted proteins | sample 1559881 | NCBI WGS metagenome assembly PPYE01 (sample SAMN08240022, study PRJNA423297) | Human gut metagenome, whole genome shotgun sequencing project.
AATGGAATGTGTATTATGGCGCACGCTTCGAGTACCAGCGTCTGGCAGGAAAGAACCTGGCGGTATATAATGCCGAAGGCAATCCGGTAGGCCGCTTTGCCGGTTATCATATCGGGGCAGTTGCAGCCGATGGTACGAAGATAGCTCCCCGTCATTTCAGCTACGATTGGTTGAACATGGCTTTCACGGCGGCCGCTACTTATAAAATGACGAAGCAATTTGGCTTTACCGCCGATTTTACCTACAATACCCAGCGTCCGAATATGTCGAACTTTGCTCCTGCCGAGATGCCGAATGTAGATAAGATTACGATTCCTTTGGGGCGTGCGGGTATTTATTTCAATAATGACTGGATTAGCCTGACCTCATTATTCAGTTACATTGCCAAGACTAACAACAACTCTACCTTGAACCTGATTAATCCGAATAATGATAAGGATATTAAGGCGGCTGCATTGAGTTATGATATTGAAACAATAGGATGGACGACGGATGCAGTTGTGAAACCTTTCAAAGGATTTGATTTCCATTTCCTGTTCACTTACCAAAGCCCGAAGTATAAGAAGTATGAAACGGGAGTGACTTTTAGTGACGGGACAACATCGGGTATCAATGCCACCGGCAATATCGTTACTGAAATTCCGAAGGTGCTGATAGAGCTGGACCCTAGTTACAACATTACCAAAGACTTGAAGGTATGGGCAAGTTTCCGTTACTTCAGCAAAACGTATGCGAATATCAAGAATGCTTATTACTTCAACGGTCGTTGGGAAACATTCGGTGGAATTAACTGGAATGTAAACAAACATCTGTCCTTAAGCGGAACTGTGATAAACTTCTTGAACCAGACCGGTGCTAAGGGCAGCATCTCGGGGGCGGAATTGGTTGATAAGGAAAATGCGGCAGCATATAATGGCGCATGGATGGCAGGTAGCTATATCCGTCCGTTCACCGTAGAATTTGCGGCGAAAATAACATTCTGATTTTAATAATAAAACTTTTAATACCATATATTCCATGAAAACAAATCTTGTTAATCTTGTATTAGGTTTAGCCTTTACAGCAGGCACAGTTTCCTGTCAGTCACAAAAAAATAATCTGGTGTTCGAACATCAGGGGGATACAGTCACTATCGTGCATATTGCCCATCCCGCTAAATATTTGTTGCTTCCGATTCAGGAAGGCAGTAAGGAAGGACAGGTGAAATTGGAAACAGGCAGTCCGGCTGATACTGAAATGGATATTCGTCTAGCTATCGACAGTGTAGAATATTATGTACCTTTCGCTTTGACTCAAGATGAGGGGGGCGCTACGGTGACTATCCGCAATGTGGCCGCTGATGCTCTTTGTTGGGACAGCATTAAAGTCTCGGATACATTTGATACAACAAACAGAGATAAATTCCGTCCTCTTTACCATCACACTCCGCTTTATGGATGGATGAACGATGCCAACGGACTGGTTTATAAAGATGGTGAATATCACCTTTATTTCCAGCATAATCCATACGGCTCTATGTGGGGGAATATGCATTGGGGACATTCCGTGAGCAAAGACTTGGTTCATTGGGAACACCTCGACCCGGCGATTGTCCGTGATACTTTGGGGCATATCTTCTCGGGAAGTGCTATTGTGGATAAAAATAACAGCGCAGGCTACGGTGAGAATACAATTATTGCTTTTTATACTTCGCACCGTAATGTACCCGGTGGACAGAGTCAGGTGCAAAGTATGGCATACAGCACGGACAATGGACGCACTTATACAAAATATGAACAAAATCCGGTCCTTACTCCGTTTGACGGGCTACAGAATTTCCGTGATCCGAAAGTATTCTGGTATGAGCCCGAACAGAAGTGGATTATGATTGTCAGTGCGGACAAGAATATGCGTTTTTATTCATCTGCAAACTTGAAGCAGTGGGAATACATGAGTGAATTTGGAGAAGGATTTGGTCCTCAGCCCAATCAGTTCGAATGTCCGGATTTCATTCAGTTGCCTGTAGATGGTGACCGGTCTAAGATGAAATGGGTGATGATTGTAAATATCAATCCGGGATTTGTTTATGGAGGCAGTGGTACTATGTATTTTGTAGGCGATTTTGACGGACATCGGTTTGTATGCGATACGAAACCCGAGGTGGTGAAGTGGCTCGACTGGGGAAAAGATCATTATGCCACCGTTTGCTTCTCAAATACAGACAGCCGTATCATTGCTGTTCCTTGGATGAGCAACTGGCAATATGCTAACTATACTCCTATACAGCAGTTCCGTAGTGCCAATGCTTTGCCACGTGAATTGAGTCTGTATACAGGTGAGGACAAGCAGCTTTATCTGAGTGCCGCACCGGTAAAAGAGACGGAAAACTTACGGAAGGATTCTAAAAAACTGGATGACTTTACAGTGAATGGTGAGAAGCGTTTTGAAACACTTTTTGAAAATAATGATGGCGCTTTCGAACTGGAACTGCAATTAACATCGGCAGGTAAAGAAGCTGGTTTTGAATTGCTGAATAGTCTGGGTGAGAAAGTGAGGATTTATCTGGATGCTGCGGAAGGACGTGTGGTAATGGATCGGGCGGAAAGCGGTATTGTAGACTTTGGCAAGAAGGTAAAGCCGCATGATTTGGATACCGAAGAGAGTTATGCTCGGTATAAAGAAGTGACGGTGAACTATAAAAATGATTTTGCTTTGGGTACTTGGGCTCCGATAAACACCGCGAAAGGACATAAGGTTCAAGTGTTTGTGGATAATGGAAGTGTGGAACTGTTTGTTGACGGCGGTCGCATTGCCATGACTAATCTGGTATTCCCGAATGAACCTTATAACTCCTTACGTTTTTATAGTGAAGGAGGGGAGATGAAAATCTCAGATTTCACAATATATAAATTAGGTCTATAAATAGGTCAGGTGAATAAGATGAAGAAATAAAAAATGAAAAAATAAAAGCCATGAATAACAATAAAAACCTATATGCCAAATTAATTCCGGTGATGCTTTGTTTCTTCGCCATGGGGTTTGTTGACTTGGTGGGGATTGCGTCGAACTATGTAAAGGCTGACTTGGATCTCACAGACTCGCAAGCCAATGTCTTCCCCTCACTGGTCTTTTTCTGGTTCCTGATTTTCTCCGTACCTACGGGTGTTCTGATGAATAAGATAGGGCGCAAAAAGACAGTCCTTTTGAGTTTGATAATCACTTTTGCTTCTTTATTGATTCCTGTTTTTGGAGACGGCTATACCCTCATGCTTATTTCCTTCTCTTTGTTGGGGATCGGTAATGCATTGATGCAAACGTCCTTGAATCCGTTGTTGAGTAATATCATTGCCGGGGACAAGCTGGCAAGTACATTGACTTTCGGACAGTTTGTAAAAGCTATAGCTTCTTTTCTGGCCCCTTATATTGCCATGTGGGGAGCTACTCAGACCATTCCTTCTTTCGGATTGGGATGGAGGGTGCTGTTTCCTGTCTATATGGTTATAGCTGTTTTGGCTATTGCCTTGTTAGGTTCCACACCTATCGAGGAGGAGAAGCCCGATAAGGCATCCGGTTTCAAAGCCTGTTTCGCTCTGTTGGGTAAACCGTTTATTTTGCTATCCTTCATTGGCATCATGTGTCATGTGGGCATTGACGTAGGTACCAATACGACTGCTCCCAAAATATTGATGGAGCGTTTGGATATGACATTGGCTGAGGCCGGTTTTGCGACAAGCCTTTACTTTATTTTCCGTACGGTAGGATGTTTTCTCGGAGCATTTATTTTGCAAAAGGTTTCTGCGAAGTCCTTTTTTGCACTCAGTGTAGTGTTTATGTTACTGGCAATGGCGGGACTTTTTATTTTCCATACGGAAACAATTATTTATATTTGTATTGCCATGATTGGTTTCGGTAACTCCAATGTGTTTTCCATTATCTTCTCGCAGGCGTTGTTTGCGATGCCCGATAAGAAAAATGAAGTTTCCGGACTGATGATTATGGGATTGTTCGGTGGTACGGTATTTCCGTTGGCTATGGGAGTTGCCAGTGACGCGATGGGACAAAGCGGCGCTGTTGCCGTAATGACTGTAGGAGTGATTTACTTGTTATTATATACCTTAAAAATAAAGAAATGACCATGAATAACATTATTGTAGGAATGGGTGAGGCACTATGGGATGTGCTGCCCGAAGGAAAGAAAATTGGTGGTGCTCCGGCAAACTTCGCTTATCATGTATCACAATTCGGTTTCGACAGCCGTGTGGTCAGTGCGATTGGTGATGATAAATTGGGTAATGAGATACTTGAGAACTTTGATAGCAAGAAATTGAATTATTTGATAGAAAAAATTCCTTATCCCACCGGAACTGTGCAAGTGGAACTGGATCCTAATGGGGTACCTATGTATGATATAAAGGAAGGGGTTGCCTGGGATAATATTCCTTTCACTCCCGCTTTGGAGGAACTGGCCCGTAATACCCGTTCGGTATGTTTCGGTTCATTGGCACAGCGCAGTGTCGTTTCACGGGAGACTATCAACCGTTTCTTGGATACCATGCCCGACGGCGAGGGACAGTGCAAAATCTTTGATGTAAATTTGCGTCAGGGATTCTATACGAAGGAGATTCTTTGCAACTCCATGAAAAAATGCAATATTCTGAAGATTAATGATGAAGAACTGGTCACAGTGAGCCGCATGTTCGGTTATCCCGGTATTGATTTGCAGGATAAATGTTGGATTCTGCTGGCTAAATATAATTTGAAGATGCTGATACTTACTTGTGGTGTTAATGGCAGCTATGTCTTTACTCCGGGTGAGATTTCATTTGTAGAGACTCCGAAGGTGGAAGTAGCTGATACGGTGGGAGCCGGTGATTCTTTCACGGCAACGTTTGTGGCAGCCGTGTTGAAAGGAAAATCGGTTGCCGAAGCGCATAAACTGGCGGTTGAGGTTTCTGCTTATGTATGTACACAAAATGGGGCTATGCCCGAATTGCCTGCCCGTTTGAGGGAACAGTTGGTTGATAACGGGTAAACCTGCTAAGGGGCGTTATGAAAGAAGCTATAGGATTTTCAGGCATATTATAGATGCCTGAAATCCATTTTAAATGTCTGAAGAAACTTTTCGAAGAAACAGGAATGGAGTCCCCGATGATTTTTCCAACGTGTGTGGTGCTCTTTTTCCAGCAGATGTTTGTTTCATTAGCGGTTACCTTTTATCTTTGTGTATCCATAAATATTTTGAGGAACATGAAAAACTATCTTTTATTGTCCATTTTATGCCTCGCCGGAATTCTGATGTCGTGCACTCAGAAGCATACGCGTTATCGCATCGGTGTTTCGCAATGCAGTGATGATGAGTGGCGGCACAAAATGAATAATGAAATAGTACGTGAAGCTTTATTTTATGACGGGGTGGAGGTGGAAATCCGTACCGCGAAAGACAATAACCGGAACCAGATAGCGGATATCAAATATTTTATTGATAAGAAAGTGGACCTGCTTATTGTCGCTCCAAACGAAGCGGCAGCCATTACTCCCGTTGTGGAGAAAGCCTATCGGCAGGGAATACCTGTGGTGGTGATTGACCGTAAGATTCTGTCGGACAAGTACACGGCTTTTGTGGGAGCCGATAATTATGAGATTGGAAAAGATGTGGGGCAATACATTCTCAACCGCCTGCATGGAAAAGGGAAAGTCTTGGAGATAACAGGGCTTGAAGGCTCCACGCCTGCTATGGAACGCCATAAGGGGTTGACGGATGTGCTGAAAGAAGAACCCGGAATTGAAATAACTGCCAGCGTAGATGGAGCCTGGCTGCAAAGTGTGGCAGGTGAGAAAATGGACTCCGTGTTTCAAACTAATAAGAATATAGATTTGGTGTTTGCCCAGAATGACCGCATGGCTATCGGGGCCTATTTGTCCGCCCGTCAGCAACAGTTGGAAAAGGAAATGTTGTTTGTCGGCATTGATGCGCTGCCCGGTAAGGAATATGGAGTGGAACAGATCATAAACGGGGTGCTGGATGCTACATTTATTTATCCGACCGGAGGTGACAAGGTAGTACAGGTGGCGATGGATATTTTGGAGAAACGCCCGTATGAGAGAGATACTAAGTTATCAACAGCTTTGGTTGATAAAACGAATGCCCGGGTGATGCAATTGCAGACAGACCACATTACCGAACAGGATGGAAAGATAGAACGGCTGAATAATCAGGTGAACGAATATCTGTCCAGATACTCTGCCCAAACCATGTTTCTGTATGCCTGTCTGATTATTCTGTTATTGTTTGCTGCCTTATTGGCGATTATTGTCCGTGCCTATTGGACAAAGAACCGGATGAATATGGAACTGTCCCGTCAAAAGAAAAAATTGGAGGAACAACGTGACCAGCTGATTAGCCTTTCCAAACAATTGGAAGAGGCGACCCATGCCAAACTGGTTTTCTTTACGAATGTCTCTCATGATTTCCGTACTCCACTCACTTTGGTTGCCGATCCGGTGGAGCAACTATTGGAAGATAAGGCATTGACTCCCAGACAACAATCCTTATTAAAGGTGGTGCATAAGAATGTACATATCCTGCTGAGGCTTGTCAACCAGATTCTTGATTTTCGTAAGTATGAAAATGATAAATTGGAATTGGTAAGAGCCAATATGAATCTACGGGTGCAGTTGCAGGAATGGAGTCATTCATTCCAAACTTTGGCTTTGAAAAAGCATATCCATTTTGTATTGGAGGTGAATGATGACCGGGCAGATTATCTGATGGCAGTGGATGCCGAGAAAATGGAACGTGTCTATTTCAACTTATTGTCCAATGCGTTTAAGTTCACACCGGAGAATGGAACCATTACGGTTACACTTTCTACTTTGACGAAGGAGGAAGGTGGGAGATATGCCCGTCTGGTAGTTGCTGATACTGGTTCGGGAATCTCTGTCCAACATATCCGGCATATCTTCGACCGCTTTTATCAGATTGATGTAAACCATGCGGGTTCGGGTATCGGCCTTGCCTTGGCAAAGGCTTTTGTCGAACTGCACGGTGGAGAGATAACGGCGGATAGTGTGGAAGGAAAAGGAACTGTATTTACAGTGGATATCCCTATGACAGTAGTGGAAGAGCCGTCTGCAGACCTCGTGCAGGAACCGCGCATTACACAACAGACGGTGGTGGAGGAGCTGGAGGATATGGAAACAGAAGAGCAGATTCCGGATGAGAATAAAGAATGTATCTTGATAATAGATGATAACGCGGATGTGCGTGACTATGTGAAGTCATTACTAAAAGAAGAATATACAGTGATAGAGGCTCCCGACGGGCGTGCCGGATTAAAGAAAGCCATGAAATATGTGCCCGATGCCATAATCTGTGATGTGATGATGCCGGTGATGGATGGATTGGAGTGTTGCAGAAAGTTGAAAACAGAATTGCAGACTTCCCATATTCCGGTGATGTTGCTCACCGCTTGTTCGTTGGATGAACAGCGGATACAGGGATTTGAGTGTGGGGCGGATTCTTATATCTCCAAACCCTTTAATTCCAAACTGTTGCTGGTACGTCTTCGTAATCTGATGGATAACCATAAGCGGTTGAAACAATTCTTCGGGGATAAGACTACTTTATCTAAAGAATCGGTAAGCGACGTGGATAAAGGCTTTGTTGACCGTTTCAGGGAACTGATAGAAGAAAACTTGGCGGATTCTGAATTAAGTGTGGAAGATTTAGGCAGTAAGATGGGATTAAGCAGAGTGCAGCTTTATCGTAAGATTAAGGCGCTTACCAATTATTCTCCCAATGAATTAGTACGTATTGCCAGATTAAAGAAAGCTGCTTCCTTGCTGGCCTCTTCAGAGAAAACCATATCCGAAATAACGTATGAGGTAGGTTTTACTTCTCCTTCTTATTTTACAAAGTGTTACAAGGAATATTTCGGGGAAAGTCCTACGGACTTCTTGAAACGCAGAGGATAAGAACTATATTCCCCGTAGGGAGTAATGCTTACGCTCTACGGGGGATGTATATTTTAAATCAGCGTTGATAAATCTTTCTCAGCTACGAAAGAGAGATTATTAAGAATAATCACTTCTCTTGCTCTGTCGGGATTATCTGTGCGGAAAATCAATATGCCTTTGTTTCCTAACAAGAAGGAATACAGATAAGTGATTCCTATTTTGGCTTCACTGAAAATGGTGATAGCGTCCGCTGCCCGTCCCGGCTGATTATCCAGTGTGATGGCGAACACATCAGAGAGCGCCACGGATATTCCGGCCTCTTTCAGTGTTTCGTATGCGCGTTTGGGTTCCGAGCAGATGATACGGTAAATGCCATATTCCACTGTATCGGCAATAGTGGAGGCAATCAGTTGTATGCCTGCTTCTTTTAATAAGTTCAATACCCTTTGTAGAGTCCCCGATTTATTTTCAATGAAGACGGATAATTGTTGTATAGTCATAAACTTATTTTTTAAAAGGTTTTACGTAAGTCTTTCACGCGGACAGCTTTGCCTTCTGGTTTAGGGAGTGTTCCTTTGGGTACCAGTTTCACACGTGGGGTAACTAATATTTCATCTTTCAGTTGGCGAGTGATTTCACGGGTCAATGATTGCAGACGCCCGTAATCGTCAGTGAACAGTTGGCTTAATTCCACTTCTACGGTCATCTCATCATTTGATTCGGCAGTTTCAAGTGTAATCAGATAATCACTGCCCAATTCTTTGAATTGTAACAAAATTGTTTCAATCTGAATGGGGAAGATATTGACCCCTTTCAGGATAATCATATCGTCACTGCGTCCTTTCATTCTGTCCAGACGTTTGTGATGACGGCCACAAGGACATTCGCCCGGCAGAATACGGGTAAGGTCACGGGTGCGGTATCTCAGTAAAGGCATCGCTTCACGATTGATCGTGGTCAACACCAGCTCACCCACTTCCCCTTCGGGTACGGGTTCCAAAGTGTCGGGGTTGATTATTTCTACGATATAATAATCTTCCCATATATGCAGGCCGTTCTGTTCCTGACATTCAAAAGCCACACCGGGACCGCACATTTCGGACATGCCGAAAGAATTGTAAGCTTTTACGCCTAACATATCTTCGATGCGGCGGCGTTGTTCTTCAGAGTGAGGTTCTGCTCCGATAATCAATGTCTTCAGTTTGGTATCACGGCGAGGGTCAATCCCCATTTCCTGCATTACCTCATACATACGGGCTGCATAGCTGGGAATGGCATGCAGGGCAGTGGTTCCGAAATCTGAGATAAACTTTAACTGGCGCTTGGTGTTTCCGGCAGCGGCAGGTACGGTTAACATTCCCAGCCTTTCGGCACCATATTGAAAACCTAGTCCGCCAGTGAACATGCCATAACCGGAAGAGTTTTGGAAAACATCACCTGGACGCAATCCTACCATATAAAGACAACGGGCGACTGCATTGGCCCATTCGTCAAGGTCTTTTTGAGTATGGAGAATGACAGTGGGATTTCCGGTGGTTCCACTGGATGAGTGAAGGCGGACGGTTTTTTCCAAAGGTACGGATGCCAGTCCGAAGGGATAGGTATCACGTAAATCTTGTTTGGTAGTAAACGGAATTTTTTGTAAATCATCCAGTGAACGGATATCTTCCGGGCTCAGATGACTCTCGGCAAATCGTTGTTTATAGAAAGGGGAATTCATGCAATGACGGACAGTCTTTTGCAAGCGTTCCAATTGCAATTTCTCTATTTCCGGCCGTGTTAGAGTTTCTAACTCTTTGTGTAAATACATAGCATTTTCTGTTTAGTTGGTTATTAGTCCGACAAAAATAGAAAAAAATATAATGCGGTTGGGAATAAGCTGACAAAATATGTATCTTTGGGGGATTTTAATTTAAAAATGTGATGAAAAAGACTTTATTTATAATAGGTATGTTGTTGTGCGTGTTTTCGTTGCACGCTCAGGATATGAAAACTCTCTTTATCGCTATGCCTGATTCGATAGCTCCTTTATTGACAAAGGTAAATCGCGAGGATTGTGTGGATTTTCTGGCAAGTAATATGAAGGCGGAGGTCAAGAACCGTTTTGGAAAGGTGTCCGAGCTGAAAAAGTTGACTGACGATTTTTTGTTTCTGCAGACCACGGGAAGTAGTTCTATGGAAATGAAACTGTTGCCCTTGAATGATTCCGTAAAGGTGATTTGTGTGATCAATACAGTTTGTGGTCCGGTTTGTGATAGTGAAATTCGTTTTTATAGTACACGGTGGGAGCAACTGGCGGAAAGTGATTTTATCCGGCTTCCTTCTGTCGAGGCTTTTTATCTGCCGGTAGATACGCTGACTGATGAGGCTTATGTTGCGATTAGAGAGAAAGCAGATATGGAACTGGTGAAAGCTACTTTGTCTGAGGACAAGTCAATCATCTCTTTTACTTATACTACTCCGGAATATCTGGCAAAGACAGAAAGAGAAAAATTGGCAGTGTATATCAAGAAAGAGCCGGTGATATATGAATGGAAAGAAGGAAAGTTTAGTGCATTCCCCTAAAGGGAGTGCAATGTGTTTCAATATAAAAAGGCTGCAACTCAATGAGTTTGCAGCCTTTTTATATTGAAACTTATGTGTAAGTTACAATTTACTTTTTCATACGGTTACCGTAGCGGCTCATGAACTTATCAACACGACCTGCTGTATCCACCAATTTAGATTTACCAGTGTAGAACGGGTGTGATGTATTAGAAATTTCCAGTTTTACCAACGGATAAGTTTCACCTTCGAATTCGATAAATACAACCGGACGATAGTTTTCAGGATGAAGACCTTTTTTCATTTCAGTATATTCTTTTATTGTTATTATTTTACTTATTTGGTAAACAAATTGGGTGTAATGGTCCATTTTGGACCGCAAAGATACGGCTTTTCTTTGAAATAGAAAAAACTTCGGGCTATTTTTTCTTCTAAACCCCTTATTTTCTTCTTTTATAGTATTGTAAGGTAGACATTACAATGTAATTAGTTTATGCGTTCAAGCGAAGAAAATAGTTAATAAAATCATTTTTTATGAGATATTTTTGGTGTGAACTTGCCATAGTTAGCGCATTTATGATTACTTTTGCAGTGGAATTTAATTCACTAACAATTATAAATATTAGAACAATGGTTAATTACAAAGATTTAGGTCTGGTAAACACTAGAGATATGTTTGCTAAGGCTATCAAAGGTGGATATGCAATTCCTGCATTCAACTTCAACAATATGGAACAGATGCAGGCTATCATCAAAGCTGCAGTAGAAACAAAATCTCCGGTTATTTTGCAGGTTTCAAAAGGTGCTCGTCAGTATGCTAACGCTACTTTGTTGCGTTATATGGCTCAGGGTGCTGTAGAATATGCAAAAGAATTAGGTTGTGCAAAACCTGAAATCGTTCTTCATCTGGACCACGGAGATACTTTCGAAACTTGCAAGAGCTGTATCGACTCAGGTTTCTCTTCTGTAATGATCGACGGTTCTCATCTGCCTTATGAAGAAAACGTAGCTTTGACAAAGAAGGTGGTTGACTACGCTCATCAGTTTGATGTAACTGTAGAAGGTGAATTGGGTGTATTGGCCGGTGTGGAAGATGAAGTTTCTTCTGATCATCATACTTATACTGACCCTGAAGAAGTAATTGATTTTGCAACTCGTACAGGTTGCGACTCATTGGCTATCTCTATCGGTACTTCTCACGGTGCATACAAATTTACTCCGGAACAGTGTCACATTGATCCTGCTACAGGTCGTATGGTTCCTCCTCCTTTGGCATTCGAAGTATTGGATGCTGTAATGGAAAAACTTCCGGGATTCCCCATCGTTCTTCATGGTTCTTCATCAGTTCCTCAGGAAGAAGTTGAGACAATCAACAAGTATGGTGGTGCATTGAAGGCTGCTATCGGTATCCCTGAAGAAGAATTGCGAAAGGCTGCCAAGTCTGCTGTTTGCAAAATCAACATTGACTCAGACTCTCGTCTGGCTATGACTGCTGCTGTTCGCAAAGTATTTGCTGAAAAACCAGCTGAATTTGACCCTCGTAAGTACTTAGGTCCGGCTCGTGACAATATGGAAAAACTGTACAAGCACAAAATTATTAACGTGCTGGGTTCAGACAATAAATTGGCTGAATAATTAATTCACCCTATATAAACAGGAAAAAGCTGCTTTCTTTATTGAAAGCAGCTTTTTTTGTTTTAAGACTGGTTTCGGTATTGAAGAGGGGATTTGCCTGTATGTTTCTTGAAATAGCGGCCAAAAAAAGATTGGTCAGGGAAAGATAATCGGTTGGAGATCTCTTGAATACTTAGGGACGTGGATTGTAATAATGCTTTAATCTCAAGAATTACATGTCGGTCAATAATGCTTTTGGCTGTGTTGCCGGATACGTTTTGTACGATTGTGGAAAGGTAACGGGGAGTGATGAA
>PPYE01208351.1_pt1 | contig 12401 bp, 8 predicted proteins | sample 1559881 | NCBI WGS metagenome assembly PPYE01 (sample SAMN08240022, study PRJNA423297) | Human gut metagenome, whole genome shotgun sequencing project.
GGGATATATACATCTGCGCCCCGGCGTAGCAATGAATAGTTTCGAGGAACCGGAAAGCGGAAAGAATATAAAACTGCCGTTTATCATGCGGCTGGACAGTTTCCGGGTAGTATATTATCCGGGGACGGAAGCGCCTGCCGATTATGTCAGTTATATCAGTCATTCCCTTCCCGTCTCACTATCTGACTCTCTCTCCGGACAAAAAGACACTTTCTTTCATGAACAAATTTCAATGAACCGCATATTTACTTCGCAAGGCTTTCGCTTCTATCAGTCGTCTTTCGACGATGACGGGCAGGGAAGTTGGCTGACGGTGAATTATGATCCATGGGGTACGAGGGTTACTTATGCAGGATATATTCTGCTGGGCATCTCCATGATCTGGCTTCTGTTCTCTCGAAGCGGCGAGTTCCGTCGCTTGTTGAATCATCCGTTACTGAAAAAAGGAGGAGTGTTCATCTTATTCCTTTTCTGCCTTGCCGGAACAGCGCAGGCGCAAAAGAGATCACTCCCTGCCCTCAAGCGGATACAAGCAGATAGCCTGGTACGCGAACAAGTGATTTACCACGACCGGGTAGTGCCTTTCAATACATTAGCCCGCGACTTTGTTCAGAAGCTGACAGGCAAATCGTCCTACAAAGGACTGACTCCCGAACAAGTAATCGGAGGCTGGTTACTCTATCCCGAAGTGTGGAGAAATGAATCGCTGATATACATAAAAAGTGCAGAACTACAACAGTTGCTTGGCCTGAAAACACCTTACGCACGCCTCACTGATTTATTCGACGGATCAGTTTACCGCTTACGGGAACACTGGCAACGGGAACAGGGACAAAGCAAACTGGCAAAAGCCATCCAAGAGACAGATGAGAAAGTAGGACTCATTCTCATGCTGGAGCAAGGGACATTCATTCAGCCATTACCTGCCGATGGCAGTGTGAAACCTCTCTCCGAGATACAAGTGAAAGCTGAATTGCTCTACAACAGTATTCCATTCAGCAAGATTCTCTTTATGGTTAATCTGGCTTTTGGACTGTTGTCTTTCCTGCTTCTACTTCACAACTGCCTGCGGAGCACAGCTCTTCCACCAAAAGTCAAAACAGTTTCACATATAGCAGGAGTCTCTTTTTCCGTGGTGCTTTATGCGGCTTTTCTATTTCATTTGGCTGGATATTGCCTCCGTTGGTATATCGGCGGACGCATTCCCCTAAGTAATGGTTATGAAACGATGCAATTCATGGCATTATGTATACTCCTGGTGGCCTGCCTGCTCCATCGTCGCTTCCCTTTCACACTTCCCTTCGGGTTCTTGCTTTCCGGCTTTGCCCTGTTAGTTTCTTATTTGGGACAAATGAATCCACAGATCACTCCTTTAATGCCGGTGCTCGTTTCTCCATGGCTTAGCATTCATGTTTCACTGATTATGATGTCTTATGCTCTATTGGCTTTCATCATGCTGAATGGAATACTGGCACTATGTCTGCGGAAAAAAGAAACAGAAAACCATATTACCGGGGGGGATGAAAGACAGGATAATCGGGTAGAACAATTGACACTGCTTAGCCGCCTGTTGCTTTATCCTGCCACATTCTTTCTGGGAGCAGGCATCTTTCTTGGTGCAGTCTGGGCAAATGTTTCATGGGGACGCTATTGGGCATGGGACCCGAAAGAAGTCTGGGCATTGATTACTTTCCTTGTATATGGTGTGGCATTCCATTCACAGAGTCTGCAGATTTTCCGCAAGCCTTTGTTCTTCCACATTTATATGATACTAGCATTCCTCACTGTTCTGATGACATATTTCGGAGTGAATTATGTTTTGGGTGGAATACATAGCTATGCAAATAGTTAACGTTCATTCCAAGAAACAAAATACAAATTGTCAAAAGTGACAATTTGTATTTTGTAATGCTCAGAGTTTCGCTAATTCCGCCCCTTCTCTACCCTCGGAATTTTTATCGGATTCTAGGCAATCAGCGATTTATCAATATCGAAGTTTTATAGCAATTATGATATCACTCTGCACCTTCATCTTTCTCGTTCCGGTTCTCTAAGCGAACAATTTAGCCAATAGTCTTCCCTTCTGCTCTAACTATTTCGTTCAAGTCTATGAACGAAATAGAAAGGGAAAAGACAAAAAACAGTCTATTTCCACCTTCTTTTCAGGATACTGACGCTATTTGCAGGGTATAGTTACGCTATTCGCAGGCTATAGTTACACTATACGCACCGTATACTTACACTATACGCACCGTATACTTACACTATATGCACCGTATACTTACTCTATATCTTGTCTAACCTTACTCTTCACGCTAATAAGCCCCGTGCTGAAGCACTCTGAGAGCCGGGCCGGGAGTAGAAGAACTCCTTTCAGAGAGCAGGGAATCGCTATTTGAGGTTATTCTACAACATACAACGACAGGAAATTACCTTAAATCAAATCAAAAAGAAAGAATATCACAGAAAGTATTGCACTTTTTGCTATTACACATACCTTTTCCCAATATATGCGAAAAGGGGAGAATATCAATTCGCACATCCTGTGGATAAATACCTGTCCCCATTTAATACGGTTTTGTTTAATTACCCACAAAAGAATCAAGATGTTTTCTCCTTTATCCCATAAGATTGTATTTCCTGATACCCCATTATACAATCATCCCCAATCTCTAAAATCATCTCATTCAAAAAATAAAACGAACAATAGAGAACAACCGATTCAAAGATTAATTATCTTTGTCCCAACAAGAACTAAACACGTTAATAACATGAGAAACAAATATCTACTAAGTCTGCTCGCCGCTTTAGGCTTTTCCGGATGTGGCAATAATAACGAAATCTGGGACGAACCTTGTTATTATGGTCCCGGTCCCGACTGGACTCCTGACATTATAATAAGCAGTCAAGTACAAAATGAAGAAAAAGAAAATATTAATGGTATTCGCGTAGTATCCAGTTATATGAATCAAGAAGATTCATTAATTACAGATACTGCCTATACCGAGTCACGTGAAATAGAGCATTATACGGTAGGCGGTATAGCAATCAATACATTTAAATTCGAAGAGTATCCTCCAAAAAAATCTGAAATGTACCTTGAGTATACAGATGTAGACGGCGAAAAGAATGGCGCATACCAGACAAAAAAGATTAGAATACAAGACCTTGGAAAAGAGGGAAAAGTCACTTTACTTAAAGAGGAGAAAAAAGAAGAAGAATGAAACGTATCATCCCCCTTACTCCCCGCCGATGGCTGGCTTTAGAAATATTTCGCCGGATGAAACACGAAAGAGTGGAAGAACATCCGCTCAGACAGCTTTTTTGGGAATGCACCTTACGATGTAATGTACGTTGCCGCCATTGTGGCAGTGACTGCAAGTCCTCTCCCGCTACTCCGGATATGCCTCTGCAGGATTTTCTAAAAGTACTGGACAGCATAGCAACACATACCAATCCGCACGATGTATTCGTCATTATCTCCGGTGGAGAGCCAACCGTACGTGAAGATTTGGAAACTTGCGGCAAAGAAATATCCCGACGGGGATACCCGTGGGGCATGGTATGCAACGGCCTGTGTCTCACACGCGAACGGCTTCACAACCTGATCCGCAGCGGTATGCGTAGTATATCCATCAGCCTTGACGGACTGAAGGATGTACACAACTGGATGCGACGACATCCCGAAAGTTTCGATTGTGCCGTAAATGCCATACGGGAAATCACAGCTATCCCTGAACTGACATTCGACGTCATTACCTGTGTCACCCGCCGTAGCCTGCCACAGTTGCCGGCTATGAAAGAGTTACTTATCAGTCTCGGAGTCAAACGATGGAGAGTATCTACCATCTTTCCGGTAGGACGAGCCGCCGAAGAACCGGAATTCCGTATGAACGGAGAAGAACTGAAACAAGTACTCGACTTCATCCGTGACACCCGAAAGGAAGGAATTATCCGTGCGAGTTACGGCTGCGAAGGTTTCCTGGGTAACTATGAAGGTGAAGTACGGAATACTCCTTTCTTCTGTAGTGCCGGAATATCAGTCGGCTCCGTTTTGATTGACGGTTCTATCAGTGCCTGTAGCAGCATCCGCTCCAACTACCATCAAGGAAATATCTATCAGGATGATTTTTGGGAAATATGGCAAACGAAATTCCAGCCTTATCGCGACCGTTCATGGATGAAAAAAGACGAGTGCGCCCGATGCAAATACTTCCGTTATTGTCAAGGCAATGGTATGCATTTGAGAGATAATGAAGGAAAACTACTGGTATGTCATCTGAACAGGTTGACAGGAAACTCTGCAAATGTTCCGGAATAAAAGATTCAGACCCACTATATATTGCTAGTAACCCGCCCAAGAATACCCATTTCAGGTGATTGCAGGAAATCGTCAAAGCCCCTATCTTTGCAATATCAGAATTGAATTAATTAGTCATAATTAAAAATTACGTAGCCACATTGAAAACATTGGAATCGGCCGAAGTGATTCTCCCGCATTCTCACATTTGGTTGTTAGTTAAAAAAAACCATATAATGTATTCAATATTACAGAATAAGTGTAAATAGCATAAATTCTAGTAAACAAAAGGCCCGGCTTGTGAAAGCCGGACCTTTTCGTTTTATCTCTGATGAGCCGTTTTTATAGTTTCCATCCCGATGTCTGTTCCTGTATATTCCAAAGTTTGGCGTACAGCCCCGGCCGGCTCAAAAGTTCATCATGAGTGCCTTGTTCCGCAATTCGTCCTTCTTCCAGCACAATAATCCGGTCGGCATTTCGGATCGTTTTGAGGCGGTGAGCGATAACGATTACCGTCCGTCCCGCAATCAAGGTATTGATAGCCTGCTGCACTTCTACTTCATTCTCCGGATCGAGAGAGGCAGTAGCCTCATCCAGCAGCACGACCGGAGCTTCTTTCAGCATGGCACGGGCAATGGAGATCCGTTGTTTTTCTCCTCCCGAAAGAGTGCAGCCACCTTCTCCTACCATCGTATCGTATCCTTTGGGCAGACGCATGATGAATTCGTGACAACAAGCCTTTTTCGCTGCCGCTACGATCTCTTCATCCGTAGCATCTGTCCTGCCGAAACGGATATTATTCTTCAGCGTATCCTGAAACAGATAGACATCCTGAAAAACCATGGAACAATGTTTCATTAATGACTCCGGCTCCAGTTCTTTCATATCCATTCCGTTAAAACGAACCGAGCCTTTACGCGGATCATAGAAGCGTGCGCAAAGTTTCAGCATCGTACTCTTTCCGCTTCCGGAAGGACCGACCAAAGCAGTGAGCGTCCCTTTTCTAAGAGTCACGGAAATATCATGCAGTATTTCCTTTTCCTGATAACCGAAAGATACATGATCAAAAGTAATATCTCCGCTTTCGGGCACATCACGATCTCCCTTCATTTCCGGTTCGTTCATCAACGTAAGGATACGTCCTCCTGCGATGGAGAAGTAGCGAAACTCGGCAAAGTTAGTCAAGGCAGATGTCAGCGGATCGAAAACACGGGAACCGACCACCAGAAACATGACAAACGTGAGCAGTGAAAGTTCGCCTCCTATCAACAGGTACGTACCGCAAAGTATCATGAATGTCAATCCGGCACGAATCAATGTGACCGAGAATAAGATAAATGGACCGAGAAGCGCCTCCTGCCGGATACAGGCACGACGGAGATCACTAAAAGCCATTTTCAGGCGTTCGAACTTGCCTCCCAGCAAATTATATGCTTTCATCACCCGTATGCCTTGCAGATATTCTTCCAAGCGGTTTCCGGCATTAATCTTGGCTTCAATCTGTCGCACACTCAGCTTACGCTGGGCGATATTGCTAAGCAACAGGACAGCAACCGCAAGCGGTAAAGCTACGAACATGGCCACCGCCATGCGCCAGTCAATCCAAAGCAAGCCAAGGAAGGCAAAAACCGGCATTACCAACGCTCCCATCAAATGGGGCAAGTGATGGGATATTCCCGTTTCCGCCATGGTAAAGTCAGTGATCAGCATGGAAGAAAGATCCCCCGGATCTCTGCGGGACAGGAATCCCAAGGATAATTTACGCAGATGCTCGGCTAAATTAATACGCCCTTCGGCACTCATCTCATAAGCACCGCGAAAGTTGGCACGATAGGCGGCGCGTTCGGCAAAAGCCATCACCACCATATACACGACCAATATAGCAAAAATCATCCAAAGACGATTCGTATCCAGCGGTGTACCACTACCGTCAAACGTACGGAAAATCACATTTATGGCTTCGATAGAAAGACAGAACGGAACGATATTCACCAGATTGGCAAGCATCGTGTAACCGACAGGTTTACGCAGACGTTCGGTATGTCCTACCGTAATATTCTTGATTGCATTCATTTTGTTTCCTCCTTTTTGATAGTTAATTGCCAACGGAATGCGCTGGTATAGGCATCCCACATTCTTTTATATACACCGTCCGTTTTGCTCAGCACTTCGTGACGTCCGCTTTGTACGAGCTTGCCTTCTTTCAGGACAAGTATCTGTTCGGCTGAAATGATGGACGAAAGTCTGTGAGCAATAATGATGACCGTTTTATTTTTGATAAGTTGCTGAATGGCTTGCTGCATCTTATATTCGTTCTCCGGATCGGCAAAAGCAGTCGCCTCGTCAAGCACCAGAATCGGAGCATTTTTAAGAATGGCTCTTGCCACACAAACCCGTTGGGACTCACCGCCGGACAAATACACTCCTTTGTCACCGATCCGCGTATGATAGCCGTCCGGCAGACTCTCTATAAAATCGTGACATTGAGCCGCACGGGCAGCTTCGATCACCTGTTCACGGGTAGCAGACGTATTACCGACCCGAATATTCTCATAGAGCGTATCAAAGAAGAGAAAGCTGTCCTGAAAAACAAAGGAAACGAGATTCATCAAATCCTCGGTCGCTATCTCTTTTATATTCATTCCGCCAATGCAGATCTCCCCTTCACTGACATCCCAAAAGCGCGGAATCAGGTTGGCTACCGTAGACTTTCCGGAACCTGACGGACCGACCAGCGCAGTAATCGCTCCCTGTGGCGCAGTAAAAGAGATGTCTTTCAGCGCTTCGGTACGGGTAGTCTCCGCCTTGTTTTCGTAGGCAAACGATACGTGACGAAACTCGATATCATAGGAAGCGGGCAAATGCGAAACCGCAGTTTCGGGAAGTACCTGTTCATCAAATATGCGGTCGATTCGTTTCACTCCCTCGTCAATCTCGTTCGTACTTGAACCGAGATACATCAGTTTATAGATAGGAGAAACCACGCCGGGCCCCATAATAATAAAGAAGAGATAAACTGCCGCCAGACCAATATTCTGCGTCTCTCTGCTCAGAAGCAACAGACCTACGGGCAAAATGAAGGTTATCAGCGAATTCAGCAATACAGTAAAAGCAATCATACCGGGCTGGTAGGTGTCGCAGACTCTTAAAGCATAACTCTTATAGGCCTCTATCTCACTATTAAACTGGCGGAACGAGCGCACACTCTGACCAAATATCTTCACCACGGGCATTCCTCTCACATACTGGACAGCTGAAGCACTCATACGCTCCTGCGTATCATAATAGATTTTCGTAAACTCTTTGGCTTTTTTCCCAAAGAAGTTCATAAACTGCAAACCGATACTACAAACGATGCAGACCACACAAATAGCCGCCATCCACCCGTTCAGGGAGAAGAAGATGATAAACATCAGCACAATGGTTGCCAGCACATTGACCAGATCGGGAATGGTATGCGCCACAAAATTCTCTATCTTCTCCACATTCTGTTCCATAGTCTTCTTGATCGCTCCGGTGGAAGTACCGTTCAGGTATCCCAGCGAAAGGCGTCCGATATGCCCGGACAGACGAATGCGCAACCCGTAGAGAATACGGAACGCCGCCACATGCGATGCCATCAATGCTCCATACAGTAAAAGCAGTCCTGCCACCAGACCGACAAATGCCACCCATCCCCAGTGTATAAGCACACTGCTATCCAACTCGCTTATCTTGCTGCCATGCAACAAAAGCTCTTTCAGCACTTCATATACCGACCAATAAGGCACCAGCATACACAAGGCACTGACCGCCGAAAGTACCCCGGCAAGCATCAGTAAGCCTTTCTTCTCACCTGCTATCTCAAACAAGCGACTCACACCACTTTTCTTTCTCTGTTTTTCTTTCATACCTTTTCATTTATATATATCTGATTTTTAAAAAAGAACATTCCTCTGAATCGTTCAAAAAAAGAAGGAGCTCATACATTCATGAGCTCCTTCCAACCTGCCGTTTCAAAGGCTATATATTCTGCTATAAACTTCTGCATTTCTTCTTTCTTCACGTGGTGCAGCACCAGTTCTTCGAGCAAGGCAAACAGCCATACCGTATTGAGATGAATAAAGAAATCGGTGATACCTATATTCAGGTGCGGGTACTTCTGCTTCATCCCCTGAAAAAAGACAAAGATAGTACGTGTCATCGCATCGGTATACTCCGAACGGAAGTTTTCCAGGGATGATCCCTGTGCCTGGAAAAGTAACATACGCAACCGGGCACGGTGTTCGGAAACCAAATCGATATATTCCTGCACGGATTCCTGCTGATAGTCCGAATTCGTAAAAACCTCTATGGACATCTGATTGGCATCATGACTATATATCTTGGCATACAAATCATTCAGCACAGGTTTCAGAATCGTGCGGAATATCTCATCCTTATTGGTGAAATAATGATAGATGTTGCTGACTGTAATCCCTGTTCGGGAAGCAATTTCGCGCATGGAAGCATCCTTATATCCTTTTTCGGAGAATACTTCTTCGGCTATGTGGAGGATTTTTTCCTGTATGTCTTCTTTCAAATATTGCATAGTGGCGTTTTATTCACTCTGCAAAGTTGAGAAGAACTTTTGATTTGGGAAATACCCATTTATAGGGATATTTCAACAAGAATTACCTCATCTATATTAATACCTAATAAAAAATCTTCAGGAGATCTGTTTATTCATGTTTCAGCCATTCTTTAGGAAGCACTTCTTTCTCACCCTTTTCATTGACTAATTCCATCTGCAAAACTCCGCCATTGCAATCGAAGTAGCGTACTTCTATCGGGTGCAGTCCGGCTTTCAAGGCCTTCTGTACTATAATCTCTACCGGTGAGTGTGCTCCGTCATTATCTCCCAGTAATTCGCCGTCCAGTTTCAGCGTACTGCCGTCGTCCGAAAGAAGAGCAAATGTATAGATGCCATCGGCAGGTACTTCCAGGTAACCCGTGATTATCAGGCCGATATCTCCTTTCACCTCTTCGGGGATAGAAACGGATTCTACGACATACTCACCATTCACGGGAGCCGCATCGATATCCGCACAAAGATTACCACGGAATTTATGCCATACGGCTTTCAGTCCGGAATTCAAAGAAGCCGGAGCAGCAGTTGCCTCCGCATAAGGAGCTTTGACGTATCGGGTACGTGCTACATCCGATGGAGTACCGTCGGGACGGAAAGTGCGGAAAGTAAAATCTGTCGTTTCCGTCACTTTCAGATTTCCTTCATAAAGAGTGGATTGCTTAGTCGGCATACTTCCGTCAGTAGTATAACGGACTTCAATGCCCGGCAACGGACAAGTCAGATCAACCGAAGCCTCATCAAGGAAAGCATTCACTTTGTAGAATCCTTCCAGATCGGGTACCCGGTAGTTCAATCCAAGGATATCCATCCGCTTGAAATGCGGAACAAGCTGACGATAGAACTCTTTCAGATCCGGTTTCGCCTCCGGCTGCACCCAGGCTATTTCACTCAACGCCACCATACGGGGAAGTATCAGATATTCGATACGTTTCATAGACGGAATCCATTCTGCCCAGAGATTAGCCTGCACGCCCCAGAAACATTCTTTCTGTTCGGGTGACAAGCGGTCGTCTGCATACGGATCGTATGCCAATATCTTCTTCACGGAGTTTTTATCCTGCGCATAATCAAAATAGAAATATTCATTCGGGCAGGCAATCACTCTTTGTCCTTGCGAAGTGGCCATAGGCACTGCCTCTTTCGACCAACTTCTCCACCAGGTAATAGCAGCATCCGAAGTCAGTCCGTCGGCAACAACTTCATCCCAGCCTATCAACTTCTTTCCATTGGCAAGGAAGAATTTCTCCATATCACGCACAAACCATGCCTGCAAATCTTCTACCGATTTAAGTCCTTCCGTGCGGATTCGCTTCTGGCAACGGGGGCACTTTTTCCAGTTATTTTTCTCGACTTCGTCACCCCCCATGTGTACATATTCATAAGGAAAGAGATCGAAAATCTCTTTAAAGACATCCTGACAGAATTCCAGCGTCGTATCCTTTCCCGGACAAATAGGAGAAGAGAATGTTTCTCCCCAGCCGATCAGTCCGTCACAAGCGAGATCCGGGTATTGGGTGATAGCAGCCAGGAAATGTCCCGGCATATCTATTTCCGGAATCACATCAATACCTCTCTGTGCAGCATAATCTACAATTTCTTTAATATCTTCGTGCGTATAGTAACCACCATACAGAGTATCTCCTTCTACAATCCGTATTTTGTTTTCCGGAATCAGGAAGTCGGTATTGTCCTCTTCTACCGCACGCTCCATACAACCACGGTCGTGCTTGTTAAATTTACGCCACGCTCCTTTTTCCGTCAGCAACGGATATTTCTCGATTTCGATCCGCCATCCCTGATCATCCGTCAGATGCCAGTGGAACTTATTCAGTTTATATAAGGACATCAGATCCAGCACATGTTTCACTTCATCTTTATTCCAGAAGTGACGGGAAGCATCCAGCATAAAACCACGCCATTCAAAGCGCGGCGAGTCCTCTATTTGCACGGCAGGAATGGAGAAAGTCTGTTTCGTTCCCTGCACTTCTATTCCGGCAGGCAGCAGTTGGTGGAGGCTGGCAATGGCGGAAACGATACCCGAATAATCTCCGGCTTCAACCTGAACAGACTTGGGGGTTGCCTGAAGTTTGTAAGAACCGGGCTTTCCATTATCCTGCCCTAGCTGGAGATAGATATCCGCCTTATCGGCTTCGGTCACCTCTACAGAAGTAGACACCACATTCCGAAGAATATCCTGCAAATATCCGGCAGCCGGAAATAAGGACTGATCGGAAACGCCGATTTTCATTCCATCCTTTAAGACGAAAGCACCCGACTGTTCCGTCAGACTAACGGGGGTAGGTAAAATTGCGATCTCCTGCTTCACCGTAGGCGTGCAAGAGGACAAAATACATGCTGATGCAATCAGTAGAGAAGTACTTAGTTGTTTGAACATAAGGTTAACTGTTTAATAAGTTGATTACTTTGACTTTATTGACTATCTATATATAATACAACTCAAACAGGCAAACTACTAAAAGGGAAAGAAAAGTTTTTAGTAATTTACTACTAATGATGCTCCATCGCTTCCATCAGACTATAAGGGCATTCTTTCATAAAGATTCGGACAATCTCAATAATATTTTTCTATTCCGCCAAATCCGGTTATCATCTTATTCTCTTTCACTTTACAAATAAAGTTGTTTAATCGCTTTTCAAATTCTTCCGGTCGCTTCCTTGCTGCTTCAATGTATGCAATTCGGATACGCTTATATGCGTCGGAAAAATGCCGGTAGTTTTTCCATGCTATTTCATCTTCTTTCAATCTATCCATTATATCATTGGGAAAAATAAAGGGATCAGATAAAACAGTGTGTATTTTATCTTCAAATTCAGGGTGTATCATTTTATTTTCCAATAACCATTTAAGTCTTTCTTTGTTGGCCTGCGAGTATGTACTTTTAGGTTTTCTAGGCGTGAAACGCTGAATTCTATGTTCTTTATCAAGCGGTTTTATCGTACTGTCAATCCATTCGAAACAAAGGGCTTCTTCAACAGCATCGTTGTATGCAATACTTTTTTCACCTGACGATTTAAGAGGAAATACAAACCAAATTTCGTCTTCGGTTTCAAAGTTGTCCATCAGCCACTTTCTCCAGTCTTCCCGATTTTCAAAATACTTTATTTTATTTTCTGTTGCCATAATAGGTCATTCAAACTAATTATTTTACTGCCTTTACATTCGTAATAATGAAGCATTTCGTCCATCTTCTTTTTATCATAATCCGTAATACAATCTGATAAGACTTTGAATCGCTTACTTACAATCGCCAAAAATACTAAAAATCGGTCAGGCAGACATGATTATCGTTGAAATCATCAATGCCAAATCTGTCGCTTATTTATAAAACATCCGGGAAGCAATCGTTTTATCACATTCCCGGATGCATAAAATGTTCTGAAAATAACAGACCGGTATCGTATCAATAACTAATCTTCACTCCGGCAAAGAAACTTCTCGGAAGCGAAGGACCGTAGATATAGTTGGAATCC
>PPYE01662430.1_pt1 | contig 12401 bp, 10 predicted proteins | sample 1559881 | NCBI WGS metagenome assembly PPYE01 (sample SAMN08240022, study PRJNA423297) | Human gut metagenome, whole genome shotgun sequencing project.
GGGCTGGGGCATGGGGGTCCGGCTGTGCCCCCCGCAGGTCGGTGGCATGGCAGACGGTCACAGGGCTGCAGAAAGAAAAAATCATGGGGCGGTCACATCCTTTCACCCTTCAGTATCTCCCCCGCCGGGAATCTTATCCTCTGTCCAAGGGCGCCAAAATGTGGTATACTGGGGCAAGACATCAAATGAAAGGAACCCTTTGCATGGACATCAAACTGAACCAGGTCATCTTCCATCTGCTGGACTCGGGAGCATCCGAACCGGTGCTGTCCGACCGCCCCATGGACATGGACGCCAACCTGTACGAATACTTCACCCTCTGCCTGGAAAAGGCCTTTGCCAGCGACGACGGCAAAAACTGCCGGTTCCTGCCCGATTCCGCCTTTTTGCAGGAGATGCAGCAGAACCAGGATTTCATCGACCTGTCCCGCCGCATTGCGGGAGTGGTTTTTGACCAGCTGCTCCAGTACCCGGACATTCCTTCCGGCGACCTGGCCATTGTGGATTTCAGTGTGCAGGGGGTGCCCTATTACGGGGTGCTCAAGCTGAACTACCGCCCCGGCTACACCCATGTAACCAACGTCATGGGCAACGGCCAGTGCAGCACCATCGCCCCCCAGCGGACCATTCTGCCGGGTAACCCCAAGGCCGACGAGGCCGCCCTCATCGACCGGGCCAACCTGACCATCCGGCTGATCGAAAAGCGGTACACCATGGACGACAAGAAGGACTTTTACCTGTCCACCCGGGTGTTCAGCTGCACCCAGGCTTTGCCGGAAAAAGAAAAGCTGAAGGCCGTGTGTGAGACCGCTGTGGCCGCCGTGCAGGCCGCCTACCCCGAAGCCGCCGAGCTGGAGGACGTGCCTCCCTTTGACGGCGGCACCGAGACGGCGGTGGAGCTGATGGTGCGCAACCAGGCGGTGGAGAATACCATTGCCGTGGAGGACGTGCGTGCCCGCATTGAGGAGCAGTATCCCCTGGCCGCCCCCGCCTTTGACGAGGCCCTGGCCGAGACCGGGGTGACCCCAACCGACCGGGTGACCGTCTCCCCTGCCCGGATGAAGCGGCTGGAAAGCCGCAGCTTCAAGACCGAGCGGGGCATCGAGATCAAGATCCCTGCCGAGCTGTGCAACAGCGACGAGGCGGTGGAGTTCATCCACAGCGCCGGGGGCGGGCTGTCCATCCTGATCAAGGACGTTCTTGTGTAAAGCGCATTGCACCATCCGGGGTTTTGTGTTAAAATAAATTCATTTATTAGTTCCATTTTTCAGGGGGGAAATCATATGAAAGTCAACAAGCATTACGCGGAGCTGGAAGAGAGCTACCTGTTCAGCACCATCGCCCACAAGGTGGCGGACTACCAGGCCGCTCATCCTGACAAAGACATCATCCGGCTGGGCATCGGCGATGTGACCCTGCCTCTGGCCAAGAGCGTGGTCAAGGCCCTGCACGAGGCCAGCGAGGAACAGGGACACAAGGAGACCTTCCACGGCTACATTCCCAGCGAGCAGGGATATCCCTTCCTGCGGGAAGCCATCCAGAAATACTACGCCGGCCGCGGCGTGGCGCTGGACACCGCCGAGATCTTCATCTCCGACGGCGCCAAGAGCGACCTGGGCAACCTGCTGGACCTGTTTGACGTGGACAACACCGTGCTGGTGCCCGACCCCGTCTACCCCGTCTATGTGGATGACAACGTCATGGCCGGCCGCCGCATCGCCTACATGCCCGCCAACGCGGACAACGGCTTCCTGCCCATGCCCAGCGATTCCCTGAAGGGGGACATCGTCTACCTGTGCAGCCCCAACAACCCCACCGGCGCCACCTACACCGTGGACCAGCTGAAGGTCTGGGTGGACTGGGCCAAGGCCAACAACGCCGTCATCCTGTTTGACGCCGCCTACGAGTGCTTTGTCAGCGAGCCCGGTCTGGCCCGCAGCATCTTTGAGGTGGAAGGCGCCAAGGAGTGCGCCATCGAGGTGTGCAGCTTCTCCAAGATCGCCGGCTTCACCGGCACCCGCTGCGGCTACACCGTGGTGCCCCAGGCCCTGGAACGGGAAGGCATGAGCCTGAACAAGATGTGGCTGCGCCGCCAGACCACCAAGTTCAACGGCGTTGCCTACATCGTGCAGCGGGCGGCCGCCGCCGTCTTCACCGAGGAAGGCATGAAGGAGATCCAGGAGAACCTGGACTACTACCGCCGCAACGCCGCCGTCATCGGCGCAGCGCTGGACAAGGCCGGTGTGTGGTACTGCGGCGGCAAGAACAGCCCCTACATCTGGCTGAAGTGCCCCGGCAACATGGGCAGCTGGCAGTTCTTTGACTGGCTGCTGGAGACCGCCGGTGTGGTGGGTACCCCCGGCGAGGGCTTCGGCGCCTGCGGCGAAGGATATTTCCGCCTGACCGCTTTCGGCGACGCCGACCGCACCAAGGAAGCCGCCGACCGGATTCTGGCGGCCATCAAGACGCTTCCGTCCGGCTGCTGAACCACCGCTTTGCGGCCTTTCGGCAACACCGGTTCAACCTTTTTCATCACATATAAACGGGGAGGGACCGTTATGCAGCCCAGCGAAGAGATCATGAAATTCCTGAAAGACAACCCTACCTTCTATCTGGCCACGGTGGAAGGATATCTGCCGCGGGTGCGGCCCATGGGCTTTGCCATGTGGTACAAGGACCACCTGTGTCTGGCCATCGGCAAGCACAAGGCTGCCTACAAACAGTTGCTGGACAACACCAATCTGGAAATCTGCGCCGCCAATGACCGCGGCGAGTGGATGCGGATCCAGGGCACCGCCAACTTTGACAACAGCCCCGAAGCCCAGGAGGCGGCCTTCAAGACCGCCCCGCAGCTGGAGGACATCTACAACGACGAGAGCGGCCTGAAGCTGGGTATCGTCTATCTGGACCATATCTCGGCCAAGCTGTTCTCCATGTCCGGCACCGTCAAGGACATTCTCAGCTACTGAGTTTTTCGTTGATTTCCCCGTCCTTTGCAAAAAGGGCGGGGATTTTTTTGATTTACGCGTGACTTTTCGCCCCGGTCGGGCGTCTGGATGGATGAAGGGCCCAACAAAGGAGGAAACCAACTTGCACACTGTCAATGACCAAGAGCTGCTGGCGCTGCTCTGCCGTGACCCTCAGACCGGGCTGGCCGCCGTGCTGGACAACTACGGCGCCATGATCCACGGCATCGTGCGGCGGGTGCTGCCGGACGCCGCCCAGGACGCCGAGGAATGTGTGGCCGACGTGCTGGTGGCGGCCTGGCACCATGCGCCGGACCTGCAAAGGGAAGCCGGTAGCCTGAAAGGCTGGCTGTGCGTCACCGCCCGCAACACCGCCATCACCCGCTGGCGTGCCTTGCGCCGCAAGGGCACGGTCCCCCTGGACGAAGCCATCGCCGGGGACTGGCTGCTGACACCCCAGCCCACCGAGGCCGAGGAGCGCATCCAGGCTCTGGTGCTGGAACTGGAGGAACCGGACCGCACCATCTTTCTGCGGCGGTACTACCTGCTGGAACCGGCCCGGGAGATCGCCCGGGTGCTGCATATGACCGAACACAACGTCAACGTGCGCTTATCCCGCGGGCGCGCCAAGCTGCGCCGGAGATTCACCGAAAGCGAAACGGAGGAAACCCGCCATGCGTAAATCTGAACATCCCGATTCCGTGGCCGCCCGCCTGAGCGAGATGCCGGTGGGGCAGGCACCCCTGCGCGCCGACCAGCGCGACCGCATCCTGGCCATGGCCTGCAAGAAGGCCGGCCTGGAACCCCTGCAGACCGAGGAGGAACCCGATACCGCCCCGGCGGTGTACAAGGCTCCCCGCCGTCCCCTGCGCAAAGCAGGCGTCCTGGCGGCGGCCGTGGCCGCTGTGTGCGCCCTGTCCCTGGGGGTGGCAGCGGTGGGCCCCGCCCTGCTGCAGCTGGGCCGCGGAGAAATTGACTTTTTTAATAATGCCCCCGACCCCGCCACCGCGGAAAATGCCCTGGATGCCCCCCACGGCAGCTTTTCCACCGCCGCCGAGGCCATGGCCGACCACACCGTGGCCATCGGCCAGACCTGCGAGAGCAATGGCCTTTCCATGACGCTGGAGAGCGTTTCCATGGACACCGCCGCCATGAACCTCTTCCTGACCATCCGCAAGGACAATCTGATTCCCGACCTGCTGGACCGTCCGGGTGGCAGCGACTATTCCGGCCAGAGCGACCTGAGCGCCCTGATGGGCTGGATGCCCACCTTCGACGGCAAGGAGATGGAAGGGCCCCTCATCAACGGCCAGGCGGTCTGCTCGGCCAGCTACCAGGTGCAGGACTTCTACCGGGTGGACGACAACACCCTGCGGGTCTGGCTGCACTACAACCTCACCGACCTGCCGGAGGGCGACACCCTGACCGTGAATCTGGACGAATGCTACGGTGCTTTTAATGTGGACGGCAGCTGGTCCTTCTCCTTCACCCTGGACGCCGCCCAGGTGCGGGCCCAGAGCCTGAGCGCCCAGCCCGGCATCTACGATATAGGGCAGCGCTACACCGCAGACCTGGAAGGCAAGGTAGTTGTGGACGCCCCCCTGCGCCTGCAGCGCCTGGCTTTCGGCCCGGTGGGCGGCGTGATGGTGGTGGACTTCGGGGATGACCCCCTCCAGACCCAGCCGGACAACACTCTGACCGGCAGCACCTGGGGATTCACACCCGAACTCATGCTCATCACCGACAACACCGGCAAGGAGCTGTATGCCATCTACAGCAGGGGCTCCTACAGCGGCAACCAGCCCGCCGTCTATGACCTTACTTCTCCCACAGACGGCGCCACCGCGCTGACCCTGACCCCGGTGGTACACAAGGGAGAATATGATGCCCAGAAACGTACCCTGACCACCGAGGAGATGAAGCAGGGCGTGACCGTGGCCACCACCGACGTGAGCGGTTTCACCGTGCGCAACTACAAAGTGGAGAACGGTTCCATCAGCTATGAGCTGGTGCCCTACGGGCTTTCCGGAAACAATGAGCTCCTCCCGGATGACGATGACCTGATCACCATGCTCAACGGTCACAGCGCCCTGTACAGCACCACCGTGGATCCCAAGACCGGCGTGTGGAGCTGCCGCCTGGACTATTACGCCGCCACCGACGAGGAACTGGAATCCATTGCCACCTGGCGCTATTACTTTGAACCAGGCTACGAGGCAGATACCGCCCACAGCCTGACCCTGCCCCTGAGCGCCCAAAACTGAGAAGAGAATTTTCTGCCCGGAATTCCGGGCATACGAAAAGCCGCCGCCCTGCATCACGCGGGACGGCGGCTTTTTGCATAAAAAACCAACAGTCTGGTTTTATTTCCAAATATTGACAAATCTTCCAAAATATCGTATACTATCCACAAGAAGTTGCGGCCGGCGTCAGAATACGACAGCAAATATAGTTTTTCGGCCCATCAAGAAAGCCCGGTACCGCCTTTTGGCGCGGCGGGCATGGAGCGGGAGGGAACCCAGTATGAAATCGACAGGCATCATCCGCAATGTGGACGGTCTGGGGCGCATCGTGCTGCCCAAGGATCTGCGCAAACAGTTCGGCGTCACGCCGGATACACCTTTGGAAATCATGACCGACGGAGACTGCATCGTCCTGCGCAAATATCGGCCGGCAGGCTGCTGCGAATTCTGCGGAGATGTCTCCGATGACGTGGTGGTATTCCACGGCAAGCCCATCTGCGGGGCCTGCCGTCGGGCCTTGGCTTCGATGTAAGCAGGGATCAGCGCTGCAGGCCGCGCACGGCTTCCTCGCTGTTTTTGACCAGATTCATCAGGCTGGTGGCATGGCGGGGATATTCCCGGGCCAGACTTTCGGTGGTCATGCTGAACACCGCCGGGTCGGGGGCGGGACCGCCCTCATCTTCCCCGGCCAGCACCGCGGCCAGTTCCCCCTGCTGGGCTGCCATGGCCGCATCCGCGGCATGCTGCCACCGGGCCGGACTGACCCGGAACAGGCTGGCCACATTCTTGGGGGCAGACTGGTACAGCTGGCGGAACATACCATAGACTGCCAGCATGAGATAGTTGCTCACCGCCGTGACCACCCGTTTGTCCCGGCACTGGTCCAGCTTGTCAAACAGGATATCCAACGAATTTTCGATCAGTTTTTTGTACATGGTAGGCAGTACGCTGCCGCGGTAGACACTGCCGGAGGTGGAACTGCCTTCGGGCAGGTCCTCCACCGTGATGGTCTGACCGCTGCGTTCCGCGCTGCGCCCCAGCAGATAATCACAGGAGACCCCGTAATAATCGGCCACCTGCACCACGAATTCCAGGCCGCATTCCCGGATGCCTTTTTCGTAGTGGGAAAGCTGCGCCTGACTGATGCCCAGGTCACTGGCCGCCTGTTTCTGGGTGATGCCACGTTCTTTTCGCAGCAGGGTAATGATTCGGTTGAATTCCATTGCCATCTCGTTGCCGTCCTTCACACTCTTTACATAGTGTTGATTATATCTGCGAAAAAACGCTTTGTAAAGACCGGTTTCGCCAAGTTTTTCGGCTTTTTTTCGGCAGTTTGTGCAAAAAGTTGCTGAACAAACTAGATATTGGCCTTTTGCACAAACCCAGGGTACAAATATTGTGTCCCCAAATTTTACCAACCCCAAGGAAGTTTCAAAATTGTAATAATTTTGTAATCTTTTATTTTTTCCGATTTCGACATTTTTCCCACAGGAGGGACGTATTTTGAAATATTTCAAGCTTCATCTGATCCGCCACGGTCTGACCGCCGCCAACCTGGAAGGCCGTTATATCGGCAGCGGCACCGATCTTTCCCTGTGTGAGGAGGGCCGGACCGGACTGCTGGAACTGAAACGGGAATTCGAGTACCCTCAGGTGGGACTGGTGTTCACCTCTCCCCTGCTGCGGGCCAAGGAGACGGCGGAGATCCTGTATCCGGGGGTGCGCACCATTGCGCTGCAGGATCTGCGGGAGATGGGCTTCGGCGTGTTCGAGAACCGTCTGCTCACCGAGCTGGCCCAGGACCCGGACTTTGCCGCCTGGATGGACCCCACCAGCGAGAAGGTCCCCGAAGGGGCCGAAAGCCGGCAGGCCTTTGCCGACCGGTCCGGCGGCATGCTCATGAAACTGTTTGAGTTCATGATCAAGACCCATACCGAGGAGACCGCCTGTGTGACCCACGGCGGGGTCATCATGAACATGCTGGCCCGCCACGCCCTGCCCCAGCGCCGCCCCGAGGAGTGGATGACCGATCCGGGCTGCGGGTACAGTCTGCGGCTGGACACCGCCATGTGGATGCGGGATCATCTGGCCGAGGCCTACGATGTGGTGCCCCGGGGGTATCTGGACTGACAGGCTCCCTGCAAAACGCATAAAAATTTCCCGGCAGGAAAAATACCTGCCGGGAATTTCTTTTGTTCCTATATAAGGTAAGGCCTCATTCGGCGGGGGTCTCCCCTTCCGGAGCGGGCGTGGGTTCCGGGGCCGGTGTGGGCGTACCGAAAACCGCATCATAGTTTGCCTGAGCCGTGGCCAGGGCATCGTTGGCGGCGGTCAGTCGCTGGGCGGCCGCTTCATCGTCGGTGGTGTCTTCGGTGGCAGCGGCATCGGTCACCGCCTGCTGGGCAGCAGCCAGCTCCGCCTGGGCGGCCAGCAGGGCATTCTGGATGTCCTGGTTGTGCTGGGCAGCCGCAGCCACATCATCCGGAACACCGCTTTCCAGCAGGGCCGGCTTCACCGGCAGGGACTGCTCGGTGCCGTCAGCGGCAAACAGCTGCAGGGACTGGCCGTAATAGCCGCCCCATACGGCCAGATAGGTCTTGCCGGGATTGACGGCCAGCGTGGCGCCGGAGGCATCGGTCAGGGACAGGGGCGCCGTGGCATCCCCCTTGGTCCAGTTGATCTGCTCCCAGGCGCCATCGGTCAGGTACAGCCCGGTACCGCCGGACAGATCATACTGGCGGGTATAGCCGTCATCCTTGATGCCGCTGGAAGCGTACAGCACCAGCACATTTTTGAAAGAAGCCTGCTGGCCGCTGTCGGTGTCCATGGTGGGGGTGCCGTCCACGTTGTGGCGCAGATACACCCCGTTGGCGGCGTCGTACTTCAGTTCGGTCCCGGCCGTCTGGGAGAAGGTGATATACAGATCGGTACCGTTCTGGGCGGCGGGAGCCTGCCTCTCCTCAAAGTGGAACAAAGGCATGTTGGCCCCGGTGGTATCCATGCTGTAGTTAGCCAGACCGCCGCTGATCAGATCCGCGGTGGTGTACCAGCAGTTTTCCTCCCGGTAGCCGTTGGCGTAGCGGTCCGCGTCAAAGGCAAAGCCGGAGGTGCCCACATTCAGGCCGTCCATGTCCTGGTAGGTCAGCACATTGAGCAGGTTGGAGGCATAGGTGGTCTTGCCGATATGCACCGGCACCGCATTGAGGGGCAGAGAGAACTGCAGGCTCAGGTCGGTGACCTTGCCCACAGGCCCCACCTTGCTGATATCGGCACGGGTGGCAAATACGGCGGTCAGGCTGGTATCGTACCCCTCGCTGACGCCCTCCACCAGCAGATCGGCCTTGCCCACGCCCCACTGGGGGGTGGAGCCGTCCCCGCTGCGCAGGGTCACCGCCACCGGGCGCTGGTTGTTGTAATCGGTGTCGGTGGTCTGGCCGGTGAGCGGGTTAGTGTTGTTGGCCGGTGCCGGCGTGGGGGTCGGCGCCGCTGTGGGAGAGGCCGTGGCACTGCCGGCCGTCTCCCCGGTTGCATCAGGCAAACCGGGCAGCGTACAGCCGGCCAGCATCATGACAGACAGCGCTGCGGCCGCCAAACGGATGGTTTTTCTCATACGGTTCCCTCTATACAGTGCAGGGCACACGCCCCGGATGATAGCCGCAAAGGCGCACGGCCTGCCCGGATGCCGGACAGCGGCTGTGCGCCTTTCGGTGTTGCGGTTGTGTTTCAGGATCAGCCGTTGATCTCGTCGAGAGTCTGGCCCAGCTCTTCGCCTTCGCCGGCCTCCACGTCCTCTTCATTCACAACGGCTTCGCTGGTGGCCGCATCGCTGGCCGCCAGATCATAGTCGGCCAGAGTGCCGGTCTCCAGCTTTTCGGCTTCCTCAATGTCCACCACAGTGACATAGCTCTTGCCGATGTTCACGTCCAGCTGCTGATCGCTGCACTGGCCGTCCGGCGTCAGATAGTACAGGCGCAGGGCTTCCAGCGGGGTGCCCTTCTGCCAGTAGATCTTTTCGATCTTGCCGCCGTAGCAGTAGTAGCCGATGCCGCCGTTGCCGTAATCCACGTTCTGGATGTCATGGCTGTCGCCGGGGTAAGCGGCCATATCGGTATAGAGGATCACCAGGTTGGTGAAAGCCAGCTGCTGGTCGTATTCCTCGTCGATGGTATCCCGCCAGGAACCGTCGTTGGAGTAGTACTGCTGCATCTTGTAGGTGGTGGAAGCGGCGTCATACAGGAAGCGGGTCTTGTAGCTCTGGGAATGGGTGATGGCCACATACTCGCCGTTCTGGACCACGGGGCCGTACTTGTCGCTGTAGGCGCTGTCCAGGCTGTTGGACAGGTCGCGCACCTCGTTGGTGCGGTAGTCCACGAAGTTGAAGAAGGTGGAATTGTACTCGCGGTTCATATCCACATCATTGTCTTCGATATACTTCTTGATGTTTTCGCCGCTGGTGTACATGGTGTGCTCCAGAGCCAGACCGTTGCCGTAGCTCAGGCCCTGCCAGTTCACACGGTTGTAATCACGGTAGCCGTTGGCACCGTCGCAGTTGTTCAGGTTGCCGTACTCATATTCCTTGGCATACTGGCGCATGAAGATACTTTCGCCCTCATGGATATACAGGGCCTGCCAGGGCAGGATCAGCTGGAAGAACTGGTCACGGCCGGAGCGGACGGGTCCGATCTCCTCAATGTCATTGTAGTCATTGAACACTGGCATAAACCGGGTGATGCCGCCTTCCACCTTGATCTCAAACAGCATCTGGGCACGGGACAGGCCGCGCTGGGGACGGGCTACGGTGATGTTGTTGACCATAACCGCGGTGATGCGCTGCCCTGCCGGGTAATTTTCGTCCTGGGCTTCGCCGGTCAGCACATTGGCCTCATAGGGAGGCAGGGTGGGTTCCGGCGTGGCCTGGACCTCCTGAGAGGACGAGGGTGCATCCGAGGTGACGGTCTCGGTCCCAGACTTCTTGCAGGCCACCAGCAGGGCACACGCCGCCAGAACAGCCAGCACACAAAGGAGGGTACGTTTCATAGGCTAGATCCTCTTTTCCTTGATTCTTTTCTTCGCGGCGCTAGGGTACGCCCACGGCCCGGTGTTTTGTAACCGGAATGTCATAGTTCTTATTGTACTTTTTTTTGCCCGTTTTGTAAAGCCGCCCGGGGGAATTTTACAATCCCGCAATGCAACCTGACAAGAAATGGTTGTACAAAATGGCCGGTTCTGTTACAATAGAGCAAGATTCATCCGCAAAGGAGTCAGATACAGTATGTCCATTTTTTCTTCGTTTTTCGGGGGGTATAACCGTCCGGGTCCCGGCGTGCGCCCGGACGAGCCCCGCAAAAAAGGATTCATGCGCCTGCTGGAAATTCTGGGCCGGGATTTCTGGTCCTTCTTCAAGGCCGGACTTCTGGCATACGTCAGTATGCTGCCCTTCCTGTTCGGCATGATTCTGGCCGTCACCACCCACGCCGTGATCTTTGTGCTGGCCGCTGGGCTCATCGGCGGCATGATTGCGGCGCCCCAGCTGTGCGGTATGGCCGATACCATCCTGCGCAGCCTGCGGGATGAGCCCGGATACTGGTGGCCCACCTACCGCCGCGCCTGGAAGCGCAACGCCCGCGCCTGTCTGCTGCCCGGTGCCGTGTTCGGCCTGATCCTGGGCATGCAGGTGTTCACCCTGTTCCATATGGACAGCCTGGGAACTTCGGTGATCAGCTGGGCCATCCTCATTGCCGGACTGGTGCTGGTGCTGGGCCTGATCACCTACATCATCCCGCAGCTGGCCCTGCTGGAAATGCCCCTGGCCGGCATCCTGAAAAACGCCATCCTGCTGTTCCTGGGCTATCTGCCCCGCAGCGTGGGCGCCATTGCGGTCCAGGTGGTCTATTGGGGTCTGTTCCTGCTCTACTTCCCCCTGTCCATGTACATTCTGCCCATCACCAACCTGTGGCTGCCCATGGTGCTGAGCCTGCTGATCGTCTACGCTCCCATGGAAAAGAGCTTCAATCTGGAAGCCACCATCAAACAGATGCGGGACGCCGAACTGGAAAACAGCCGCACCGATTCCCACAACTGAATCCTGCCCTGCAAGCCGGGACGCCGCATCAGGCCGTCCCGGCTTTTGTTCTGCCTGCGGCCAAAAACAGCCGGTCCATCGGCCGGCCTTGCCCGGACAAACCCTTTCCGCAGCAAAAAGCAGCCCCGGCCGGATGGCCGGAGCTGCTGATTTTTGGCATATTTTACTTGGCGTATTCGGTGGCACGGCTTTCGCGGATGACACTGACCTTGATCTGGCCGGGGTAATCCAGCTCGTCCTCGATCTTCTTGGCAATGCTGCGGGCCAGCAGAATGACCTGATCGTCGCTGATCTTGTCCGGCTGGACCAGGATGCGGACCTCGCGGCCGGCCTGGACAGCGTAGGAGCTTTCCACCCCTTCAAAGCTGTTGCACAGGCTTTCCAGGGTTTCCAGGCGCTTGATATAGCTTTCCATGTTCTCACGCCGTGCGCCGGGACGGGCCGCGCTGATGGCATCGGCCGCCATGATGACGAAAGCCAGCGGCGTCTTGGGCTCCACGTCGCCGTGGTGGGCCTCGATGGCATGGATGACAGCGGGATTTTCCCGGTATTTCTTGCAGATGTCCACGCCGATCTGGACATGGCTGCCCTCGATCTCGTGGTCCAGGGCCTTGCCGATGTCATGCAGCAGACCGGCACGGCGGGCCTGCTGGACGTTGAGCCCCAGCTCGCCCGCCATCAGGCCGGCCAGCCAGGCCACTTCCAGGCTGTGGCTCAGCACGTTCTGGCCATAGCTGGTGCGGTACTTCAGACGGCCGATAAGCTTGACCAGATCGGGATGCAGGCTGTGGATGCCCAGATCCATGACCGCCTTCTCGCCTTCCCGCTTCATCTGCAGTTCCAGTTCCCGGCGGCACTTGTCCACCGTCTCCTCGATGCGGGCCGGATGGATACGGCCGTCGGCGATGAGGCGTTCCAGCGCCAGACGGGCGATCTCCCGGCGAGTCTGGTCGAAGCTGGACAGGGTGATGGCTTCGGGGGTGTCGTCAATGATCAGGTCGCAGCCGGTGGCGGTTTCCAGGGCGCGGATGTTGCGGCCCTCGCGGCCGATGATCCGGCCCTTCATCTCGTCACTGGGCAGAGGCACCACCGAGACGGTAGCCTCACTGG
>PPYE01585809.1_pt1 | contig 12400 bp, 17 predicted proteins | sample 1559881 | NCBI WGS metagenome assembly PPYE01 (sample SAMN08240022, study PRJNA423297) | Human gut metagenome, whole genome shotgun sequencing project.
CCTCCCGATTATTGTTTTCTACAGGCTTTAAAAATGCTAATAATAAATTAAAAATAAATATACCCACTAAAGTAATACTAGTTGAATTTATCCCACAAAACTTAGTTAATAATAATATACTAAAGTGAATAGTAACAGATAAGATAAAACATTGATAATAACATGGTAAATGAATCCCACCTACATAAGAACGTAAAAGGAAAAAGATAACGAAGAAAAGAGTGCTTTCCCAAAACATCCCAAGAGGCACAGAAAACAGTAAGCAGAATAATACACACAATATTAATTCTAACCCAATATGAATTCCATATTGATACACTATTAAATCAGAATGAGATATTGTTCCATATTTAAGTAAGTAATGGACTATTTTATGTGCAATTTTATCCATTCATTTTATTTTCTCAATTTGCGTACTTCATCTGGCATTTTAGGTTGATGATAAATGCAAATGCATCTACTGTTTGCTGCCATTGTACTAAAGCTCAAAGCTATGTTTGATAGAAGACTAGCACCTTTTTTTACATTTAAAATATTTGCATCCTTCATAAACTTATCCTCCCTTATATGTTATCTATTTATGTATATAAGATAACACAAAATAATATTAATAAAATCTCCTTGTAATTTTTGAAAGGTAGAATGTAATTTTTGCACCCTATTCACTTCCACATAATGTTACCTTTATTGTGAATACCTGATTATCTGTATCAATGACTACAGCGCCATTATATTTATCCGCAATTTTTTTGACCGATAGCAGTCCAATACCGTGATTGATATTATCTCCCTTATTGCTTAATATATTACCATGTCTACCCTTTATTATTTCTCCTAAGTATTCATTTTTTACTACTATTATTAAAATCTTCCCACTGTACTGCATATAAAATTGAATATTTTTCTTCTCTTTTGGCATTAAATCAACACACTCTATGGCATTATCTAATATATTACCAAGCAATATACAGAGGTCTCCATTGCTAAAAGGAAGTTGTATTGGAACTTGAACCTTAACTATTAGTTCAATGCCTTTATTATAAGCCACAGAATATTTAAAATTAACCAATGCATCAACTACAACATTTTCTGTATTACAAATTGATACTTTATCTCTCAATTTTTGTTCTGTCTGTTTATTCAAATATTCCAAGGTATCTTCTACCTTACCATATGATAAAAGATTATTCAAAACACTAACATGTTGTTTAAAATTATGACGTTCCTTCCTAAATTCTTCTAATAAAAGTTCTTTTTCTTTCATATGTTGCTTACATAACTCTAAGTGCTGCTCATAAACAGTATTACATCTTAGGATTTCCTTTTCTCGCGCCAAGCTTGAATAAACTTTAAACACTATAACGTTAATACTCAGAATAATTACAGTGCTTAATAAACATTGAATTATGTATGTTCCATATATCCGGCATGCATTACTTAACATAAAAACATTGTATAAGACATACATACTGCCCACAGGAATCATTATAAATGCCACATTATATTTTAAAGGTAAACTTCTTATATTTTCATTATCAAAAAATCTTTTCAAAATAAAAATAAGTCCTAAAATTAATATTTCCGAAATTAAAGATCCTAAAAATAGTGGAATAAAGTAAACCCATCCAACTAAAGCAAATAGATACCCAACAATAAATTCCATAAGCATCCACATAGCAGTTATTAATAATGAAAAAACAATTTTTTGTAAATAATTCTTCCCTTCATACCCTATAATATTAATCAAACAAATAAGCACAATATTAGTAAATAGGTTTATATATGATGGAAATAGAATTTTGGCAGCACGGCAATATTGCCAAATAAAAAACAAAAACCATATTGTAAAAGTTTGAAAGCTTACTCTTCTAACCTCGAAGAAAATATCATAGTAAGCTTTTAAGATAAGTAAAGATAAAACCGTCGGTATCAGTTTTAAAATCATATCGACTGTTGCTTCAAACAATAATCTCTTCCCCCTTGATTTTGCAATAAAGCTCACTCACTTTTTTCCTTCTGTTGCTACTTATTGAAAGTGTTGTTCCATCATTTAATACCATGGTATCATAATAATACTCTGCTACAAACTTTGGATTTACTAAAAATGACTGATGTGTTCTATAGAATGTAATGGAGTTTTCAGCTAATTTCCGTTCTATATCATTTAATTTTCCATAACATTTTTTACTTCCATGGATAGTATTAATATAAGTAATCCTAAGATCACTCTGAAAATATATAATGTCTGCAATTGCCAATCTATACTTCACCTTATTGTACTGATAAGTAAAGTAATCTGGTCTCTTTATGATATTATTACATGCATCAAAAAAGTATTTTTTTAGCAACTTAAAATCCAACGGTTTAGTTAAAAATCTAAATGCAGAAACCTCAAAGACCTCTTTAGCAAAACTCTCATAATTTGTAACGTAAATAATCAATACATCTTTGTCTATTTTGCGAATCCTATGTGCTGTGTCTACACCATTAAGCTCATTCATTTCGATATCTAGAAATATTAAATTGTAGGTATTATTCGCTTCAATATATTTAAGTAATTCCATTCCATCATAAAAGACATCTATGTTTATTTTAATCTCTAATTCAAGTGCATATCCAAGAATACAATTCTCAATTTTTGATGAAAAATCCCTTTCATCATCACAGATAGCTATGTCAATCATTATACCACCTCTCTATTATAAATTCTATCAGACTATACAATAACTTTCCACTGTCTTTAATCTATACTCCTAAACTCCTAAACTTTTCTTAACATTATTATCAATAAATTTATCAATAAGCAAATCTATTATCTCTTTCTGTTCCTCGTCTAATAGATTGTATTTACAATTAAATGTGCCAATCTCTTTTTTCAAATTTCCCATCTTTATATTGTTCTCCACTGTTTGTCTGTAATCTGAATGACACAACAAATAATCTGTAGAAACATTAAAAAAGTCAGCGACAGCAATTAGCAACCCGCCTCTTATATCTGTTGTCCCCAATTCTAATTTGCTTATAGTATTTTGGGAGCAGGCCACATATGTTGCTAGATTAAGCTGTGTGATTCCTTTTTCTAAACGTAACATCTTTACTCTATTTTCCATTTTCATACTCCTCATTCGCTTTTTTATAGTTTAAACAATAAGGGATTACTTTTTACTTCAAATAGAGTATTTATAAAACTTTTTTAGAGTTCACCTGTTCTCCAAAATCCCTTTCTGTCCGGACTGAATAGGATTGCAGTAGTACACCCGTGTTCTCCTTGTGCCGTCCGAACTGTTTTCCATGGCTTCGGCCAATGAAAAATTCGTTCCCTTGTCCGTAAGCAGAACATGAACATATCTACGGAATAAAGCCAGGTCAAGAATGGGTTTGAGCCGGTCACCCCCGTTCGTCATGGCAAGTGAATAATCCGGGGTGAAATCCATCACCTGTCCGGTGTATGGAAATCACTAATCCGTTTTTGTGGGAATCACGATTCCACCAAAAAGGAAATCGTTTTCTCTACAACCCTTATAATGAATCTATGCACTTTATAGTGTAAATTCATTACAAGGCAGGTCACACAATTATGACCAAGTACAGAGAAATCATCCGGCTTACAGGTCTGGGATTCTCACAACGCAAAATCATGGCAAGCTGTGGTGTTGCTCAGAAAACTGTCGTAAAGGTTCAAAAGCGTGCCAGAGAATTAAATCTCACATGGCCACTTGATGAATCAATGACTGACACAGAGTTGCAAAAAATCATGTTTTCTAAAGAAAGCAGCGTGTCACCTAATAAGCGTATGCCTGATTATGCTTACATCCGTAAGGAACTGCTCCGTAACGGAGTCAGTAAAAAACTCCTATGGACGGAATACATGGAGGACTGCCGCGCTAACGGCGATGAGCCGCTCATGTATTCTCAATTCTGCTATCACATCCAACAGGATGAGCAGAAAAGACGTGCTACCATGCATATCAATCGTAAACCTGGTGAACAGGTTGAGGTTGATTGGGCAGGTGATCCTGCAACAATCATTGATCCTGATACCGGAGAGATCATCAAAGCCTATATATTTGTTGGCGTGATGACATATAGTCAGTATGCATATGTAGAAGCATTTCTGGATATGAAGCAAAAATCATGGATCAATGCTCATGTTCATATGTACGAATTCTTTGGCGGTGTCGCCAAGATTCTTGTACCAGATAACTGCAAAACTGCAGTTGTTCACAATGGTGGCTGGAAAGACCAGCAGATCAATGAAACTTATCAGGAACTGGCTGAACACTACGGTACAGCAATCATTCCGGCTCGTGTCAGAACTCCAAAGGACAAGCCAAATGCTGAAGGAACGGTAGGAAATATCTCTACCTGGATAACAGCGGCCCTTCGGAATGAACTGTTCTTCTCCCTTGCCTAATTGAACTGTGCAATAAGAGAAAAGCTCGAACTGTTCAACCAAAAACTTTTTCAAAAGAAAGAGGGAAGTAGGCTCAGTTTATTCCTTGAAGATGAAAAGCCATTGCTGGCACCGTTACCCACTTCCCGCTTTGAACTGAGTGACTGGAAGACAGCCACTGTTCAGTTCAATTATCACATATCTGTGGACGGAATGCTATACTCAGTTCCTTATGAATACATCAAAAAGAAAGTTGATGTAAAAGTAACAGATACCACCATTGAAATATTTTACAACCATAACCGCATTGCCTCTCATTGTCGCCTGAAAGGTCGCCCTGGGAAGTACAGCACCGTCACGGAACATATGCCTGAAGACCACCAGAAATATCTGGAATGGAACGGCGACCGGTTCCGCAAATGGGCTGAGCGGATTGGCATAAACACGTACACTGTGGTCAATGCGATACTGACCTCCAAAAGCGTGGAACAGCAGACATATCGAAGCTGTATGGGACTTCTGAAGCTCACTGATAAATATTCAGAAGTTATGCTGGAAGCAGCCTGCAAAAAGGCATTATCCTACACAGCATCGCCAAGTTACAAGAGTATCAAAAACATCCTTGTGACAGGTTCTGCTAAACAGGAATCAGAAGTACCCGAATCCCAAACCACGCATAAAGCACACGGCATCACACGAGGTGCTGACTACTATCGGAGGTAATCACATATGACAAATCAGAGTACAATAGATAAATTAATTGAAATGCGTCTTACAACAATGGCAGATGCATTTCGCAACCAGCTGAATGACCCTAAATTTAAGGAAGTTCCTTTTGAGGATCGTTTTGGGATGCTGATAGACATCGAGTACAGCAATCGGAAGAACAATCGTCTGAAACGACTGATCCATAATGCCGGATTTGGTGTTAGTATATAAGTGTGGACAGGAAAAGTTGAACAATCTATACTATCAAGTGAAAGAGCAAAGGAGATGTTCAACATGGCGAAGAACCAAAAATCTTACACTCCGGAATTCAAACAGCAGATTGTGGATCTATATAATGCCGGAGGAACCTCGTATCCAAAACTGGAACGTGAATATGGCGTAAATCGGAGTACACTCAGCAACTGGGTAAAACAGCTTTCTCCAATCAATGTGTCCGAGGAGGAAACCGTTACTCTCAAAGAGTATAAGGCTCTCCAGAAAGAGATCCAGCGCCTTAGAATTGAAAATGAAATCTTAAAAAAAGCGACCGCCATATTCGCAAAAGAACAATAGCTGAGATTGTTTCTTTTATCCAGCAAAACTTAGCCCATTATACGGTATCCCAGCTTTGCAGCGCCTTGAAATTCCCAAGGAGTACCTATTACAAAGCTCTGGTTTGTGTACCCTCAAACCGGCAGAAGGAATATAAGGAATTCAGCCAGAAGGTAAAAGACACTTATGAAGATTCAAAGCAGCGGTATGGGGCGGTTAAAATATGCCGTACGCTCAATGGTAGCGGGACTCCCTGCAGCATAAAACGGGTTCAGCGGCATATGGCAGAGCAAGGGCTTCGCTCTGTTGTAGTAAAGAAATACAACCATCATGCCAATCACGGAACCGTTCCCGATGATAAAGAGAATATTCTGAAGCGTGATTTCGAGACGGAAACCATCAACCAGAAATGGTGTACCGATATTACCTATATCCATGTACAAAAAGAAGGATGGACCTATCTAGCTTCAGTCATGGACTTGTGCAGTCGTAAGATTATCGGATATGCGTATGGAACATCCATGACAGCAGAACTGGCGATAGAAGCTGTTAAGAACGCCTGTCTGAATGTCAGGGAGACAAAGGGGATTATTCTCCACAGCGACTTAGGAAGCCAATATACGAGTCAATCGTTTGAGAGGATCCTGAAGAGCAGGGAGATACTGCATTCATTTAGCCGGAAGGGAAACCCTTATGATAATGCCTGTATCGAATCGTTCCATTCTGTACTGAAAAAAGAAGAAATCTACCTTCATAATTATCAGGATTCGAAAGAGGCCCGAAGGGCAATCTTTGAATACATAGAGGGCTGGTATAACCGTAAGCGGATACACAGTGCTATTGGTTATATGACACCTCAGCAAAAGGAGGATGAGGAATTAAAAAAAGCAGCATAAGCTTTCAACTTTTTTTGTCCAAAGTATTGACATAGGTCCAATTCGATCAACCGGAAGCAAATATCATGGATATCAATTACACTTCCGGGCGCAAGCTTAACAAACCCCTTATTAACAGGCTTGCTACTTGTGAATATATATCTGAACACCGGAACCTTTTTATTACCGGTGCAACAGGCTGTGGTAAAACTTATATGGCTTGTGCTTTTGGCATGGAAGCATGTAAACGGTATTTCAATACTAAGTATGTCCGCCTTCCAGATCTACTTATTGATCTGGAGATTGCAAGGTCGGAAGGAAACTACCGAAAAGTCATGGCTAAATATGCCAACCCGCTGGTACTCATTCTTGATGAATGGCTTCTTCTGAAACCTACTGAAATCGAACAGAAAGATATCTTCGAGCTCCTGCATCGGAGGCGCAAGAAATCATCTACGATTTTCTGCTCACAGTACAGATTTGAAGAATGGTATGATCAGCTTGGTGGTGATGACAGTCCATTGGCTGATGCGATCATTGATCGTATCGCACATGACAGCTACAGGATCAATATCACAAGCATTGATGCTGAACACGATATCTCTATGAGAGAGGTCTATGGCTTGGATAAAACTTTACGCGAGTAAACTCGCATAAGATGATTTCCACTTTCCGGACATCTGATTTCCAGATTTCCGGAAGTGCGATTTCATCGCACAAGAATATTCAGCAAGGACAGCCTTATATGTAATCCTTATAGTTCTTGTAGATCCGACCTTGTAGGTATTTCCTGTTGCCCCGCCTTTTATATTCCTTTTATCTGTTTTTGGAAATTTTTCCGAATACCTTCGCCGCAGATCCAGCACGGTTATTCTGGCGGTTTCGTGAAAGACAGCATTTTCAATGTGCTTGTAAAGAGTCTTTTCGGAAATGCCCAGCTCGCGGTGATTGATGCCAATCTGATAAGGTGGCTGTTTCTGTTTTAACAGGAAGCCGATGACAGCAGCCATGGCTTTTGCCTCCTGCAAAGTCAGATCCACGCCATCTTTAGAATTATAAGGCTGGTGTGGTAATTTAGGTGTGCATCCTCCGAGCAATACTAATAATTGTCAAACATGCAGTAGGAGCAGCCAGGGCAGTCGTTAGTTCACTGACGTCCGATAGCACAATGCGGTAGTTATTGTACTCAAGGAGTATCTTACCTTTGTGTGTAATCTCATTTGTGGTGATAGAAAGAAGAAAGGCTGAAATCCACTTCGCCCCCTTCAAACTGGAAATAAACATTTTGCTTTAGTCTCGTATAATATTAAACCTAAATATGTCCGCCATACTTTACATTTTTATTTTTTTGTGTTATTATATTTATATAATAAATTTGTCACATTTAAATGGAAACCAGTTCTATCAGACCTATGATTTCCTGAAATGTAATCAGTCAACCAAAGGCTAATGGCAACAGACGAGAATTTTATCACACCTATACCCGATAATACTATGATTATCAAAAGTAAACATGTAAAGGCGGTGATTTCAAGAGTTTCATAAAATGGAAAGTCGCTGATCGCTGATAATAATATTACTTAGATTTATCTCAGCGAAAGGCTCTCAAGAGATTCTGAGACAGAACCCAAGTAAAAACTGACAGGTGCACATCCTTATCTAAACCTGCACGAAATGAATAATTGAATAAGACAAATAAAAAAATATATAAATATTGAAATTTCAGGAGGAAATTACTATGAACAAAAAAGATATTTTGACGTATAACCAAAAAAATCCCCCAAGAGATGAGAGAGAAGTATTTATTGAATCACAAATCTTTAGTAGAGGAAATATCGGCTTTTTGTTAACTTTAATATTGATTTTCCTATTTAAAGTGATAAAAGGCTATGAATATGAAGATTTAGTAGCCATATTCTGGGGATACTTAGCTGCACTTCATTATTATAAATACCAATATTATCCTAGTAAAAAAACACTTTTTATAACATGTATTACTATTATCTTATTTATATTATTTTTAACAATGTACTTAATCAAAATGTGGTGATAAGATGAAAGAGCTTAAGTTATACAATAATTTAAAAGAATATAGAAAAAAGAAAAATATTTCTCAGGTAACGCTTGCTGAATTAATTGGTGTAACACGTCAAACAATATCAAGTATTGAAAATTCACAATATTGCCCCAGTGCTAAATTAGCATTGCTTATAGTCTATGCTCTTAATGAACAATTTGAAAATGTGTTTTACTTAGATGTCCCTGATTAAAACAAAATAAATTCTACTGACTGAATGGTGATGGTCGGAGTGGTTTATCATGCTACTCCGACTTTATAAAATATATAATAAAATTTAGATGATAACACTTACATCCACATCCAATTGCTTCTTTATATAATCGAAATTTCAAAGTCAAAAAGTTTCGCTCCTGTTATTCGATAAATATGGGGGTACTGCATTATTGATAGCGTGAATTGACAACCTCATTTATAGTCTCTGATATTTTTTTTTCTAAAATGTTTTGGTCAAGTATTTCAGAATCATATAATGTAATAGTATTAATTAGATTAATTCCTAACACATTAAATAGAGATGACAAATACCACTTAACGAAATCTGCTCCCGTTGCATTAGTTGTTATTAGAATAATTCCACTCTTTTTACTTAACTGTTGAGTTTCGGCCAAATACCTACTTCTATTAACAAAGTTCAAAAGTCTAGCTGATAAGTTATTTGCATAAACAGGAGTAGATATAATTAATATGTCACTTCTTTCAATTTCATCTATATACTTTTTTAATAAATCATTGTTTTCTTTGTAACACCGTTTATGAATCAGACAATGACCACATTCATCACAGTATTCCAGCGTATTATTTTTTAGCATAATAATATTACATAATATATCTTCTTTCTCTTGCCATTTCTGTAAAAAACATTCCAGCGCAAAAAAATTTAGTGATTTTTTTGATTCAACTCCTATAACTGCACATATTTTTTTCATTTCGTCCCCCTAAAAACGCTTGATTATTACAGCTCCAATTTATTCAAAACATCATATATAGATTTACAATCAATCATTTCTCTTTGTTCCCACCAAATTTTTTTATAATTATTCCTATCCATAGACAAAATTATCCCTTTTACCTTAACAAATATTTCATTTAAATATTCACTGATTATTTCATTTTTATAATATATATTTGTAATCTCTTTCCACAAGTCTGTCTGACAGTAATCTTCAAATGTTTTTATGCTAAATGATTTGGATAATATTACATCTATACCTAAGTGATAAAAAATATTTTTTAAGTATAAAACAGGTAACTGACTAGAATAATTATCATTTACAACTAATAGAACCCCTCTTTTTCCAAGCAAAATAAATAATTGAAACCACCCTGATAAACGCTCTATAAACGCCTTTGAGATGCCTGATATATTTCCTAAATATGATGTTGTTAAAAGCAAGATGATATCGGCTTGCATCATCCTATTCTTATATTCATTCATATTATCCGATTTATCAATGTGACAATTTCCGTCAATAAAGCATTGAGCACATCCGTTACACATTTTAAGTTTATCGTCAAACAAATACATACAATCTAATAATATATCTTCGGATTTTGTACTAATTATCTGTTTTATAAGATCTAATAACTTTTGGTTTCTACCACATGCTATTATCATTGCTATTTTTGTCAATTTTACACACACCTCCACTTTTTCAAATGGGCAGAGCGATATAACCCATATACATAAATTGGTTTTCACCGATCTCTAGGGCCAAAGATTCCTTTAAAGACCGTTATGTTCCTATTGTTCCTGTCCCTCTACTTCCAACGTATCCTACAGTTGTATTTCTAATTGGCATTCATGAAGCATTAGTTTTAATTATACTCATTAGTACATCCTCTATGCTTATAATAAAGATACTATATCCAGATCAACTGAATATAGTATCTTATTACTTAGGCACACACTTTACATTAGATTGTTATATTAACATGTTACATTTGTAAGTTTTAATTTTAATTCACACAGCATTTAACATCTAGCTACACCGACTATACTGGAACCGCAAGGTGAACATTGAGAACGGGTATCAGAGCAGTCGGAATTTTTGGAAAGACAATCAATTGCATCTGATACTGTTCCGCAAACAGCAACGGATAAACTAATCCACCAGCAAACAGCTTCTGCTGTTGGTATAGCGGCCGGTGAAGCTCCACCTGCATCAGACGTATCCTGTTTAAGATCGAGATCAAATTCGCTATATTTACTCATAATTATCCTCCTTTTTAGTGTGTGCCTAATTTATTAAAAAGATAAAATCTTTCTAATCTAAATTAATACTTACAATAATAATAATTTATGAAAGGCAATATCTGGTTTAATAATGCTGCATAATGCCATTATAATGCCTGATGTACCTTCTAAAAAATCATTACTTTCAGAATAAAGATATTTATTCTCTTTTGGATCAAAGTATTTGTTTCTATATCCGTAATAAGAATCCTGATTATACATCTCAAATAAAATTTTAATTAGATCTATTATTCTAATCAAGAAGACTTCATCATTGCTTCTCCTATATGCCTCCCTGAATATTAATAAAGCTCCAGCATAACCATGGCATATAATAGGAGAGCATAATAAGTAGTTTTCGATATTATTCAGTGCTATACTCCTTAAGTTTTGTAATTGCTTCTTATACTCATTTTGATATTTATGATTACCTTCTAATGCACTTGAAAACAGCCCTGAAATTCCTATTGCTCCGTAACACCAACTTTGTCGTATACTATAATTTCTTTTATTACATAAAACAAAATCTTCATACGGCATCATTCCTGGCCAATATGTTATACCACTCTTATCACTTAACCCGTATGCTTCAAATATTTGAATGCCAGTTTTTATTGCATAATCCATATTAATGACATCTTCACCACTATTTTGTGCATGTAATAATGTCGATACTACACCAGCCAATCCATGAGACGCACTAAAATTAAAAACTCCATTTATATATTCTGCCTTTTCCTCTTCTCTAACTAAGCACTCCCTCTTTATATGCCAGTTTGGTACATATGTCCCATTATATTGATAGCTACCTACTATCAAGTCAACTAAATATTCTAATAAACTCCCAATTACTACTTTACGTTCTTCTTTACTTTCACATATTAACAAATAACTAACTATCCCTGCCACTCCACTTATTAAATCATATTGAGCTGCTTGCACATTTCTGTTTTGCTTTATTATGGGCATTAATTTAATCAAATTTGAATTTATGATTTTGTTAATAGAGTTAAGAAACTGATTATAATTTCCTGTTTTGTCAACAATAAGTTTTACAGCAAAACCACAATGGCAAAGTCCGACAAATAAACTTAATGGCATATAAGTAATTTTTGCATCTAAATCCTCCTTTATTATGCACATATACTTATATACAATTTCATCCCATTTCTGCTGCTCCATATATTCATACATTTCAGAAATTGAAATTAATATATCTGATGCCTGTCTCGCATTTACATTATAATCTTCATTTCTATACTCCACTACATTAATTATATTGTTAAAATAATGGTTTGCTATATCTATAATTTTTTTCTGTGTTGCATTATCAATATTTAAGTAATTTGGCTTTTCAGTAATCATACACATTATCTCCTTTTCCCTATAAAAAATCATCTAACACATATTCATTGTGAAATAAACTAGCAGTAGATAAATGTATTCCAGAAGCTCCATTTAATAGATCAAAGAACTCTACTTCTTCGTATTTAATAATGCCCATATTACTTGTATTGCCAACTATTTTAAACCCATATAATGTATCCGGATTATAACAA